>OGCI01001320.1_pt1 | contig 21365 bp, 16 predicted proteins | sample 1570021 | NCBI WGS metagenome assembly OGCI01 (sample SAMN06264664, study PRJEB24512) | hot springs metagenome | isolation source: Hot spring water | place: South Africa: Tshipise | collected 2015-06-21 | reverse complement strand
TTGCGCTTGTTCGAACATTGCGCGGTCGATCTCATGCACGCCGTGGCCTATGGCGGTGACAACTGAGGAGCCTCCTGAGCCATCGATATAACGATTGCCGTTTTCGTCGTAAAGATAGATGCCTTCGGTGTGGGTAATAACTGGAAATGGTCGTTCCCAGTCACGATGTACTGCGTGAACATTGGGTTTGGTCATGGTCAACTCCTACACAAGGAAAGCGAAAGGACGATATGAGAACGTTTACATATCTCACTATAACACAGAAAAAAGCTTGCGTCAATAGGTCAAGCGAGAAAATTTTTACTTCTAGGCGAATTGACAACGAATGTTTTCTATGCTATGATATTTCTGTAATCGTTTACAGATTGTTGCCAGTCTTTTTTCCTTGTTCACCCTTTCAGGAGAGTAGCCGCATGAACGAAATTTCCCTCGCCCGACTTCAGGAAACCCTCAAAGAAAAACAATGTTCGGCAGCGCTGTTGACCAACCCCGCTACCATAACGTGGCTAACAGGCTATGCGCCTTCCATCCAAACTGGTCCGAGCCCCTTTGAAGGAGGAGCTGCCATCGGTTTGTGGTGGGAGGGGCATTTTACCCTTCTGTTATCCGATATGGAATCCCCCGCTGCTCAGGCAATGGGCATTACCACCCGTGATTATGTTTCCTATACCATTGACGAGCCAGTGTTCGGATTTGATCATCAGGCGCACGCTTTTAAGGAATTGATTGCACCGCTTAAGAGCTTCAGCGGCAACATAGCCGTTGAGTTAAATTTCCTTTCTGCAAGCTTGTTCCCTACCTTAATGCAGGCGGTTCCATTCGATCAGTGGCTGATTGTGGATAACGACTTGCCGCTGCTGCGGGCGGTAAAGAGCGAAGTTGAACTACAAAAAATCCGCGCTTCGCTGGCAATTGCCGACTCCGCCCAAGCAATCGTCAAACGCCTTTTGCAAGGTGGACTCAGTGAAATCGAGGTTTGGGGGCAATTGAAGGCTGGCTTGGAGCATCAGGTGGGAGGTCGTTTGCCCTTGCTGGCCGATTTTGTCGCCGGAGCACGAACGGCCGAAATTGGGGGATTACCCGGCAATTACCGCTTACAAGCCGGGGATGCGGTGATCGCGGATATTGTACCCCGCCTAGATGGCTATTGGGGAGATAACGCTGCGACGCATTTTGTGGGCGAACCTTCAGAGTCCCAAAAGAAAATATATCAAGTTGTGCTAGAGACCCTCGAAATGGGGTTAGAGGCTGTCAAACCGGGAGTCAAAGCGCGCGATTTGGACTCGCTGCTGAGACAACACATTGAGGCTAAAGGATATCCCATCTACCCTCACCATACAGGGCATGGCTTAGGGACAACCTATCATGAAGAACCGCGCATTGTACCCTACAACGAGTTAACCCTGCAAGCGGGCATGGTGTTGGCGCTCGAGCCGGGCATTTACTTGCCCGATGAAGGGCTGGGTGTGCGCTTGGAGGATGTCGTCTTGGTCACCCAAGATGGCTGCGAGGTCTTGACCCATCATTTGAACCATTAATCGCAGATGGTAAACACTCATTTCACATCGTCATGGAGGATAAGATGACCGAACGCAAAAAAGTTGTCGTGACTGGAGCTTCGTCGGGTATCGGGTTGGCGACCGCTGAACGCTTTGCCAAGGAAGGATGGGATGTCTGCGTAACTGCCCGCCGTGAACAAACGCTGCAGGAGCTTGTCGCCACCTTCCCACCGGGTGAACACCTCGTTGTGCCGGGTGATTACAGCGATCCGGCCACAGCCGAGGCGATCGGTGAGGCAATTGGTCAAAAATGGGGCCAGTTAGATGCCCTCTGCAACATCGCCGGCGTTTATTTCCCCGCCAAAGCGGTCGAATCACCCCTTGAGGAATGGCGAAAATCCTTCGACATCATGATCAACGGTGCGGTGTATATGACTCGCATGGCGGTGCCTTGGATGAAAGAGGGTGGACGCATTATCCATTGCACTTCCATTCATGGCGAGCGGGCGGAGGTTGGCTCCAGCTCCTATGCTATGGCAAAGGCAGCCATCAACCAATATTGTCGCGGTTTAGCTCTTGAGCTGGCTGAGAAGAACATCCTCGTTAATGCCATTGCGCCGGGTTTTGTGCGCACGGCGATGAGTGTGGTGGATGGCGTGAATGAGCTGGACTCCGAGTGGTTTAAGAAGAACTATGTTGAGGGACATCATTTGCCCTTGCGTCGGGCTGGCATGCCAGAAGAATTAGCAGGGGTGTTTTTCTTCCTTGCAGGTCCAGACGCTTCGTACATCACCGGTCAGGTAATCACGGTAGATGGCGGTTTGACGATCACGTTTTAGCAGGCTAAAATGCTCGAGATCACCACGCTAAACGGTCATCGTGCCATTCGATTAGAGAATAAGGATCTCCGGGTGACCATCTTGCCCCAGAAGGGGGCGGATATCTATGAGCTGATCCACCTTCCGAGTGGCGTTCAGTTCTTAATGCATACGCCGTGGGGGCTTAAGCCGCCTTCCGTACAGCCACCGACCGATTTTTTGGAAAATTATGAAGGTGGTTGGCAAGTGCTGTTCCCCAATATCAATGATGCCTGTCAGTATCGCGGCCGGGAGATTCCGTTTCATGGGGAAGCCGCCTTGCTAGCGTGGCAGGATGAAGTGCTAACCAACCGCGCAGACGAGGTGCGCTTGCGCCTGTGGGTTGATTGCCGCCTGACACCCTTCCGTTTGGAGCGAGAGGTTATCTTGCGAGAGGGGGAAAAGGCTTTATATTTGAAAGAGACCTTGACCAATTTAGATGACCAGCGTTGGGATTTTGTCTGGTGCCAACATCTGGTTTTAGGGGGTGATTTTATCGAAGAAGGCTGTCAAATCGAATTGCCGGCGCGGCGCATTACGACCCCACCCGTTGTTTATGAACCGCAAACAGCCCGCTTGGCGGAGGGGCAAGATTCGGAATGGCCCTTTGCGCAGGGCTGCAGTGGCGAAACAATTGACATGCGTCATATCCCGGGCCCGCAGGCTCACAGCCATGATGATGGCATGTTATGGGAATTGGAGCGGGGTGAATACAAGGTGCGCAATGCGCGCTTAAACTTGTCCTTCGGAGTGGAGTGGGATAAGGAAGTCTTTCCGTATGTAATGTTTTGGATGCCATACGGCGGGGCAGAGCTACCTCCCCTGACGGGCATCTATGGCGTGGGATTGGAACCTACCAGCGCTCCTTATCCTCTAGCTCAGGCGGTCGAGGCCGGACTAGCTCACAGTTTGGACGGCGGTCACAGTTTGGAGACGGAGATCACAGTGCGGGTGGAAGAAGGTTGATCATCGTCTGACTTGTTGGGCGTTGCCAGCTCGATCGGTGGGCGGGCAACGCTTTTTTTATAGTCTTTTTTTTCCTTGGCGGGGCTTGACTGGGCAGACAGATTTCTGCCTCGGTAATTTATCCTGCTTGGCTTTGGATTGCCGCCTGCTGGAATGCTTGTGCCATTCGCTGTAGTTCGGCAGCTACCTTTTCTTCGAGCGGCAGGGGTTGATGTGAGGCAAGGATTTGACGGGCAAGCTCGTTGGCGCGCTGGCGGATGTCTTTTCCACCGAGCTGTCGCTGGAATTGAGTCCATTCTAGCCGGTTGGTCAGGCGGGGTTGCCATTGGTGTTCTTTGAAGTGGCGCAGGGTGTAAGGATGAGTCAAGAATTGACCCCCGGGACCGCACTGTCGGATCTGATCTAAAGCTAGGGTTTCCTCATTGACGGCGAAGCTTTCGGCTAAGCGGTAGGATGCCGCTAGGATTTCGTGATCGATCCGGGCTTGTTCGTAGCTGGAAGTGAGTAATTGATTCATCATGCCGAAGGCTAAATGGATGAAATTCATCCCCGCTAGGGCATAAGGGATATCTTGCAGGGCGCGTTCATATCCCGCTTGGGCGTCAGGCAGACAGGCGTCTAACCCCGAACTGCCTTCAAATGGCAAGCGGTAATAGCGCGCCATTTGGACAGTCGCCACATGTAATAACGTAGCTTCAGGGGACGCGCCAACATAGGTTCCGGCGCGCATATTTAACCCCCCCGAGGCAACACCAATAATGCAGGGATGTCCAGGGTTGATCAACTGTACCAAGGTCAGGGCGGCCAGCATATTCGCGGTGTGTTCGACCAACGCACCGGCAATCGTGATGGGAGCGGTTGCGCCCATCATGTTCGTTGCTTCTAGCCAGAGAGGGATGCCATAATTGGCGCAAGCGATCATCTCTTGCACCCGCTCGGCGGGATGGATCAGGGGGGAGGTCAGGCAGCTTACGAAGCTAAAGATGGGTTTTTGACGTACCGCCTCGAGGCTGCCTTGGATGACGCTTGCCATTTGCACCTGATCGTGCACGCTTTGTTCCCCTTCGCCTTGAGAATAATAATGTTTGCTGCTGTTTTCCAGGATGGTGGCGAAGAGTATGCGGTCGAAACCTGGCTGGGGCATATCCTGCGGGATGACCATGGCGTGCATCACATCGGCAAGCTCGAGGGCATCGATTAAGCGCGTGAAATCGCGCAAGTCTTGTAAGGTGGCCGGGCGATGATTACCCTCCAAATCTAACACATTTAGGGCTGAGGAGCCAGCGATGGTGTAAACATCTTTTAGGGTTACCGAGATGGTCTGTTGGGGATTGCGGGCGTGGAGTTCAAATTCGGAGGGAGCGGTGTCTAGGGCGCGGCTCAAGACATGGGGAGGAATCAATGCAATGCGCTGCTCGTAGTTCACCTTGCAGCCATGGGCGGCAAGGATTTCTAAGGCTGGCGGCCAATCAATGCGCACGCCCACTTCGGCTAAAACACGCAGCACGGTCTGATGGACTTGTTCGACCTGCTCGGGGGTCATAAATTCGAGGCGCTGGGGCAGTTTCGGTTTCATTGATTACGTGAAAGAGATACCACACAGAAATTGGGACAATTATAGCATACCTACCAATCGATCATTCTGCAAAGCGGTTCACCTTCTGAAACAGAGATTGCTAGGCAGTATGGCAGTTTGGGATTGGAAGGGATGTGGCTCTAAGGCAAAAAAAATTAACAAAACATAGCTTGACAACTCTGTTTTTTCATGCTAATATGGTATGTAAACGTTTACCGCTTACGTAAACGCCCGATGGACCGATTAATTTCCCGTTTTTGATCACCCAAGAGAGGAGAAAACTATGAATAGAACGCGCTTTTTCATCGTCCTGCTGGTTTTGATCAGCCTCGTGGCCGCTTGTGCGCAGCCAACCACCCAAGCGCCAGATCAACCACAGCAGCCGTCTGGCGCCACCGAAGCACCTGCTCAACCCGCTGAGGCTGAACCAGTGAAGTTGGTCATTTGGTGGTGGGGGGAACAAGAAGCACCTGGTGCCCAAAAATGGTTGGATGAGACGATTGCAGAATATCAAAAACTGCACCCCAATGTTACCATTGAAGCAGTGCTGCAATCAACCGACTCGCTTATCCCCGCTTTCCAGTCTGCTGCCGCTGCCCAACAGGGACCCGATATCCAATATTTCTGGGGTGGGGTGTGGACATTGGAGTTTGCTTGGAGCGGTGCATTGGTTCCTTTGGATGACTTGATCCCTGCCGAGGAGCGCTCTCACTATATCAACAATTTCGAGCGCACCTACGATGGTAAGTTGTGGGGAATGGGCTGGTATCTTTCGGGCAACCCTATGGTCTATAACCCGACGCTGTTTGAAAAAGCGGGTATCACCGAATTGCCCCAAACTTGGGATGACCTGATCGCTGCCTGTGATAAGCTGAATGCCATTGGGGTAACGCCGATCTCTGGCGGCCTCAAAGATGGCTGGTTTGGCGGGTGGCTCTTCTCGATTCTCGGCCGCCAAAACCTTGATAGCGAAAAGGACTTTATGAAAGCCTCGATCGGCGAAGCCAAATTCACCGATCCCGCCTATGCTGAATGGTGGGAGCGACTCAATCAGCTAAAAGAAGCCAACTGTTGGAATGCGGATATCAACTCCGTTGACTACCAGCAGGGGCAAGATCAATTTGTCCAAGGCAAATCGGCCATGATCTTTGGCAACGATACCTTCTTGAAGGGGTGGGCTGAGATCATCGGTTGGGAAAATATGGGTGTGATGCGAGTTCCTAAGTATGGCTCTGGCAAACTAGCAGACACCTATGTGGTTACTGCCCAAGGTTTGGGAATCACTTCTTGGTCGAAGCATAAGCAAGAAGCCGCTGATTTCCTGATGTTTACCCACACTCCTGATCGTCTTAACGCTTGGTTCAAATACACGGGCGTGTTGCCGGCTGACAATCGCTTCGACACTGCGCAAATTGACCAACCTATCCTACAACAGATCTTTGAGTGGGTGGTCCAATCTGCCGGTCCAAACTTGGAGAACTTCATCCCCAGCTTGTTGGATGAGCAAGCTAACTTTACGGGGACGCAGTTGCTTTTCGCCGGCGATAAGACCCCAGCCGAACTGGCGCAATTGACCGAAGAAATCATTCAAAAGTGGCGCGAGCAAAATCCGGATCAGTTGCAGAACTTTATCAACTGGTACTCCAAATAGGATTAAAATCGCGCTATTCGGTAAAAGTTGGTTGGGTGCAGGTTTAGATTGCCCCTGTGCCCAACCTAAGCTCTCTAAGCGGAGTTCTTAATGTCTATCGGCACAAATCTTCGCTACAAACTTCTCCGCCAAATTGAACCTTATCTCTTCCTCGCCCCAGCACTGCTGGTGATCGGGGTGATTTTTGCTTTTCCTGTCCTGCGTTTGATCACGTTGAGTTTCCAACGCCCCTTTCAAGGGGAAATGCTCTTTGTCGGTTTCGGCAATTATCAGGCAATTTTCAAGGATGAGGTCTTCCTACGAGCGGTGCGGAATAACCTCACCCTGTTAATCAGTGTACCGATTATGGTTTCGATCGCGCTGATTTTGGCGATCTTTTTGTTCGATCGCATTCGCGGGTGGCAGTTTTATCGTACGACCCTCTTTCTGCCATACCTTCTGCCGATCACAGTGGTTGGTCTGATCTTTTCGTACATTTTCCAATTGAGTGGTGTATTAAATGATTTTCTTACGGTGATTGGTCTGGAAAGGTTTGTCTTGGATTGGCTGGGCAGCACCAGATTGGCTTTGCCAACCCTAATGTTTGTGATTGTATGGAAAGAGGTCGGTTTTGGAATTGTCCTTTTCTTGGCGCGCTTGATGTCGGTAGAAGAGGAGCTATTCGATGCCGCAAAAATCGATGGCGCCAATTGGTGGCGGTTGCAATGGCATATAACCATCCCCCAACTCGCAACCACGATCGAATTCTTCACCATTGTATCTATCATCACCATCTTATCTTGGGTTTTTGGCTATGTTTATGTGATGACCGGCGGCGGACCAGGCAATTCAACTATGGTGACCGAATTGTTCATTTACTTGACCGGTTTCCGCTATAACCAGATGAACATTGCCTCTGCGGTCTCGGTGATTTTGCTGTTGGTCACCGGAATCTTCATCTTCCTTGAGCTGCGCTTGCGAGAACGATCTACTACTTTGGAGGAAGTGTCATGAAGACTTCCGATCGAGTTTTGGGATGGATCGGCAGCTTTATCCGCCAAGCGATGGTTATTGGGGCGACCATCTTATCGCTCTTCCCGGTTTATTTCATGATCGTCTCGGCCTTCAAGACACGCTTTGAGTACATTGAAGATAAATGGGGCTTGCCCCAGTCCCTCTATTGGGCAAACTTCAACACTGCCCTAGCAGGAGAAAAGTTTTTCATCCGCTTTCTCAATAGCTCGATCTTGACCGTTGGGGCAGTTCTCGTTTCCCTGATTATCGCCTGTCTTGCAGCCTATGCCTTTGCCCGCATGGATTTTTACGGCAAGCGAACCCTGTTTAACATCATTCTTTCCCTCATGGTTGTCCCGCCGGTGGTGATGATTGTGCCCTTGTTCGTCGCTATGGTGCGCTGGAATTTGGTCAACACCTATCAAGGGACGATTTTGATTTACACGGGCTTGCTCTTGCCCTTCTCAATTTACTTGATGACCAACTTCTTCCGCACCATCCCGCGCGAGATCATCGAAGCGGCGCGGATTGACGGTTGCTCTAGCTTGCGGGTCTTTTGGAATATCATGATGCCTCTGTCTGCGCCTGCCTTGATCACATTAATCGTGGTCAACGCCTTGTGGGTGTGGAACGAATTGCTAATCGCTTTGGTCTTCATGCAGAAGGATGAGCTGAAAACCCTGATGGTCGGCATTGCAGCCTTAAGGTCGCGCAATTATGTGGACATTCCAGCCACAATGGCAGGGTTGTTGATCGCTACCATCCCCATTGTCGTCGTCTATATGTTTGGACAGCGCTATTTCATTCGCGGTTTGACCGGTGGAGCGGTCAAGTGAGCCAAGCGGAGCTCAGCCAGCGCGAATTGGCTTGGATGGTGCTGCGGGGAGAGATGCCCCCGCGCTTGCCGTTCATCACCCGCTTGGAAGCTTGGCATCGCAGCCACCAGCGCACCCAAAGCCTACCTCCTCACCTGGCGGACTGGGATTTAGACCGTCTGCATCATGAAGTTGGTGTTGGGCGGCTAAAGTTCGTCAATGCCTATGCTTTTCGTTTGCGGGGGGTCGAGGTGCACGCCCGGTTTGAGGGCGAAACTATCTACCACGAGTATGAACCCGTCATCGAGAATTTTCCCAGCTTCTGGGATATTATCTCCACCACCAATCCCGGCACTACCGAAACCGATCTGATTGCCCCCGAAGGCACTTTGCATCTCAGGCATGGCTTACTGCCAGAACATGTGCAGAGCGGACTAGACCCTTACTTGCAAAAGCACTTAATTTCGCAAGCTGAAGATTATCCCGTTGCCGAAGCGGTGATTGAGCGAATGGAGTTTGTACCCCTCTTCGAGAGCGTGCAAGCCTGGCAGGATCAAATTGGCGGGCATGGGATGGTGGTGCCGCTCCTACAACGCATCCCTTTCCAACAGCTTTTGCTGGAGTACCTCGGGGAGATCAACCTGTTTAAAGCCCTGCACTATGAACGCAATCGGGTCGAACGCCTCTTGCAACTGCTCGATGAGCAACTGTTAGACGTATTGCCTCGCCTAGAGCCTCTTGGAGCTGGTTCACCCGAGGGGACACCCTATGTGGAATTCCCCGACAATCTCCACGGCATGATGACTAGTCCACCGCTGTTTCGCAAGTATTGCTTGGAGTCATATCAGAAGTACACTGAAATCTTGCATGGACAAGGCAAGAAAGTCGGCAGTCATACCGATGGCGATATGCGCACCTTGTTATCTTTGCTCCCCGAAAGCGGTTTGGATGTCTGTGAGTCGTTTTCTCAGCAACCTCTAACCAGTTGCCCTTTTGAAGAGGCTTGGCAAGCTTTTCGCAATGGGCCGCTGATCTGGGGCGCCATTCCCTCGACGTGGTTAGAAGAACAAACTCCCCAAGAGGTATTCGAAAAAGAGATCGAAACTTTGTTAGACCTCATTGATCGCCCCATCCTGCTCGGTGTGGTGGATTTGTTCATGCGCCATAACTCGATTGAGCGGGTGGTGTATATCGCTCAGAGATTGAGAGAGAGGCAGCCTCCGCTCTCGAGCGATCAAGTTAGGCGGGAGGAAGCTCCGTTTTAGGAGAAAATATGGTTTCAGATCAAAACAACGGCCTTCATCCGACAATCCGCAAAAGGGTGGGATTGCGGGAGGTAGCCAAGGCAGCCGACACCTCTATTGCTACAGTTTCCAGAGTTTTGAACAACACGGGGTATGTCTCGGAGGAGAGCCGCCAACGCGTGTTGGAAGCGGTGCGTCAGCTTAATTATCAACCCAACTTGCGCGCCAAAGCCTTGCGTCAACGGTATAGCCGCACGGTAGGCCTGATCATTCCCAACCTCTTAAATGCCTACTACACTGCGCTGGCTGATGAGATCAGTCTCTTGCTCAATAAGGAGGGCTTTCAACTTTTGCTCTCTTCGACTCGCGATGAAGTCGAGGTCGAACGGGTAGCGTTACAAAAGCTGATCGGTCATGATGTGGATGGTTTGATCTGGGTGCCGACTGCACCCGATGAAGCTCTCTTGGAACATCTATATTCTCAAAACATCCCAACCGTTTGCATTGTCCGGCAGGTCAAGGGCAGTCAGTTGGATGCGCTTGTCTTTGAGGATTTCAAAGGCGCAAAAGCAGCCACGGAGGAGTTGCTCAGGGCAGGCCATCGCCTCATTGGCTATATCGGCGGCGATATCGTCTATAGCAGTAATTACGACCGCTGGCAGGGTTTCTTGCAAGCGATCAGGGAAGCCGGCTTGCAGCCTGACCCAAGTTACGTCCGCTTGGGAGCATTGCGCAGTGAGTGGGGCGCTAAAGCGGCGAAGGAGTTGCTGAGTTTACCGACACCCCCAACAGCCTTGTTTGTTGCCAGCAATGCCATTATGCCCGGCGTGATTAAGACCTTGAGGACGGAAGGGGTGGGTATCCCAAAGCAAATTTCTCTGATCTGTTTTGATGACCTAGATTGGTTTTCTTTTTCCCAACCTCCCATCAGCGCCGTGGCGACCAGCCACACCCATTTAGCTCAGGCGTGTGTGGAGGTGTTGCTCCGCCGCATTAGCGGCGAAGATAACGACTTGCCGCGACCGTATTTGCGGCAAATTAGTTTCGAGGTTGTTCGGCGCGCTTCCATCGCCCCACCGAAGGGCGTGAAAGGCGCTTAATATTCCTTTGCAAAGGAGTCTATGATGAAGACTGGCGCCAAAGCGGGTAATCTGACAATCCTCTCGGAAGATGGGTTAGATCGCATCTATCAAGCTTCGCTCGATCTGTTGATGGATCCGGGTATTTACAGCGAGTCGGATTTATTTTTAGATATTTTCGAGCGCGGCGGGGCAAAAGTAAATCGTGAAACCCGCTCAATTCATGTCCCCCCTGAGATGGTCGATTGGGCGATTGAGCAGGCGCCTAAATCGTTTGTTTTGTATGGGCGCAATGACCCGGCTATGGATTTGCAAATTGAGTTGGGGCGGGTTTATTATGGCATGGGCGGCACCTCTGAGCCGATGTTCTGGGATTTTGAAGGGCGGCGCCCGCGCCAGCCCACCAAACAGGATATGATCCATAACACACGTGTCGGTCATGCGTTGGAGAACATCGATTTTGTGCAAACATTGTGTATGTCGGGGGATATGCCTACTTCAACGATTTTCTTTCACGATTTTGATGCCATCCTGCGTAACACGACCAAACCCACCGTGATTAATATTTTAGAACGCCCTTTTACCCAAAAGCTGTTGGGGATGGTGGCGGCTGCTAGCGGTGGAGAATCTGCGCTGCGTGAAAAACCCTGCGCTTTGGGAATCACAACACCGATTACGCCGCTAAAAATTGCGGTGATGAACGAGGGGTTGATCGATGCCGTTCAGGCGGGTATTCCCATCTTGTACTCACCGGGTCCTTTGATGGGCGCCACCGGGCCAGCGACGGTTGCCGGAACCGTTGTTTTGACCAATGCGGAGGTTTTATTTGGCGTGGTGCTGACCCAATTGATTCAGCCTGGCGCCAAGGTGGTTTTGAAGCCCGACACCGATGTCTTTGATATGCGCACGACTCAGGTGACTTACGGTAGCCCAGAACAGGATTTGGGCAAAATTGCCATGGTGCAGCTTGCCAAACGATATGGCATCCCCATCTACGGTTTGGGTGGTGGCGTTGAAGGTAAGTTGCCCGATGCCGAAGCGGCAGCGGAAGCGACGCAGACCCTGCTGTTAGTGAGCCTAGCTGGCATGACGATGTGTCAGGCAAACGGCACCCTGTGTTTTGGGCAGTACGGCTCGCCGGAAATGGCGGTTATCTGTGATGAAATCATCCGGCATATCAAGCGCATCCTGCAGGGTTTTGAAGTGAATGAAGATACCCTGGCGGTAGAGGTAATCCGTCAAGTTGGTTATGGCGGCAGTTTCTTGGGGCATCCACACACCAGCCGTTATTTCCGCAAAGAATTGTTCTTCCCGGTGCTTTTTAAGCGCCAGACGATTGACGAGTGGCTGAAAGCCGGGGCAAAGAGTGTGGACCAGGTTGCGCATGAGAAAGTCTTGCAGATTTTGGAAAAGGCGAAACCGGTAGAGCTGCTGCCCGGCGCGGATGAAGCTCTCGAACGCGCTCTGCAGGAAGCAATCCGGGATGCTTGAGTTTGCCATTTTGCAGTCATTTCCCTTGAGGGAATTGATGGTTTGTAACCAAGCAGTCCTTAGCTAAGGAAAGGATGGATGATTGGAGTTTGAAAGTCATACCTCCAGCCTCAAAGCTGGAGGTTTTTTCCTTACATGCTGTTATTCTAGTTGGGGGTTACACGAATGAGGGATAGGATCTCGCGCCTTAGTCGAATAAAACGCTCGTCACTTTCCGTTTCCACTAAGTTGCGGGGTCGGGGTATTTCGACACATACCTCTGCTTTGATCTGCCCTGGTCGGGGTGTCATAACATAAATTCGGTCAGAGAGCAGAATCGCTTCATCTATATCATGGGTTACAAAGAGAACAGTTGTCTGCTCTTTTTGCCAGACATTGAGCAATAATTCCTGCATTGCCATTCGCGTCTGCGCATCCAAGGCACCAAAAGGTTCATCCATCAATAACATCTGTGGATGATAGACTAAAGCACGAGCAATGGCCACACGTTGTCGCATTCCTCCAGAGAGTTGATTGGGCATGGCATTAGCAAATTCTTGCAGACCGACCAATTGCAGATAATGATTGACCAATTCGTCTTGTTTTGCGGCGTTTAGTCCACTTTTCTTTAATGCAAAGCGCACATTGCCCTCAACTGTTAACCATGGGAAGAGCGTATAGGACTGGAAAACCACCCCGCGATCGCGCCCTGGGCCGCTGACTACCTGTCCATCGACCCGAATCTCGCCCTCATCTAAAGTTTCCAAGCCGGCTATGATCATCAACATCGTTGATTTCCCGCAACCGGACGGGCCCACCAACGAGACGAACTCATTCGTTTGAACAGTCATGGTCACGTCTTGCACGGCGATTAGGGGTTGGCTGCCCTTTAGTGAAAAACGTTTCCGAACATGTTTTACTTGTAGTTTGGGATTCATTGGCTCTGCACTGCCCAGTGGAACAGTTTTTTATAAGTGATTTTGAACATATAGTCGGTTACTAATCCCAGCAAACCGATGACCAGGATGCCTAGGATGATCGTCTCTGTCTCCAAAAATCGTTGAGCGCGCATAATGCGATAACCCAACCCGACATTGGCGGCAACCAGTTCAGCCACAACCAGATAGGTCCATGCCCAACCGAGAGTGATCCGGAAGGTATCCCAAATCCCCGGCATAGCAGCCCGCAGTACAACATCGCGCAGGATTTCCCATTTGTTCAAGCCAAAGGTATAACTTACTTGGATCAGATCCCGTGGCACCATCTTTACGTTGTCCATGATGAGCAAAACTTCTTGAAAGAACGTGCCAATGAACAGAATGGCAAATTTTTGCGAATCACCTACTCCGAGCCAGAGAATGGTCAAAGGAACAAAGGCCACAGCTGGCATATACCGCACCAAATCAATAAAGGGTTCAAAAAGCCCTTCAAAAAAAGAAAAGTTTCCCATTAAGATACCGATTGGGACAGCTAGTAAGGTTGAGAGTAACCATCCCAACGTAATACGGTAAAGGCTAGCGCTCACATCTTTGGCAAGAGTGCCATCTTGGATCTGACGCATAAGTTCCTGCCATACACCTTCGGGAGAAGGAAGAAAAATGCGCGATACAAAACCAAAGGAGGTAAGTAGAATCCACGTCAAAAGAAAAATGCCGATAAATATCGTACCGGCGCCTAGATAGTAAGGACGTGGAATCTCTCGGCGAAGTTCGAACAGAGAATTCTTTTTCATTCGTTGACTTGCAGATTCAATTTTTCAACAAGTGCGGGCAGACCTACTTTTTACTGTCCTAGATAGGATGCATCTACTAATTTTTGGAGGTCAGGAATAGCTGTGATCATCCCAATAGCCTGCGTAACCTCGGCAACATCTCGAATGATTGTGGCGAATTCACCACTCAATGCTGATTTGTTTTGGGCTAGATCATAGAATTTCACTCCCTCGAAGGCAGACATTAATTCCTCAGGTGTGCTTCCTACCGCTTTTGAGATGATTGCTTTTGCTTCCTCTGGGTTTGATTTATAGAAAGCCATTGCCTCGTCCCAAACTTGGAGTAAACGCTTAACAGCTTCTGGATTCTGCTGAGCAAATTTACCGTTGACAACAAGCACATCCGAGATTAAACCCGGCCGCTCACCTGCAGTGTAGATTACTTTGATATCTTTTTGCTGAGCGAGTGCAGTTGAAATATAAGGTTCATAGGTGACTGCAACGCGAACTTGTCCAGCAATGAGTGCTGCACCTGCATCTGAAGCCGGCATGGGTATCACAGTGATATCCTTCACGCTGAGTCCATGATGTGAAAGGGCGTAATTCAAAAGCAAATCACTGGTCGAACCTTCCTCAAAGGCAACCGACTCACCTTTTATATCCACGATTGATTCGATGTCCGCCACTGCGAGAATTGCGTCTGCCTCATAGGATGCATCTTCCAATAGAACCACTTTGAGATCGACGCCGTTAGCAAACAACTTAATCGCCGTATGGGTAGCCAGATTAGCCGCCTCCATTTCACCTGAGGCAAAAGCAGCATTTACCTCTGTATCCTGGACAAAATCCACCAATTCGGCTTCTATACCGTGACTGGCAAACAGGCCTTTTTCTTGAGCAATCCACCACGGACCGTAACCAATCCAAGGCTGAGTGCCGATACGCACTTTTGTGACCTTTGCCGGCTGAGGGGCACAAGCGCTCAGTAGGATTAAGACAGTCATGATAGACCAGCGGACCAAATAACGCAAGTTAGGCATCTTCTCATCCTCCATAAATTTAAGTTGGTTGATTGGTTAAATTGCTCACTATTATAACCGAAGCATGAGATGAGAAACCCACTTGATGAATAGCAGATTTGATCCAGAGAACAAGTAGCATTGGTGCCACGTTCCAGATCGTAGTCCTTTCTTAAGGAAAAATTTGGTGGTAACCGCTCAGTTTGATGGATAAAGAAATTCGTCGATATAACCACAATCGTTCCGTTCCCGGTAAATTGTCATTTGAACGGCTCACTTTTTATGATGCAAAAGAATTACGAAATACATTTATCCCAACAAAATTGTAAGAATCCGATGTTCGCTTATCGGCTATAATAGGAGGAAGAGGCGTGAATGGATTTTTCTGCCCTCATTCTACTGGCGGTTATTTGTGTAGCCGTGGCGGTGTTGATCGGCTATCTGCTGGCAACGGTGCTGGGTAGCAGGGCTTCATCTTCTCCTCCACCACAGGCACGTCAAGAGGGGTTGGATCAACTGATCAGCTTTTGGAGCGACCGACAGATGCGCCGCATCTTGCCTCAGATCAACGGCAAAGCGATTGAATCTCCCCATTTACTCAAAGAGAACGAACGACGCCAGCTCCTTTTGCTCTATCAAGCCTTGCGTAAGTGGCTCGAGGTCGAAACCCCAACGGTGGGGGCAGTCAACGACGGGCAGCCTAGTCCACAGGAGCAACCGCCTGCTCAAGCTGTCTTACCCAAGGTGGAGATGCCACCAGCAGCGCAGCCGGCGACAAAAAAGGGGGTGGCCGATTGGCTTGCCCAATCATTCCAGCCAAAATCGAATTTAACCCAAGCGCCGAGAAGCATTGCCATGCAAGTGGATGAAATCCTGCAGAAAAAGCTGCAGGAACGGGGTTTACAACAGCGGGGCGTACGCTTGATGGAACTACCCAATAAGGGCATGGTGGTGCTGATCGGCTTAGAGCAGTATGCGACCGTCGAGGAAGTGCCAGACGCAGAAATCCAAGCCTTAATTCGCGCCTCGGTCAGCGAGTGGGAGACAAACATGATGGGCGGCTAACGGTGACGCCGCCGCTTTTTCTTCGAACCAGAGCCGCTTTCCTCCATAGAGCTTTTGGCTGGCTTGACCGCAGGGGTTGCTGTTGAGGCGGGGGCGCTTTCGCTCTCGGCGGCAAGCGCTTGGCGCTCTTCTGTGCCCACGCTGCGCTCTGCCGTCTGGACTACACTGATTTGGCGCGGGCGGTAGGTGAACATGCGCGAGATGACACCTAAGCGCATGTTTTGAATCAGCTCCTGAAAGAGCGATGAAGCGCGAGATTTGTACTGCACCAGCGGATCGCGCTGGGCGTAAGCCTCTAATCCGATCGAAACCCGCAAGGCTTCCATTTGAGTCAGGTAATCCACCCACAGTTCTGAGATCACCCCCAAGAGCAGTTGGCGGTAGATTACGGTCAGAGCGCGGCGACCTAGCTCAGCGACAACGGCTTCTTTCATCTCTTGGGGAAAACTCTGCAAAGGCAGCGAGAGGACAGAGGGGTAGTTTTCCTCGCCAATTGCTCTTTGAATGGCTTGCTGAGTGGCAAAGTCGAGCTCTTCAAGACGGTTCTGGGCGATCTTCTGAAATTCCTCTGCCCCTAAAAGCAGGCGGTGCGCTTGTTGAGCGGCTTCGAGATGGGCGAGCACATCTTGGGCGACATCTTGCGGCGAGCGGTCTTCTAGATAGTGGGCAGCGAGGTAGATGTAATTCAAGCGCGGGGTGACGATTTGGATGCGGCGGTGGGTGCGTTTGTCGAAGACCGTCTGTTGGCTTTGTGCCATGGTCAGCAGCAGATAGATCACTGCGTTCGAATCAAGATAACCCTCCACTTTGCCCAAAAAGGCCTCAATATCCCTTCCGATAGCCCCCTGCGAACCATCCTGATCCTTTCCAAGCCATAGCTGGCGGCGTTCGGCAAAGAGTTGCTCGATAAAATCGAAAAGTTTGTCCTCCAGTTCATCCCAATTTCGGGCGGGAGAAAGCACGCTTTTGAGGGTGGTCTCGTCTTGAAAGCGCCGCGCCATTGCTCCGCTTACCCGCAAGATAGTCTGATTCCACAGCACTTCCTGGGTTTGTGACTTAATCGTTTCCTCTAGCTCCGTGGGTTGCTCACGCAAGAGGCGCAACTGTTCGTTTGAAAGCTTAAGGGGAAATCGAACAACACTGTTCAGCTCTTCTGCTAATTGTCGCGGGTTGAGGGGAGTTTCTTCTTCTTCGCCTTCTTCTAAGCTGCTGAGAAAGGTCTCGATGGCTTCGAAGCGTTCATCCAGTTGGCTCTCGTACCGTTGGTGGATTTGTTCCAGAAACTCCCGCAGCACGCGGCGGTGATGCTCTTCTTCCGCCTCCAATGCTGCGCGGGCAATTTCCAGAAGCGCCTCTTTAAGATTGGCGGCGGGCACGAGGGTTTTGCCGTTCAGGTTAGTGGCATGGCGTTCAATTAACTCGCCTGAAATCAGCTTCAGGGTGTAAGAGGGGAAGATGTGATGATTGAGAACAGCGGGAGGTTGAACTTGCTCCAGCCATGAGAGCAACCGCCAAGGACCTTCTTCTTCCCGCAGGGCTTCCGGAACGCGCCGTGAGATTTCGGTTTGGAGCATTTCGGTAACGTCATCGTGCAGGTCTTCTTTGGTGAAGATGCGGTCGCGTTGTCGATAGATCGTCAAACGTTGGTTATTCAGGACGTCATCATATTCCAGCAAGTGCTTGCGGATATCGAAGTTTGCCCCTTCAACGCGAGTTTGAGACTGTTCGATCAGACGGCTGACCAAATTCATTTCGAGGGGCAGGGCATCATCCATCTTGAAGCGTTGCATCAGGGCATCGGCTTGCTCGCCACCGAAGAGACGCAAAAGCTCATCTTCCATTGACAAGTAAAAGCGGGATGAGCCAGGATCACCCTGCCGAGCAGCGCGACCGCGCAGTTGGTTATCAATGCGCCGCGCTTCATGTCGCTCTGAACCGATGACATGTAAACCGCCAAGTGCGCGCACTTTCTCCATTTCATCCATATAACGGAGAAAGTCGTTGACGTGTGCTTCGTAGATACCGTACTCGCTAGGGTCAAGCTTGAGTAGAGCTTGGCGCCGTTCTTGAAGGGACATCTCGAATGGATCAGCAAAACCAGCCCGACGCAGGACGCGATGCACGGCTGAAAGGGTTTCTTCCTTGAGTTCACCGCCCAGTTTGATATCCACCCCGCGCCCAGCCATATTGGTGGCAATCGTGACAGCCCCAAATGCGCCAGCTCCGGCGATGATCTGGCTTTCTTCGGTATGCTTGCGAGCATTCAAGACCTGATGGGGAATGCCCCCTTGCAAAATGGCAAGAAGGCGCTTTTCGTCCTCCTCTTCGAGGTTTAGAATTTGGCACAGACGAGAGAGGTTGCTTGGCTCTTCGGGGTTAAAGGGGATGTCCAGCTCGCGGGCTAATTTGCGCATCTGCGTCAGGTCTAATTTATCTAGCGGTTCGTTAAGGAAGAGCAGTTCGGGGATCTGGCGGCCGTCTTCTTCGCGGTTGTTCTTTTCAAACCAAGTCTTACGCAACAGCAGCACTTGGGCGAGGCGGCGCAAAGGTTCTGATCGCAAACGGGCGGAAAGGCGTTCCGACATTTCGACCGAGGTGGTGCCAACCAGCAAAGGTCGCCCGCGAGCATGATTTTGCATGATTTCCTGCATGATTGCCCGCAACTTGGCTTCTTGAGTGCGATAAACTACATCTGGGTAATCCTTGCGCTTCCAGTAAATGGGCTTCTTCTCGGGATCGTCTTTTCGGGCATAATACCGATATTTATATCCCCATTCATCCTTGCCTTCTAACTCGACCAACCCCGATTCGGCCTGCATGGCATGATATTCCAAATTGGTTGGGATGGCTAACACTCCCAACTTGTAAATCTTCTCGAATTCTTCCGCTTCGGTGACGGCTGTACCGCTCATGCCGGCAAGTTTTTCATACATGCGGAAATAGTTTTGGATGGTGATAGTCGCATAGGTGACATTTTCGGGTTGCACGCGCACCCCCTCTTTTGCCTCCACGGCTTGATGCAGACCGTCCGACCAGCGCCGGCCGGGCATCAGCCGCCCGGTGAATTCGTCAATGATGATAACTTTGCCGCCCTGAACCAGATAATCCTTGTTGCGGTGGAAGAGGAATTGGGCACGCAGCGCCTGTTCCAGATAGCCGAGCAAGCGGGCTTGTTCGGGAGTTACATCTTCGGGGCGATCCGGATCGCGCAAGGGGATGCCGAGGAGTTCTTCCACGTGAGCTTCACCGATTTCGGTCAGTGCCACACTGCGATCGCGCTCGTTGACTTCGTAATCTTCGGGGCGCAGGGCACGCACCACTTGCGCCATGCGGGTATACCATTCTACATCTTCGGAGGCGGGTCCGGAGATGATAAGAGGCGTGCGCGCTTCGTCGATCAAAATATTATCCACCTCATCGACGATGGCGTAATAATGGCCGCGCTGGACGCGATCCTCTAAACTCCACGCCATGTTATCGCGCAGGTAATCGAAGCCGAACTCGTTGTTGGTGCCGTAGGTAATATCGGCCAGATACGCCTCGCGGCGCGTGACGGGCCGCCAGTGTACCAGGCGCTCATCCTCCAAATTCGACTTGGGGTCAAGATACTCGGGGTCGTAGATCGCCGAAAAATCATGGGCGATCGCCGCGACCGAGACGCCGAGCAGGCTATAAATGGGCCCGTTCCAGCCGGCGTCGCGGCGCGCCAGATAGTCGTTGACCGTCACCAGATGGCAACCCTTGCCGGTGAGCGCGTTGAGATAAAGCGGCAACGTCGCCACCAGCGTTTTGCCCTCGCCGGTTTTCATCTCGGCAATCTTGCCCTGATGCAGCACGATCCCGCCGAGCAACTGCACGTCGTAGTGACGCATCTTGACGGTGCGTTTGGCAGCTTCGCGCACCGCGGCGAAGGCTTCGGGCAAAAGTTCGTCGAGCGTCTCGCCCTCGCGCAGCCGCCGCCGGAACTCGTCGGTCTTCGCGCGCAACTGGTCGTTACTTAACGCTTCATATTCGGGCTCAAGCGCGTTGATCTGATCCACAATCTGATACAACTCGTTGATCACGCGCTCGTTGCTGTCGCCGCTAAACAGGCGCCCAAGCCACTTAAACATTGTTTGCACCTCGCTCCCGACGGCGCCGCACGTGACGGCCACTGCGGGAGATTCATACGCATGGGTAGAACACGGGAAAAGACGGCGGCCACGGACGTCGGCGCCAGCGGCTGCCGGATCGATCCCGCGTTTCGCGTCGGCTGATCCACACGTGGGGAAGCCGTCTCAGCATTATACCAGACGGGCGCGCGCGTCCGATCCGTCAAGCGCCAAAAGGACACGCCGCGCGTGTCCCTGGTCGATCCCACTCTGTCGTATGTCAGCGATCGGAGAGCGAATTCACAAACGCCACGATCGTCGCCGGCAGCGCGACATCCGGCTCGTCCACGGCCGCATGCGTCACACGCAACAACGGCTGTAATGACTCATCGCCGACGATCGGCAGGCGGTGCGTTACAGCCAGCGCGATCGCTTCGCCGAAACAGACCGGCAGCTCGATCGGCAGCGGGCCGTGTCCCACGATCAGGCTGGCCGCGATGAGCGCGCCATCGACGCGACTCAGGCGCACTTCCTCCAAACTGGCATCAAGCTGCTCCACCAGGCGGCCCAGCGTCAGCGCCAGCCGCGCGCGGGGCGTGCTCAACCCGGCGCGCTCGGCGATCAACGCCATGCTCTCGTCGGCGCCGAGCCGGACATGTAGTTCGCCCGCGTGGGGCTCAACCGCGAACACCACCGTCGCCGCGCCGCCAGCCGCCGGCTCGATCCGGTGAAGCGCGAGGTGATAGGTATGGTCGATCATGGTTCGTTTTACTCAACAGCGAGCCGCCTCAACGCGTATCAGGATGGCGCTAAACAACACTGACTCAACGCCGGCTCGCCTTATCAAACGTTGAAGATCGTACCGCACGGCGTGCTCGTTGTCAAACAAAAAAACTAACTAATACCCACGTATGCGTGACATTTGCGAATGAGAATGATTATCAATTATTTACACTCTTCGATGCCGGCTCATGCCTGCCGGTGACTCAGCGGGTAGGTATGAGTCAGTCGCGACGACGATGAGCGGATGACGCATCGGCCGCTCGCGTGACTCACGCGCAGCGGTGGCATCGATCTTGATAGATAATGATAATAATTCTCAAACCTTACTCGCGACACAGGAGGCAGCAGCATGAGCAGCGGATCAATGGGCAGTGGCACAAGCATGGTCGAGTCGTGCGATGTTACGAACTGCACGTACAACCGGTCGAATCAATGCCATGCCGGCGCGATCAAAGTCGCGTTCGTCGATGGCATGGCTCATTGCGCGACGTACACGCCGGCAGGCGGGGCGATCGGTATGGGCAGCACGGAAGCGATGGGGAGCGG
>OGCI01001319.1_pt1 | contig 21370 bp, 21 predicted proteins | sample 1570021 | NCBI WGS metagenome assembly OGCI01 (sample SAMN06264664, study PRJEB24512) | hot springs metagenome | isolation source: Hot spring water | place: South Africa: Tshipise | collected 2015-06-21 | reverse complement strand
TAATTTGCAACGGGTGTTTCATTTATAAGTAGTAAATTGGGACATCGGGCATTTTTTGGAACAGGAAGGGGGCTTAAAACACATATTTTCACACCTTTTTAGCCTCATTTTATTTGGCATGAAGTTTGCTTAAATCTAAATGAAATTTGAATACGATTAAAAACATAAACAAACCTTAACAGAAGGAGGTATAAGCCATGAGAAGATGGTGGGACCCCATTCGAGAGTTGGAACAGATCAAACGCGAAATGGATGATTTGTTCCGTACTTTTAGTGAGGATGTCTGGGACATCCCGTTGTTCCGATTCTCTTTCTTACCGGGTGTCTCCGCACGGACTTATCCTCTCGTCAATCTTGCGGAGGATAAAGATAATGTCTATGTGGAGGCATTGGCTCCGGGTATTGACCCTGAATCGTTGGAAGTCACTGTGCTAAATAATACCGTCCGTATCGCTGGTGAGAAGCCTGCGATTAAGGATGTAAAGCCGGAGGCCTTCCATCGCAACGAGCGTGGTGCGGGGAAATTTATTCGCACTATCACACTCCCCGTCGAAGTGGATGCAGACAAGGTCAAAGCAGAGTATAAAAACGGTATTCTATTGTTAACTCTACCTAAAGCAGAGTCTGCCAAACCGAAACAAATCGCCATTACAGTAAATTGATAACCTGAAACAAAAAGGAGGTGTTAACTATGAAAGAAACCACAATTCCCGTCAAAACCCACAGCAAACATGTTCCCGATACTCGGGACAGCACAAAAACACTCTGTCCCCCTGTTGATATCTTCGAGTCAGCAGAAGGACTGACGGTGATAGCAGATTTGCCCGGCGTCCAGAAGGAAGATATCCAGGTTCAGGTGGAAAACGATATTTTGACTATCAAAGCAGTTTCTAAAAGCATTTTGACTCTTGACCCGACCTATCGGGAATTTGAACTATATCCCTACTTCCGTCAGTTCCAGTTGAGCGACAAGACGGACCAGGAAAAGATTAAGGCTGAGATGAAAAATGGTGTGTTGATTATTCACTTACCGAAGAAAGAAGAAGCCAAACCAAGGCAAATTTCCATTACGGTTAGTTAAGAAACAAAAGGGCTGGTTCGTGCTTTAGCGAGCCGGCCCTTTAATAATAAAAGGAGGTGAGGTATATGCGTAATACATTAATGCCTATCTCTCTAAGGGAAAAGATAAATGATTTACGGCAAACCTTAAATAACTGGTTGGATCGTTTCATAACGACCCGTAAGGATACAGGCAATTGGTCAATCCATGAGCCTGTTTTCTTTGACTGGTTCAATACCACTACATTTCCCTCGGTGGATGTTGAAGAGAATGATGAAAATGTGATTGTAAGTGCAGAAATGCCCGGCTTATCCGAGAAAGACTTTGAAGTTGAACTTCAGGGGCAGAGACTTATCCTGCGTGGCGAGAAAAAATTCCAGCAGGAAAAGAAGGATCGCTCTTATTACTATGCAGAATGCCAATACGGTTCCTTCTCACGAGTTATACCGTTGCCCTGTGAAGTTATAGCGGAAAAAGCCGAGGCAATTTACAAAAATGGAGTTTTGCGGGTTTGCCTGCCCAAAAGTGAGTCTGCAAGAGGACAGCGTGTTCAAATTAAAATTATGTGATACATAAAAAAGGTACAGAATCCCTGCATTTTATAATTTTTCAAGAGATTAAAGATTTTTTACCCATTGTAGATGAAAAACCTCCCCACTCATGAGGGGAGGTTTTTTATTTATGAAATGGAGTTTTTTTAAGAGAAAGTTTTATACAAGATTAAAAAGAGAAAGTCGTAGGAGGATAGAGCCCCTATTATAGGTTTTCTCCATTTTACTTTTTTAATGTAGGAATGGTATAATCTCTTGCCCCGTTTTTGATTCAATTCATAGTGCCTTTCGCTTTACAACGAGAAGGAATTTATCGTTGAATTCATCACATTCTGAATCAGAGTTAGTTTTTGGTATCCAGGAGTTATTTAAAAAACATCCGGCTCGACGCAGTAGTATTATTCCATTACTTCAAGAGATACAGGAACATTACGGATATGTTTCGCCGCCCGCTGTGGATGCAATGTCGGAATATCTGGGGGTATCTGCATCAGAGATTTACGGGGTAGCGTCATTTTATACACAGTTTAAATTTGTACCTCCGGGTAAGTATGTTATTCAGATATGTCAGGGAACAGCATGTCATGTGCGTGCTTCTTCAATTGTTTTAGAGGCATTGCGTGAGGAATTGAAAGTGGAACCCGGCCATACTACATCCGATGGCTTGTTTACATTGGAACGAGTTGCTTGTGTTGGATGTTGTGCATTGGCCCCTGTAATGGCAATTAATGGCAAGGTCTATGCTCAGATGACACAAGATAAAGTACGTGAAGTGATAAAAGAATATCGACAAAAAGAAGAAAACAAAACAGGTATATAAAGATGATAGCAGAAGATACGATGGAGATTTTATATGAACGGGCGCAGGAAGAGTGGGACAAGATAGAGAATAATACACTTCCTGTGGTTTTTGTAGGTTCTGCAACTTGTGGTCGTGCGGGAGGAGCCCTTGAAACGGAAGAAATTATCAAAAATCTTTTAATACAAAATAAAAAATATGCAATATTTGTTGAAGTAGGTTGTTTGGGTCTCTGTGTATTGGAACCTATTATTATGGTTCAGCCGACGGAGGGGCTTCCTATATGTTATGGCCCTATACGACCGGAAAATGCGGAAGAATTTGTGCGACGCGTTTTCATAGAAGAAGGTGTGTGGGAGGAAAAACTTATTGGTGTAATGAGTACAGATGTGTATCGTGGTTTACCTCCGATTTCAAAACATCCGATGCTGGAACTGCAGGTTCGCAATGTGCTCCGTAATTGTGGCTTGATTGACCCGGAGAATTTTTATCATTATTTAGCTCATAATGGGTATCGTGGTTTTTTGAAATCTTTGAATATTGGGACCGATGCGGTGTTGGAAGAGGTGAAAAAATCGGGTTTACGAGGTCGTGGAGGAGCAGGTTTCCCAACATGGAAAAAATGGTCTTTCGCACGGGATACTTCAGCAGATATAAAGTATCTTATATGTAATGCAGATGAAGGAGACCCGGGAGCCTTTATGAACCGGTCGGTCTTGGAGGGCGACCCGCATTCCGTACTGGAAGGGATGTTGATTGCAGGATATACGATTGGGGCCCGGTATGGATATGTTTATTGTCGTGCGGAATATCCCTTAGCCCTACGGCGCTTAGAAATAGCGATTCAGCAGATGTATGAGCATGGACTATTGGGGAAGAACATATTAAGTAGTGGTTTCTCTTTTGATATAACGATAAAAAAAGGTGCCGGTGCCTTTGTTTGTGGAGAGGAAACCGCTCTTATTACTTCCATAGAAGGCCATCGAGGGATGCCCCGTCCCCGTCCGCCGTTCCCTACGAACAGTGGATTGTGGGGGAAACCGACTGTTATCCAGAATGTGGAGACATTAGCGAATGTGACCTTGATTTTGCAAAGGGGAGCGGACTGGTATGTACAATACGGGACAGAGAACAGTCGGGGGACAAAAACATTTGCACTGGCGGGTAAAATTAAACGGACAGGATTGGTGGAAATACCATTAGGTATTCCTTTACGAAAGGTTATATTTGATGTAGGTGGTGGTATTCTGGATGATAAGGAGGTAAAAGCGGTTCAAACAGGGGGACCCTCTGGGGGTTGTATTCCTGCGGATATGTTAGACCTGCCTGTGGATTATGAATCATTGACGAAAGCGGGAAGTATTATGGGTTCGGGTGGAATGATTGTGCTGGATGAAGATAACTGTATGGTAGATATTGCCCGCTATTTTCTTTCTTTTACGCAGGCAGAGTCCTGCGGAAAGTGTACTCCCTGTCGTGTGGGTACACGGGCTATGTTGGGTATTCTCGAACGGATTTGTGCGGGTAAGGGCGAGTTTGCGGATATTATCCGTCTTGAAACCCTTGCTCAGACAGTAAAACAGGGTTCTTTATGTGGATTGGGACAGACCGCTCCGAACCCTGTACTATCGACACTCCGTTATTTCCGTCATGAATATGAAGAACACATTAAGTCAAACGAATGCAGGGCTTTTGTTTGTGGACCTCTTATTTCTTACCATATTGACCCTGAACGGTGCGTCGGGTGCACTATGTGTGCCAAAGCATGTCCTGTGAAAGTAATATCGGGTAAACGCAAAGAAGCCCATGTAATTGACCAGGAGACCTGCATTCGTTGTGGTCAATGTCTTCGAGTTTGTCCTGCGATGTATTCCGCTGTATATCGGCGAAGTGGTTCTCGTGTTCGCTATGAACCAATTAAGGAACGAAAGAAGAAAACAGGTTAAAGGGTTATATATTAATAGAGGTGATTTTACGGTGAATGTAGTTATTGATGGAAAAACAGTTGAAGGTCGGGCTGGTGAAACGATTCTGGAATGTGCTTTACGGTATGGAATATCCATACCGCATTTGTGTACACATCCCGCCCTGCCACCTTTCGGCGCTTGCAGGATATGTATTGTTGAAGTAGAAGGGATGCGGGGTTATCCAACTTCCTGTTCTACACCAATAGCAGAAGGGATGGTTATTCGTACTCAGACGGAGGCATTGCGTCTTTTACGCAGAAATATTTTAGGACTTATGATGTTAGAACATCCGAGTGCGTGTCTTGTCTGTGAACGGAGGGATTTGTGCGATAAATATCGGCCAAAATCAGAAAAAGTAGGTGCCACTACGGGATGTCATACCTGTAATAATAAGGAAGTGTGTGAAGTACGGGAATTATCCGCTGATTTGGGTTTAGCGGAGATTATGGTCGCCCCTAATTATCACTACAAACCGATAGAGCGTTCCGAACCTTTTATTGACCGCGATTTGAACTTGTGCATCCTTTGTGGGAGATGTGTCCGTATCTGTAAATTACATCAAGGTAAGTCGGTTATTGATTTTGTTCATCGGAGTAGTCAGACGCATATTGGACAGGCTTTTGGGAAGAATCTTCATGAAGCAGGTTGCACATTTTGCGGGTCATGTATTGATGTATGCCCCACCGGCACATTGTCAGACCGCTATGCAAAATGGTTTGGTCGACCGGATAGAATAACAGAAACGACCTGTATATACTGTGATGAAGCCTGTGCTCTGGCAATATATGCTGTGAATAATAAGCCTGTAATGGCGAAGGGGCTTTATGATAAATGGCCCGTCTGTGTTTTAGGGCATTTTGCGATACCCGAATTTTTGAATAGCCCTCAACGATTACGGACTGCTCAAATACGGGTCAACAAGGTTCTACGACCTGTAACAACAGAAGAAGCAACGCAACGCTGTGCAGAATTATTGAAGAATCACATGGGTAAAAATTTTGCCTTTGTGTGTGATACATCCAGCACGCTGGAAGACCGACATGTCTTCAAAAAATTTACGCAGGAAGTAATGCAATCGCCGTATTATTTTGAGATTGTCCCGGACAGAAAAGGGTATGCGAGATTTACAAATATTCCCGAAGAAGTTAAAGCAGTTATTACGACAGGCTCATTTGTTCCTCAGGAATTAAGGGACAAATTTGAAGTTGTTATCTCTCTGGATATATTCCCATCGGAATGGACAAAAACTGCTGATGTAGTATGTCCGGTGGCTGTTTTTGCTGAGGTTTCCGGAACTGTTCTTGATAAAGACAATCAGATTCGTCCTTTGATAAAAGCGTGTAATCCGCCGGGTGAGGCGATGCCGGAGTGGTTTGTTGTTCAACAGATAGCAAAAATCTTTTCGCCTGATAAATGGAAAGAGTATCAGGCTGTTGAGGAGATTACCTATGAGTTGGGTATCAATACTGCAAAACTTAATCTGGACCGTGAAACCGCACCACCCGCCTCGCAAAACTTAAAAGAGCGACGGGAATGGTTTAAGGGACATAAGATAGAGGATTATGTTTCGGGTTTGGTTGCGGTAAGAAATTTTGAGGAGGGTCAAGACCACGAAGAAAAGGCAGAAGTAAGATTAGAAGTAAAAATCCCAGAAAATCCTCTACCGTTTATGGTATTGTCCCGCAGAGAATTGGTGCCAAATACCTATGAATTTGTTATCCATGCTCCTGCTATTGCTAAGAAAGCGTTACCGGGTCAGTTCGTAATTGTGATGGTAGATGAAAATTCAGAACGTATTCCCTACACATTGAGCGATTGGGATGAAAGGAAGGGAACCATTACTTTGGTGATACAGGAAAAAGGACTGTCCAGTCGGAAAATGATTTCCGTGAACGAAGGGGAATGTCTGGCCCATGTAGTAGGTCCTCTGGGAACCGCCTTTGAAATTAAGCATTACGGTACTGTTGCGATATTGGGTGGATGTTATGGTATTGGAGCGGTAGTTCGTTTATCGCGGGCGTTGCGAGAGCAAGGGAATAAAGTTATTATGATTTCCGAGGCAAGAAGTCATTATATGACCTATTATAAGAAGGAACTTACTGCGGTTAGTAACCAGTTTATTCAGACAACAATCGATGCATCTTCAGGAGAGAAAGGACACGCTATTGACGCCTTGAAACGCTTGCTTCAAACGGGTGAAAAGATAGACCTGATTGTAGCGGTAGGATGTCCGTTCATGATGATGATAACTGCGGAAGAAACCCGCAATATGGGAATTAAAGCGTTATGTGCGTTGAACCCGATTATGTTAGATGGCACAGGTATGTGCGGTGCTTGCCGAATTAGTGTTGGCGGTGAGACAAAATTCGCTTGTGTGGATGGTCCCTTCTTCGATGCGCACCTCGTAGATTGGGATGAGGTCCGTGACCGCAGGGAAGCCTATAGTACGGAAGAAATCCAGGCGGTTAGTTATACAATGCCTTCCACGACCCTTGAAGGAGAACATCGACACCATCATTGTTCTTGTATGGAAAGAGGTTAACGAATGATGACACCATCAGAAAATCCAGAAATAAAACTCCAAAATAACATATCGCAGGAAGAAAAACCTAAGAAACGGGAAAAAACTCCGAGACAGCCCATGCCCGAACAGGCACCTGAGGACCGTCGTCATAACTTTGATGAAGTGCCTTTCGGTTATACCCCCGAACTGGCTATGTTAGAAGCGTCCAGATGTATTGATTGTAAAAAACCGGGTTGTGTACAGGGATGCCCTGTTCATATTGATATTCCCGGGTTTATTCGTTTAATTTGTGAAGGTAAATTTATTGAAGCGGCCCAACTTATTAAAGAGCAAAATGCACTTCCTGCGGTTTGTGGTCGCGTGTGTCCCCAGGAGGAACAATGTGAGATGAAGTGTATATTAGGTGTTAAAGGAGAACCCGTCGCTATTGGTCGTCTGGAACGCTTTTGTGCCGATTTTGAACGCAATAGTGGACAAATACAACTGCCTGAAATCCCGCCTAAAACAGGAAAACGCGTAGCCGTTATTGGTGCGGGTCCTGCCGGACTTACGGTAGCAGGGGACCTTATCAAGTTAGGACACGAGGTTACAGTGTTTGAAGCCCTGCATGAGCCCGGGGGCGTGCTTATGTATGGTATCCCTGAGTTTCGACTACCTAAGGAAATCGTCCGTGCGGAAGTGGAATATCTGAAACGGTTGGGTGTTGAGTTTGTTATGGACTTTGTCGTTGGACGAAACGGCACCATTCGTGAATTGTTTGAAGAGGAAGGTTATCATGCGGTTTTTATCGGTACGGGAGCAGGGTTACCGTCTTTTATGGGAATTCCCGGGGAAAATCTGGTTGGTGTTTACTCCGCAAATGAGTATTTAACCCGTTCCAATTTAATGAAAGCCTATCTTTTCCCAAAATATGACACACCTCCTATTAAACGCAAAAGAGTTGCCGTGGTCGGCGGGGGAAATGTTGCTATGGACGCAGCGAGAACTGCCTTGCGTTTGGGTGGTGATGTAAGTATTGTTTATCGTCGGGCTCGTGAACAAATGCCGGCTCGTGCAGAAGAAATCCATCATGCGGAGGAAGAAGGCGTGAAGATGTTGTTGTTAAACAATCCGGTGCGAATTATCGGCGATGAGCGACATCGTGTTGTTGCGATGGAATGTATTCGGATGGAGTTGGGGGAACCCGATGCTTCGGGTAGGCGCCGTCCAGTCCCTGTGAAAGGCTCAGAGTTTATTATGGAAGTAGATACGGTAATCATTGCGATTGGAAATCAGCCCAATCCTTTAATTCCACAATCCATGCCTGAGTTACAAACGACGAAACATGGGACTATTGTGGTTGATCCAGAAACGATGATGACTTCTGTGCCGGGTGTTTTTGCCGGTGGGGATATTGTGTCCGGTGCGGCGACGGTAATTAGTGCAATGGGACAAGCAAAAACGGCTGCGTTATTTATCCATCGTTATATTTCAGGAGAGTCCCTTAAAAAGGCACCGGAAGAATAGTCCGACTTGTCCGACCCGTCTGACAACTAAAGAAAAGGATTATATTTCTTCTCAATACCAACGGATGAAGCGGGCCCATGTCCTGTGAGGACAAGCGTATGTTCCGGCAAAATCAGTATATTTTTCTTTATCGCTTCAACTTGTCGTTTTGCTTCCCATGAACTTACAGTTCCACCGACAGAGCCTGCAAAAAGAGCATCCCCTGTAAAAATAACATTTCCAATATGCAATCCGACACTTTCAGGAGTGTGCCCCGGCAGGGGTAGTATTTTCCCTTGCCATCTTCCAACAGTCAGTGTATTAAAATTTTCATTTTCAGGATTATGAAAAAACTCGTTTTTAGGGTAGCGTATTAGGTTTGGATATGACCTATATAAATTTCCAAGTCCGGAGGTATGGTCATAGTGTTCATGTGTAATAAAGACACCGATAAGTTTTGTCCTATGTTCGTCTAAAACTTTCTGCATCGTTTCTGTCCAGGTGGAAACATCTATTAATAGAGATTCTTTGCTTTCTTCATCAATAAGCAGATATACATTGGATTCATTTACAGATGTGCAGAAATGATAAATTAACATGACACAATCCCTTCCATTTTTGTGCGGTCTATTACAGGATGGCCTCGTGCATTATTCAAAATGGCACCTCTTAAATCCGCACAGCGCAGGATGGTCCGTTCCAGGTTGGCACCACTTAAGTCCGCCTTTTGCATATTCGCACAGGTAAGTCGAGCATAATACAGGTCGGCCTCTCTCAAATGGGCTCCTTCCAGATTCGCACCGATTAAATTGGCTCGTCTCAAATTGGCTTTTTCAAGTTTACAATTTTGGAAATTGCAGGAACTTAATATTGCAAATTCTAAACAGGCTTCTGTAAGGTCTGCTTCCGAAAAGTCAATCCCTTCGAGCCAAACACCCATTAAGTTTACACCGCGTAAATTAGAGCCCCGCAAAGACTTTTTTAGGATTTGTTCCTTTAACTCAGGAGATAGTGTTGGGGGCATTTGAAGAATTTGATTCTGTTTCGTATCGGATGGGCGTTCAAATAGATATTTAATTATTGCAATTTCGCTCATGACCACTCTCCATTATGTAATAGAAACGTATTTGACGGGAGGAACTATTCCTCTGTTTTTTCGTATGCGGATTCCGCAGAGAAAATGGCTTTGATACGGTCGAGGTCGAACTTAGGTTTTCGGTCATAAGTATAGATACCGTTTTGTTCCTGCTCAATATTGGTCAACTGGGTATAACAGAAGCCAAAGATGTAAGGATTATCCAGAATTGCTTTCGTTAAACCTTCTAATCGTTCGTAGAATTCTTCGAGTGTTTTTGGATTATTACCATAACCCCAGCCACCTGTTTCTACATTCCAGCCGATACCACCGTATTCACTTATGAAGAACGGCACAGGTCGATTGTCTGCATAGGGGACATCCGGTTTTGGGGGATTTTCTCCGACTTTGTCCCATTTTTCCTTAAACTTGACAGGGTCTTGTTCATAGTCATGGGCATCTATCAGCATGGGATAAGCATAGCCATGTGTCCAACCACTGGCTTCTAAAATGGGGCGGGTTTTGTCTATGGCACGTGTTAATTCAAGGACAACCCGTTGCATAGGAACCGCTTCCTTAGGGGTTTCATTAAACGGACACCAGCCGATAATTGCGGGATGATTAAAATCCCGTTCCACTATTTCTCGCCACTCATTGATAAAATGCAGTTGTCCTGTGGGATTTTTATGGTTGAAGCCCCAATCGGGGAATTCCCCCCATACGATATACCCTAATTTGTCTGCCCAATATAAGAAACGGGGCTCAAAAACTTTTTGGTGTAGTCGTGCTCCATTAAAGCCGGCTTTCATAGAACGCTCAATATCTGCCCGCAGTTCGTCATCGCTTGGAGCCGTCCAGATACCTGTCGGATAGAATCCCTGGTCTAACACCGTGCGATGAAAAATGGCTTTTCCATTAATAAGGAATTTTCTGCCTTCTATTGTTATTTTCCGCATACCGAAGTAGGACATCAAACTATCTACTACCGTATCTCCCTGTTTTAAGGACAATTTTAAGTCATATAAATTGGGTTTCCCGGGTTCCCAAATTTGAAGAATGCTTAACGGAATGGTGAGGTTTGCACTATCCCCTTTTATAAGTGTAGAGGCAGAACCGACAATAGCACCGTTGAACAGAGCCTCTGCCTGCAAGGTCAATCCTGAAGGTAAATCACCACGACATAATGCATATAATTTTACCTGTCGGTTATCGGTATCCGGATAAATGCGGAAACGGTCGATATATGTATTACCAACATTTTCTAACCAGACTGTTTGCCAGATACCTGTTGTTCGGGTATATACACAGCCATGACTCTCGGGTCTCGTTGATTGTTTTCCCCCGGCCTGTATGCCGGTGCGAACATCGTCAAATGCATGGATAATTACAGTATTTTCCCCGTCTTTTACTACGGAGGTAATATCGCATGTAATCGGAGCACTTCCACCATAATGCTCACCGCAAAGATTTCCATTGACCCAGACACTTGTTTTCCAGTCGCAGGCGCCAATATGAAGTAATATACGATTCTCCTTCCATTCTGTTGGAATGAGGAAGGTACGGCGATACCAGACATTCCGCACAAAATGTTTTCGATTTAATCCGGACAATTCACTTTCCCGGCAAAAGGGAACTATGATACGGTCCGGGTATACCGCATCTACACCTAAATATGAGGCACTATCGTCATCGGTTTCGACAAATTCCCAGGGACCGTTCAGGTTTATCCATGAGTTTCTTTGTATATCGGGTCGGGGATGTTCGGGTCTGGGAATTTCCTCTGTGTAGGCGGTGGCGGTAAGAAATAGCATGGAAATGGAAAACAATAGGAGGCATATTTTCATCGGTTGTTTCCTTTTTTTAGTTGTGTGTTATTGTATAGTATAAGGAAGTATATTATCGTAAAAAAACGGGTTGCTTATGCAACTCGATATTGTCAGACGAGTCGGATGGATTATTTTGCTTTCTGAAGTTTTAGTTTCTGAAGCGCCCTATGGATAAGATACGGCAATAACTCCTTCCGGATTATCTTGTTCAATTCCAAATTTTGTCCTCGTGCCATCTCTAAGGCGGTTTGCATAGCCATTTCAAATGCTTTTTTCCTCTCTTCAGGCGTTAATTTCCCATCTTCTCTTGCTTTTTTTATCTCCCGTGTGTAGGTCTCGTAAGTTTTCTGGACTGCACTTTCAATAATTGTCAAAGCAAGTCGATACTTTGAATTCCGTAACTGTTGGTAAATTTCGTAGGCCCGCATAATTGCCCAAAGACTTCCAAACAGTCCGAACATGAGGTAAGAAAGGTATGGATTGAGTATAGACATATCTGTAATAAGCATAATATTTTCCTCCCATTTTATAAATCTTTTTCTAATTCTAATTGTTTCCTGTTGTCTCCATGAATATGTCCATCTTTATAGTTTGCTTTCACAAAGTCAAAGTATTTCCTGGATATTTCTCCAACTATTGATTGAAGTATAGGTTCTTTGTTTCGCTTATACCGTGCATAGAAATCCACGGCAAGGCCTCCGTATTTTTCAAGATGTTTTGAGTTTCGTGAGACCGTTCCTCCTTCATCTGTCCATCCTAACTTTTTCGCAAGTGCTTCTAATTCCTCTTCGGTTCGTGTAGAGTCTGTTATAATAATTTCAATTTCCTCTCCGAATCGTTCTGTCAATTTCTCTCGAATTTTCGTTAAGGAGAATATAACCGAGCAATGTATCATTACCCAGCCTTTCTTATTTTCAAACTCTTTCATAGAGAAAGGGGTAACAATCCATTGTCCATCTTGTTCAATTGCAAGCCGTAAGTTGTTTCTACCCTTCATATTTTGCCCTTTTTGTCCGGGGTTTACGAGTCCTTCAAGATCTGTAAACCCCGGAATGTTAGAATTTAATTTTAGGGTTTATTCAGATGTATATGGATAACCATTTTATTTGAATGATTAGTTCCAGTTATTACGAACAACTACCCGTGCCTTTTGGTAAATAATAGCGAAATCTGTTACTACTGTCAGATAACTGCGGTCCCATTGCTGGTGTATCAGACGGTCGCTTTCTACAAGCACATCCTGCTCGGTCAGTTTCTGGACTGCGTAACGAGAATCAAGCAAGGTAAAGCAGTTAGCGGGGTGGTCGGGTATAGGCACTAATTTTACTCCCAGTGGTGTAGGTAGATTTCCGGACTTTGTAAAGTCAAACAGGGCAGAGTCTGTAATTTCAGGCAGGGACAGTATTTTTCCTATCGTATCCGAATTGGCAATTAAATGGGTTGGATGGAAAAAGTTTTTTGTAGTTAAGTGTAAGAAAGCCCGCACAAGGTCTGTATATTTCCAGGAACCCGCGATCTCTGTATTGAGTATCTCAGGGGCGGTATCGCTGGATGTATCTCCATACGCAAGGATGTAGGCCAGTCGTTTATCTAGATTTCTGCCCAGACATTCACCTATTCTGCGTAGATGTACTCGCAACATATCTACAGACATGCGTCGGATAACCTCGTAGGAGGCTAAGATACCACGACCCAGTTTTTGCAGTCGTATGATTCGGTTCCCATATCGGATTTGTGATTCCGGTATAACCGAGCCTTCGCTAACATTGCGTAACTCTTCTTCCTCTTCTGATTCCTGAACAAAAGGCACATCATATACCGCACTGTCAATCCGCTCATCGCGAATTATCAATTGGGAGTACACAGGTTTTCCTGTCATTCCTGCTATGACAGATTCGCGAACTAAATCCGGAAAGAGCCATTTCGCATTGGGGTCTGTCTGGAAAAACCGTTCCACAGTTATCTGGTACAGGTCTATTCCAAATTCACGTGCACAATACTCTTCAATGTCTGTTCCTAATGCACGAAAGAAGTGCGAGTGGGTAAGACCTAAATTGTTTAGTGTCTCATATAAGTCTTTACCGCGTAATGTCAGTAGTTTATCCTTAGGCTGAGATAAAAATTTCATTTGTTCTGTTAATTTTGTTTGTGTTGATACCATAGTATAAATCTCCTTTTTATTAAAGTAATATATGAACCCGATTTGCAGAAGGTTCTACCTTTACTACTCTGCCGAAGCCGTTTCCGGAAGCAGGTGTTTTAACCTTGCCGGGACTTGTTGAGCCGACAATCCCTTGCAATCCGTTTATTGTTGGGGGTATTCCTAAATATTCGAAAATACAGATGCCCCGCACTTTTACCGGGATAGCGGTATCATTCGTATTACAATCGTTCATTGCCTGTCCAAAAATTACATCTTCTCCTGTAAAGGTGTTGGTTACCTCGTACCCTCCAATAAGTTTTAAGGCATCGCCCCGACGAATATTTACGGGCCCTGTGTTTGGTGTGCTACAAGTAATGATTAATTCTGTATATGTTCCGCCGATGTCTCCGAATGCCATAGTGGACCTCCTTATTTTAAGTTATCTTTTATTGCTGTTGTTGTCTTTCGTGTCCCAGAACTAATGAAATTAGATTTTTGTGTTTTTGTGAGTTTGTGGTTTCTGTCCATGATTCATCAACCTTTTCAGGTCGTGACCGTGTTGTAGGTGGAGATTGTGCTTCGAAACGAGCCTCCCATTTTTTTAAGTTTGCATAGATTTCGTTGAATGAACACCGAGACATAACCTTTTCCCATTGGGATGCATCAAAATTATCTCCTTCCAGATATGTTCCCAGGCCGCATATCCTCTGGATGGCGTAATTGCGTGCCGTTATACCGTCTTCGATTAATGATAGGACCTGTGATGGTGTAAGTTGCCATTTGCGCATGTTCTGCCAGAGGGCCCGTTGAAATCGAATAGGAAAACCTCCCCAGCGTTCTACTCGATAGGTAATTTGATGAGGGTCTTTCATTCGGAGTATTAAATAACCGTTTCCATCACCATGGCTAAACCAGCGATAATCTCCTGTCTCTGTTGCAGAAGATGTGTTTTCTGTATCCAGCCAGGATAGGTCATGGGGTAATTTTTCTGTTCCCCAGAGTTCATTACGGAGTTCTGTATCGTCAATTCGCCATCCCAGAAGATAACCGTTTTGTTCAATTCGAAGGTCGAAGTGAGAACCCTGTTTGTCTTTGTGTGTGTGGATAACAAACCGACCTTCAGAATGAAAGGGTATCTCTGGAGGGATTTCTCCCTGATATTCCGTCATCCTGCAGTACATAATATCACCTCCTTTCCTTAATGGTTGAAGAGTAATCCTTGTTGTATCAGTGAAAACACGACACCGAGTAGGTTTGCTAATAAAAGCCACAGTCCACGAAATAAAGATTGTTCTAATCGTGAGATACGCTCACGCAGTTCACTTACATCTTCACACAGATTGCTGATAGCGTCGTATTTCTGTCTTCGTTTTGAGAGGGTTGATGTTTTAAGCATTGGAATATCTCCTTTTTTTATTACAAATGTTATTCTTTACACCATGTTTTATTTTTGAAAATGTTTTTTCGGGCATTTTGATAGAAGGAGAGCCCTCCTTTTTCTCCGAACTGTTCAAACCAATGGGTTCGTGCATCAGATACAAATGAAGTTCCTTGTGAACCACATGCGACAACAGACCCTTCGAGTACCTCCTGAATCCCTCGCATGCGATAGAAGCACATTTTTCCTTCATAGTTTTCACCGGGGACATGGACACACCTTCGTATATCCTTATTGCAAATAGAACATTCCGGGAAAGAGAAGGAAAAACCAATTGAAGTTTCGCGATAAATGCCGCCTTCAATGTTTGCAATGAAATTCCGGTTTTCTTCCAGAGTTAAGACATAAACTTTGGGACGAACGGACAGTCGGTCTCCATCTTGATGTAGAGTAGAGCGGAAAAAGGTTCCTCGTGGGAGAGAACCTTTCAGGTCATGTCGTTCCATTAAGGGTCTGCCCGGCACTTTTCGGTTGATAATTTCTAATTCGTCTTCCGGGAAACAACTAAAATGGCGGTCTATCTGGTTATGACACAGGTCCAGAGTGAATACAATAAATTCGTTGATTGTTAAAGGTCGCAAAGTGAAGCGATTAATTTCTGAAAGGTCACTTTCTTTTTCTTGTTCTGTTGAGGGAAGTGTCGGGTGGATATTGACGACTTCTCCCCAACGCTCACCAAAGCAAAGTTTTTCAATTATGCTCATAAAAGGCCTCCCTGGTTATATGTTTTGTAGTTATTTAACTTTTCCGCAACTCTATATATAGGGTTCTACTGTTTTACGGACTTCTTCTTTATTAAGAATCCCTGCCTGGAATAATTGCAGTAGTGAATGGATGCGTCGTGTTTCTATCAATGATTTTTTCAGGGTATCGGCGGTGCTATTTAAGTTGGGTTGGACGCAAAATTCTGTCCGGAGCCCATGCATTGACAGTTCAAGGTTATAAATCTTTTCTAAGATGTGTGCAATGGATTGATTAATCGTATCTACTTGTCGGTTCATTATTTCATATTGAACGGTTCCATAGGTTTCTGTCGTGCCATAATTTCGACCTAATAAAATGGGCATCATGTGTGTGCCTGTAATAATTTGTTCTTCAATGGCTCGCTGGGTGTCGTAGTAAGCCGGGAAACGTTGTCCTCCCTGAACAACGGATATATCAATGTTGTCAAAAGTCACGACATTCTGGTCAACTCCTAAATTGCTCATCTGGGCCCGAATCTGTTCCAGATTTGTGTCCATACGATTTTGATACTCTTCTTCCGTCTCATTGGTTCCGCGTGGGTCGGGTTTGTATTGAACATGCAATCGAGCCCAGCCTGCATTATGCATAGCACGGGACATATCGTCCATTAGTTTTTGTTGAATTCGTATTACAGCAGGTAATGAACGAAACAGTGAACGGCCGTAGGGATTTGTTCCGTCCCGGTCCAGTGCAATATAAACAAAGTGTTCGCGGGGGAGCGGAATGACCTCTTCCGCATGTATCTGATACGCTTGCCAGTGGCCACCCTCCCAGCGGAAACGAATGGTCCATACATCTACTGGGACCACATCATAGATTTGGCTCCCCCGCGGTGAGAATACAATTTCTATGGCTCCCGCCCCATAGGTGAAAAGGGATGTGTAGAGAATATCCAGAAGATTTGTCAAACCCCCATCTCCATGGTTCATGCGACGGTTCAACTGGTTGATAATTCCTTGTGCTCTGTTTTTTACTTGTTCGGAGGTTTTATCCGACCATACGATTTTAAAACCTGTATTGCAGAGCCGTTTCCATGTCCAGACAGCGTCGGATAGGTCCGGAATGTTATCCCGCAAGTAACGATATACCTCCAGCATTTGGAAAGGAACATTGTCGGGTAGAGGAATGAAACTATGGGGAAAGGCATTGGGTGTATTGAAAATCAAAGACGGGCGGGAAATAGTTTTTATTTTCGAAGCGGGATTATTACGAATCGAAAAAAATGACTGTAACTTTTTCCACCAGTAGTAAGTTGAAGAGATCTTCTGTTTCATATCTATATCCTTTATAACATACTCTATAAATAAGGGGGATATTTTGCCTTGCATTGGATTAAATGATTGTTGGAAAGATAGTTGAGAGGATAAATCCCTTTTGATGGATGAAAGATAGATGTAGAAAAAACAATTGGTATGCAGCGGTTTTTTATCTGTTTCTTCTTTTGTATAATTTGTTCGTTTTTTTTATCCTTTAATCTTTTGGTAATGTATATAAAATTGATATATAATCGCAGAAGCAAATCGATTACGGATAATCATTAAGAGGAGATTTCGTTATGGGTATTATGAATACCGTTCAGGAAGCGATGAAGCAAGCGATGAAAGATAGGGATACGGTTCGTCTGGAAACTTTGCGAATGGTCAAATCTGCATTATTATTGAAAGAAAAATCGATATCGCGTAGTGAGGAAATGTCGGACGATGAATGTGTTTCTGCTTTGCGTAGTGAGGTGCGGAAACGCAAAGAGAGTATTGAAACCTATAAGCAGTTAGGGAAGATGGATGAAGTAACCAAATTGGAAAAGGAAATAGCAGTTATTGAAGAATTTCTCCCGAAGCAAATGAGTCGTGATGAAGTTGTGCAACGAGTTAAGCAGTATCTTGCAGAACATCCGGAGATAAATCATGCGGGGAAATTGACAGGGGCTATGAAGAAGGAATTGGGCGAACTTGTTGATGGAAAATTGTTAAATGAGGTTTGTCGAGAATTGCTCGGGGGATAAATATCTCGTGTAGAGTGGCCTTTTACAACATTTGAAAAATATAGAGGACAAAAAAGGATTTGTTTTTTAAATCCAGTCAATAGAGGCTTTAATTAGATTGTCTTTTGTATTGGCCACCCTCTCAAATGCAGTTTGTGTCTGGTCTGGTGTGAAATGATGTGTTAGTATATTCTCTACGAGGATTTTTTTCTGCTCCATTAGTTTAATAGTAGCAGGAAAGTTATAACGGAATCGTCGACACCACTGGAGTCTCAGTTCACGCCGTCGAGCAATACTGACAGGGATGCGGTCGTAATCTTCGCCGGAAATACCAACAAGCACAGAGCGACCTGCGGGACGTGTTCCTCGACAGGCAATAATTAGCCCTTCGGAACGGTTCGTGCAGTCAAAGGTGATATCAAATCCACGGTTATCCGTTATTTGCTGAATCCAGGAGATACTTTCTTCAATATTGTTTTCTATGGGGGATGTAAATGTTTGGTGAACACCGAGTTGTTTTGCGATAGCGGTACGATATGGGATGATGTCGATTCCGGCGACCTGTGAGACTCCACTATTCAATAGGATTTGTGCGGTTAATAGACCAATAGAACCCAATCCTACGATGAGGGCTGTTTCCCCGGGGAGTACGGAGGCTAATTCTACAGCATGTAAAGCCACTGCAGAAGGCTCTACCATTGAGGCCATAGGAGGTGTCATGGTTTCTGGTACGGGGAAACAATATTCTGCAGGCACGGCTATATATTCTGATAAGGCTCCATCACAACCGGGTCCTCCTAAAAATCGCATTTCAGGGCAGACATTATAATGTCCTGTTCTGCAAAACTCGCATGTACCACAACCGATACCCGGCTCTACCGCAACGCGTTTACCTAGAAGATGTTTATATTTCGCTTCGTTTGTTTCGCAAACGATTCCTGCAAATTCATGACCTAAAACGAGTGGAGGTGTTACAACCTGGTCGCCTATTTTTCCTTCTAAATAGTAATGAATATCGGAACCACATACGCCAACAGATTCTACCTGAACAAGAACCTCACCGGGTTTTGGTTCCGGCTTAGGTCGTTCGATGATTTCTATTCTACGCGGACCAAGCCAACAGGCTGTTTTCATGTATTTGATTCCATTTATCGTTATCGAATAACATTCAGTATAATTTCCGCACGCTCTGCAATGTTTACAATATGGTCGCTAACGCGTTCCAGATGACCTAATGCGTCTAAGAAGACAACCCCTGCTTTTACAGAGCATTCGCCTGTATCCAGGCGGCGAACATGATTTTCTGTGAATTCATAAATCAGTTCCTGAATTTTTCCGCCTGTGAAAATAGATTTATTGGAAGCATCAAGATCGTGTTTTTCAAGTGCCTGGAAAAGGAATTCTAACTGGGTGTTTAGATGGCGTTGAATTTCATGAATTTCGTTTAATGCGGATGGGGTTAATCTCAGTTCATTTTGTTTGAGCAAATTGTGTAATTCAATAAAGGATTCTGCGTGGTCTCCTAATCGTTCCGCATCGTTAACAGCATGAATTAATGCAGGGATTAACTTGGACTCTGCAGGTTCTAACTCTTTACGGGATAATTCAACGAGATATTCTGTTATATCGTGTTGCAATCGGTCGATAAGTTCCTCCCTTTCTTGGATGCGTTCGACGAGGCCTTCGTTCCCATTGCAGAATAAATCGCAAGCATCGTTCAAAGAATTTTGTCCTTTGCGAATCATGTAGGTAACCTCTTTAACGGCTTGTTCTAATGCAATCAATGGGGAACTGAGCAGTTTTGGCTCGAGATATTCAAGTACGGTTTCACGGTCCTCTCTTGTTGTAGGAACTACGAACATACAAAGCCTCGCGTGAAGATTAATAAAAGGTAAGAATAAGAAAGCCATAGTGATGTTGAATAAACTATGGGAATTAGCCGCGTGACGGACAATATTCTCAGGGTGTTCGGAGAATACATTTCCGGGTGTAATCCAATCTATAAAACCTAAGAATATAGGTTGTCCTTTCCATAGAGGAACAAAGAAGAGTCCGAACATAATACATGTTCCCAGTAGGTTGAAAAAAGTATGGGCTAATGCAACACGCTTGGCATTGCGATTTGCAGAAATGGCTGCGAGGTTCGCTGTTATAGTTGTACCAATATTATCTCCCAGGATTATGGGCACAGCGGTATAGAAGTTAATTAATCCTTGAGCACATAATGCCTGGGTAAGACCTACAGTAGCACTACTGGATTGTATGATGCAGGTTGTAATCGTTCCTACCAATATACACAGAAATGTTGGGACTATTGGCATAACCCCGTTTGCATCTGGAGAACAATCAAATTTATGGAACCATTGGATAAATTCAGGGCTATAGCGTAAGGGTTTGAGAACATCGGACATAATATTCAGACCGAGGAATAGCAGTCCGAAACCGAGAATGGCTTGTCCGAAGGCACGCATTTTTGCACTTTTGGGTACCCATAGCATAACAAGTCCGATAGCAATTGCAGGTAAAGCCATATTCTCCAATCGAAACGCAATTAATTGTGCGGTGATGGTTGTCCCTATATTTGCCCCGTAGATGACACCAATGGCTTGTTTCAATGATAAAAGTCCTGCATTTACAAATCCGACAGTCATCACGGTAATTGCGGAAGAGGATTGCACAAGGGCTGTTGTAAGGGTTCCTGCGAGAAGTGCGGCAACCCTGTTCTGTGTCATGAATTGTAAGATTGCTTTCAGTTTACGGTCAGCGGCTAACTGTATTCCGGACGACATCTGGGTCATACCATAAATAAATACAGCCAGCCCCCCTAAAAGGGTAATGAGAAGCCCCCATTTATTCATGCCCATTACTTTGAATTCTAAGGAACGAGCATCAAATCGGTCGCGAGGTGTAATATTTGGGCGTGTATCTCGAATTTCTATAGAGGCATAATTCAATCCCGTTTCAGTTCCCAGTTTCCAGGAAGTGACGGCCTTCCCTTCGGTATCTGTTATCATATAGGAGTTTTTCATGGAAGCCCCTTTGGAGGAACCCTCGGCCCGGAAATATACCTCAACTCCTTGAGCAGGGGTATTATCACTATTTACTAACCGTAAACCAAAGGAGTCTACAGTTCCACCCGCTAGGGTTTCTTTTGTGGATAGAATTGGTTCGACACCCCCAATGGCCCTTAAACGGGTAGGTTTTACATTGGGGAAATCGGGCAAACTCGCTTCTACCCATATATCACCACACCAATTCCCCAACTTCAGAGTAGCACTTGCAGACCCTCCCGCATCGGTAATAACTTCCTCTGTACTGTTGTTTGTTTTGACAAAGACCGCACCTGTGTCTGGGTTTACTACTTTGAATAAAACACGCACACCACCTACACCATAACGACTTCCCTGTCCACCGAGTAAACCTTGCTGAATAGCACTTTCAACTGTTATCCGGAATGGTTTGGGTAATGTATCTCCATGAAGTCCCGGTTGATGGTTGCCACTTGCATATTCGTCCGGTACCACTCGTTCTGGAACTAATGATTCTGATTTACACCCTGGGAAAATGGGAAAGATAATGAAAGGAAGGATAAGAAGAATAAATAATCGAAAGGAAGTTTTTCTCAGACACATAAGGAAACTCCACATAAAGGGTTATGAGTAGAAAAGGTCCCTCTCATCTTCTAAATGGAAGCCGTTTCCACTATTTTTTTTCCTAAGGATATAAGGTTTTCATTCACCGATACCTTCCCGAGTATTATTTTAAAGAAATGGATGT
>OGCI01001318.1_pt1 | contig 21388 bp, 16 predicted proteins | sample 1570021 | NCBI WGS metagenome assembly OGCI01 (sample SAMN06264664, study PRJEB24512) | hot springs metagenome | isolation source: Hot spring water | place: South Africa: Tshipise | collected 2015-06-21 | reverse complement strand
CCCGAACAGAAGCCGGCACCGCCGCGTCTTTGCTGTTTTGCGCCGTAAACGTCATGGACAAAGCCGGAGGTCCTCGCCCGAACAGAAGCCGGCACCGCCCGGGGAACGCCGGCTCTCACGCGTGGGTGCCGGCTCCCCCGCGGCAACGCCGGCCCCAGCGCGGGGGTGCCGGCCCCAGCGCGGGGGTGCCGACTCCTCCGCGGGGTGATAACATCAAGGAAACCCGAGTCTCCACGACGCGGGCACCAAGGATCTCGCACATGAGGAGGTGATGGAGGTGGCTTTCAAGGCGGCTTTCATAGCCCACGCGCCCGACGGCGACGCCGCCACTCACCGGGCTGTGATCGAGACGCCGAAGTACAAGCTCCTGGTGGTGGTGGCGAGGGACCAAGGACAGGCCGTGGCGGAGTGCCGGAGGATGGTGGACGAGGAGGGCATCCACGCCGTGATGCTCTGCCCGGGGTTCACGCACCGGGACGTAGCGGAGATCGCGGAGACCGTGGGCCCGAACGTGGGCGTGAACGTCGCCCGGGGCGACGGTCCGGGCAACAGGATCGCCATGGAAGTGATTGCCAGGGAGTGGGCCTGAGCGCGGGAGGGCGTGGTGGCATTGAAGCGGGAATACGAACAGATAGACGCCATCATCAACGCCCGCTCCCTGGCCATCGTGGGCGCTACCGCCAAGCCTTTCAAGTTCGGTTCCTATTTCACCTCGTCACAGCTGTCCTTCGGGTTCAAGGGCCCCGTCTACCTGGTGAACCCCAAGGAAAGAGAGATCAACGGCATGCCCTGCCACCCCGATCTCCGCTCCCTGCCCGAGGTGCCTGACCTCGTCTACCTGGCCGTTCCCGCCCACCTCTCCATGGATATCCTCAAGGACTGCGCCGACCTGAAGGTAAAGGGGGTGGTGATGCTGGCCTCCGGTTTCCGTGAGGTCGGGGAGGAAGGGGCGCGCCTGGAAAGGGAGGCCCTCTCCCTGGCCCGCCGGGGAGGTTTCCGCATCATAGGCCCCAACTGCTTCGGGATCTATAACCCGCGCAACCGCCTGGCCCTCTTGCCCGGGCCCGACTTCTCCCGGCGCACGGGCGACGTCGCCTTCATCTCCCAGAGCGGCGGGTTCTCGGTCCACGTGGGGCGCATGGGCAAGGACCTGGGAATCGACTTCAGCGCCATCGTCAGCTACGGGAACGGCGCCGACCTGGACGAAAGCGGGCTGCTGCGCTACTTTTCCCGCGACCCGCAAACCCGCATCATCGGCGGCTACCTGGAGGGCTGCCGGGACGGCAGGGAATTCTTCCACGCCCTGAAGGAGGCGGGCGCGCGCAAGACGGTGGTCATGTGGAAGGTGGGGAAGAGCGGACCCTCGCAACGGGCAACCCTCTCCCATACCGGCTCCCTCGGGGGATCCGCCAGGATCTGGGAGGGGATGTTCCGCCAGTGCAGGGTGATCGAGGTTTCGGGGGTGGAGGAGATGTGCGACGTGCTCCTCGCCCTCAAGCACCTCGGCCGCAAGCCCGGAAGGCGCCTCCTCCTCTGCGGGGGAGGTGGAGGCCTGGGGGCACACGGTGGCGACCTCGCCGAGGCGGAGGGCATGCAGGTCCCCCCTCTCGGCGAGGAAACCGCGTCGCGCCTGCGCGACGTGCTCAACTACCCGGGAGCGGCGGTGGGGAACCCTCTGGATATCGGCACCCCCCTCACCCCCATCCCCGTCTTCGCCGCCGCCATGCGCGAGGCCGCCCTCGATACGGGTACGGATATCCTCGTCTTCGACATGGCCTTGAACTTCGCGCACGGCCTCTTCGGGGACGCGGGGCTGGAGGCCGCGGCGGAGGCGCTGCTCGCAGTGCGGCGGGAGACGGGAAAAGCCGTGGTGCTGGTGCTCTATTCCCGGGCCATCGGCGGCGGCGACCTCGCCTTGGAGGGGACCCTGCGCGGGCTGCGCGAGAAGCTGCTCGCGGGGGGCGTGCCGGTCTACCCGTCCATGGCCCGCGCCCTGCGCGCCCTGCGCCTGGCAAACGCCTGAAAACACCTGCCCGTCGGCGGAAAACAGGGCCAAGAACTTCTAACATTAAACAACTTCAAATAGTATTGACATATATCTTAAATATATCTATTATAACGCAAAACAACGTATATATACCTATGGAGGCATGATGCATGGCTACATGAGCACCTACCAGGTCGCCAAGACGTTGGGCGTGAACATCCAGACGGTCAGGCATTACATACGCAAGGGGGAGTTGAAGGCGGCTCGCGTCGGGAAGAAATACATCATCTGCCAGGAGGACCTCGACGCTTTCCTGGCGGGCAGGAAGGAGGTGAGAACCCTCGAGAAGATAGGCCTTACCGAGAAGGGGAGCCAGAAAGTTCACGAGATAAAGAAGAACGCGGAGAGCATCCTGACCTATCTCGAGGAGTGTCCGGGGGCGGACGTGAACGAATTGGCGGAATCCCTCGGCTTGGGCCGCAGGGAAATCCTGCGGGCGCTGCGGCGCCTGGAGGAGAAAGACCTCGCGTACTGCGAGGCGAGCGGAGAGAAGGTGGACAGGCAAAGCGACCCGTGGTTCGCCACGCCGAGGCGGAGAAGTTGAGGGGATCACCCGACGTATGCCATAATTTACCAATATGCCTGTCCGGAAAAGATGAAAGGGGGGATTGTCGATGGCAGAAAACGCCACCGACCTGAAGGAATATCTCGAATCCTACATTCCTTCGCTGATCTCGAAACGGCTGGAGGAAAAGCCCCTGCCGAACATGGAGGGGACCAACTTCACCGTGCAGTTGACCATCCAGGGAGAGAAGACCCTGGTGTACGGCTTCGCCGTCAAGGACGCCCGGGAGATAAGCGTCACGCCCGGGGGCATAGCCAACCCCATGCTGGACGTGGTCGTCCCCGATGACGTCATCCGTCCCCTGGTGGACATGGTGGCATCCTTCACCGGGCGCAAGCAGTACGACGCGGCGAGCTCGTCCAGGGGCCTGTTGAAGCTGGAGGTGGCGATGCCGGGCGACTGGACCCTGCCGGTGACCGTCAAGTTCAACGGCGCGGACAGCCCCAGCGTGACCATCTCGGCTCCCGCGGAAGTCTTCGCGAAGATGGCCGCCGGGGAGATGAGCGGGCCCACCGCCTTCATGCAGGGAAAGATCAAGATGGACGGCGACATGTCCTTCGCCCTTTCCCTGACCAACCTCATGCCTTGAGGAAAGAGACGGGCCGGTCCTCCGTCTTCACGGCCTCCATGCGCGGCGAGGCCTCCGCCTGCGGCGCACGGAAAACAGCAGGGGGACCGGCCCTTTCATACGGCGAAGGCCGCCGGCTCGCATCGCACCGGTCCAGGCATGCGTGCCGCCGCTTTCAGAGGTCGCGCAGGCGCTCCTTGACGATCTTGCCCCCGGGGTTCATGGGCAGGGGCACGTCGGAGACCTCCACGTAGTCCGGCACCTTGTAGTCGGCTATCTTTCCCCGGCAGTACTCCACGACCTCCTGCGGGGTTATGGAATGCCCGGGCATGGGAAAAATCACGGCCTTTATCTTCTCCCCCATCACCTGGTCGGGAACCCCCACCACCGCCGCCTGCAGCACCTTGGGGTTCATCATGATGAGGTTCTCCACCTCCACGCAATAGACGTTCTCCCCGCCGCGCAGGATCATGTCCTTCTTGCGGTCAACGATGGTGTAGAAGCCCTCCTCGTCCTTTACCACCACGTCCCCTGAGCGGTGCCACCGGCGCCCCTCCGCATCCACCACGAAGCTCTCGCTCGTCTTGTCGGGCAGGTTCCAGTAACCGCGGCACACCCCCGCGCCGCTGATGAGCAGCTCCCCCGGCTCTCCCACCGGCACTTCCTGCAGGCGGTCGTCCACCACCTTGAAGAGCGTGGGCGGGGTAGGCCAGCCTATGGACGATCCCCTCCTGATGACCTCCTCCGGCGGCAGGAGGGAACCCGCCCCCACGCTGGTGGTCTCGGTCATGCCGAAGCCATTCCCTATCTTGGCGTGGGGAAAGTCCTTGAGCATCAATTCCCCCAATTCGGGGGGCATGGGAGAGCCTCCCTGGAACATCACCTCTATGTTGCCGGCTTCTACCAGTTTATGGTAATTAGGCTGCATGCGCAGGAGCCAGAACATGGCGGTCACGCCCACGAAGAAATTTACCTCCTCCTCGACCATGCTCTCGATGACCTGGTCCGCCTGGAAGACCGGGAGCACCACCGCGCCGGCTCCCAGCAAGCACAGGTTGAACAGGGTATGCAGGGCGGTAACGTGAAAGAGGGGTACGGAGATCATCTGCTTGATGCGGTAGATGTCGTCCATGGTGTACTTTTCGGGGATGAGATAAGGCATGGTGCTCAGGAGGGCCTGGGCGTTGGTGGCCACGTTGCGGTGGGTGATGACGCTTCCCTTGGGCCGCCCCGTGGTCCCCGAGGTGTAGCATATGCTGCATATGTCCTTCTCGCCCACCTCCACGTCGATGTGGCGTGGCGCTTCCCTGGCCATGAGGCTGGTGAAGGGCGTCGTTCCCTCCATGCCCTCGTCGCCGGTGGTGATGAACGCTTCCAGGTTTTCCAGCTTGCCGCGCAGGGGCTGCACCCTCTCGTAAAGGTCGTGCTCCACGATCACCACCTTGGAGCCCGAGTCGCGCAGCTGAAAGGCGAGCTCCTCCGTTTCCAGGCGCGCGTTGATGACCACGGATATGGCGCCCACGGCGGCGATGGCCAGGTAGCTCACGCAGAATTCCGGGTTGTTGAGGAGGATCATGGCCACCCGGTCGCCCTTCTTCACGCCGCAATCTTCCTTGAGCGACGCGGCTACCTTTCTCACCGCCTCGTCCAAGCGGCGGCGCGTGTACCTCTGCCCCAGGGCCGGAAAGACGAAGATCTCCTCGTCGGGAAACCTGGCCAGTCCCTCCTTGAAGATGGCGTAGAGGTTGGGGTACCTGCGGGCGTAAGCGGTCTCCAGCGCCCCTTCAAACCATTCGTCGATCACGCCCTCGCGCGGCCAGCCTCCCCTGAGCATATATCATCCCCCCTCGTCCGGCTTCGCCCGCCGTCACGCGGCGCTGATGCTCCTCGATCCCCCCAACAATATAGCTTAATCCTGGGAAGTCCGCGAAGGCAATGGAGCGGAGGGCCTTTCGCCGGCGGGAAAGGCGGGTAGGGTGGGCGGCGAGGCCGCGCTGCGCGGTCAGGAATCCTTTTCCTTCCAGGCGATCCCCTCGGGGGCTATGATGCTTATGATCTCCTGGATCAGCTCGGACATGAGCCGTTTGCCATCATTTTCCATCCAAATCCTCCGCGCCGTCGTCCAGGCGGCCACGGCCACGGCGGCGATGATGCGCGGTCGGGGGTCCGAGGCTGGATCCGCATGCATCCTCTGGCCGAGCGCATCCGCCACGACTCGCTCGAACTCAGGGAAGATCACGTTGCGCTCGTAGTCCCCCAGCCTCCGCGAGCTCTTGGCGAGCTTGCGGATGAGCATCAGCCTCTGCTCGCTGCCCCTGTCCAGCTCCGTCAACAGCCGCGCGCACTCGTACAGGGTAGCCAGCAGTGGCTCGTCCGGCGGCCGGGAAAGGATCAGTTCGTGAACGGCAGCGAGCTCCCCCCGCCAATCTCCGAAGAGGACCGCCTCTTTGGAATCGAAGTAGCGGAAGAAGGTGCGCAGCGAAACGTCGATGGTTTCCGTGATCTCCTTGATGGTAGTCTGGTCGTAACCCTTTTTCCTGAAGAGTTTGAGGGCGGTCGCCTCCAGGGCCTCGCGGGTCTGTTTCTTCTTGCGTTCCCGCCTGCTCAGCGTTTTCTGTTCCTGCTTTTCCATGCGTTGATTATAGCAAACGAGCCGGCAGCGATTAAGGTTGCGGGAAGGGGCCGGCACCCGCGGCCCTGACGCTGGCCGGGGCGGGTGAGGTCCGCCGTGCCGCCACAGGAGCGTTAACGGGAAGCCGTCACTCTGCAAGTGCGCTTGCTTGCGAACCTCCTCGGGACGCGGCCACGCGGCCGAGTCCTCCCTCATGCCTCCCCGCGCATCCGCCGCCTGATATCCAGGTACCGCAGGAGGGCTCGCATGGCCCGTGCGCACCGCGCGGCGGAAGGATAGACCGGGACGCCGTTCTCGACGAGGGCGCGGATGGAATCGCTCTGCGCCCCGAAGAAGGACATGACCGCCAGGGGCTTGCGGCTGCGGCGCGGCACCTCCGCCAGCTCGGCCAGAAAGCGGTGGTAAACCTCGCCCCAATCCTTCTCCATCGCCCGCAGCTCCGGGAAGCGCTTGTTCAGGTTGACCATGAAATCCGGGGCTCCGAAGATGCCGTAGATGAAGGCGCCGTCCACCTCCCCCGAGGTAAAAACCATCTCCAGGAGGTCCTTGAAGATGAAGACGTTGGTCTCGAAGGTGAGGTCTATGGGGTTGCCCGTGTAGGTGAGGGGGCCGGTTATCCCGTCCAGCTTCTCGCGCAGGCTGGAGGAAAAAAGCGGCACGGAAAGGCCTGCCTTCTCCAGGTGGTAGGCCAGCGAGGACCCTGGGCCGCCGGAATTGGTGATCACCGCCATGCGCGGCCCGGGACACAGGGGCTGCAGGGAGAGGATCCACAGCATGTCTATCATCTCGTCCATGTCCGCGGCCCTGATGATCCCCGCCTGCCGGAAGAGTCCATTGTAAAGCTCGTCGGGACCGGCGACGGCCCCGGTATGGGAAAGGGAGGAGCGGGCTCCCGCCTCCGTCCCCCCCACGTACACGGCGACGACGGGCTTTTCCGCGGCCGTTTTGCGGGCGGCCGCGACGAACTCGCGCGGCCGGCGCACCGTCTCCACGTACATGCCGACGGCCCGCACCTCCTCCTGGAGGCGGAAGTATTCCAGGCAATCAACGAGGTCTATGTCTGCCTCGTTGCCCACGCTGATGGTCTGGCACATCTTCACCCCCTGGGAGCGCAGGTAGGGGTTGATCATGGCCGTGTAGGCCCCCGACTGCGAGGCCAGGGCTATGCCGCCGCCCATGGGGGGCTCTGCTATGGTCGTGGTGTTCAGGGAGCAGAGGCTGTTCATGATGCCCACGCAATTGGGCCCCAGGAAGCGCATGCCGTACCGGGCCGCGATCTCCTTCAGGTCTTTTTCCCTCCTCTCGCCCTCCGTGCCCTGCGCCTCCTTGAAGCCGCCGGAGATGACGATGGCGTGCTTCACCCCCGCCCTGCCACATTCTTCCAAGATGCCCGGCACCGCGTCGGTGGGAAGCACGAGTTGCGCCATGTCCACCGGCTTCCCCACCTCGAGAATGCTCCGGTAGGCGGGAATTCCCATGACCGTCTCCTCGCTGCGGTGAATGGGATAGACCTCTCCCCGGTAACCGCATTCCAGGATGTTGGCCAGCTGGATAGTCCCCATCTTCAGGGGGTTGTTGGAAGCGCCGAAGACGGCTATGGATGAGGGGTTCATCAACTCCTGCAAAGGGTGCATGGCTGTCCCTTTCTCCTGCTGTAATCCCTGCGTCGTTTCCGCCAACATTCTACTCCATGCGGGGAGCAGGCCAAAGGTGCCGGCGCTGGCCTGTTGGCCTGCCGGATGCGTGCCGCATGATCCTCCGCGGCCCCGCCATCCCGTTCGGGCGGCCATGATATGGGCGGCAAGCCCCTTGTGATAGAATCTAAACGCCCGGCGGTGCGAGAAGGAGGTGCGGAATGAGGACCCTGGTGGCTTATTTCAGCCAGACCGGCAAGACCAAGCTGGTCGCGGAGGCCATCTACGAGAGCATTGAAGGCGAGAGGGAGCTGAAGGAGCTGGGGCAGGTGGAGAGCCTGGAAGGCTACGACCTTTCCTTCATCGGCTTTCCCATCATTGCCTTCGGCCCCGCCAAGGAGGGGAAGGAATTCCTGGAGCAGAAGGCCGCGGGCAGGAAAGTGGCGCTCTTCATCACCCATGCCGCGCCGGAGGACATGGCGGGCATCGAAGCGTGGCTGGACAAGTGCAGGGCAGCGGCGGCTTCCGCGGACCTGGTGGGGTTCTTCGACTGCCAGGGGGAGCTCTCCGAGGCCATCGCCGCCGCCCTTTTGAAGAGCGACGACCCCGCGCTGCGCTCCTTCGGCGAGCGCCGCCCGGAAACCGTCGGCCAGCCGGACGAGACGCGCCTGCAACGCGCCCGCGATTTCGCCCGCGAGGTCATGGCCAGGGTAGAGGGCTGACCTTACGCCGGCTGACCCCAAGCGCTGACGCCGTACGGCCTCAGGGTTTGTAGCGTATGGTGAGTCTCCGGGTGACCACGTTGCCGGGCATGGCCGCGTCGCGGAACTGCACGTATACCTGCCTCATTCCCCCTGGCCCTTCGGCCAGTCTCCAGGGAAGGGTGATGGCCTCTCCGTCCCGGCAGGGGATCCACTCGGCGCCGGCGAAGCCGCGCCGGTTGGAAACGCGCATGTCCATGAGCCCGGCCCCTTCGTCGTGGGCGCGCAGGTTGAGCGTGACTTCCAGGGACGACGTCACAGGCGCGCCACCGTTGATGGAGGCCTCGTCCATGACCGGCTTCACCCTGTCGCTGCCCGCGACGTAAACCCGCACCGGGAGCACGCTCCCGCCGGGCAGGTCCGCCTTCACCACCACCATGCGCTGCCCGGAATCGGTGTCGTACTGCTCCAGGACGGCGCCGTTCTGGACGGCGTAATACCTCCCGCCTGCGAGCCTGCGCATGGGGAACTCGATGCGGCAGCCCGGCAGGTCCAACACCGCCCCGGGCTGGTTGAGGGCGTTCTTCACCTTGCAGGTGACGTCGTCGTAGGGACCGGTCCCGTCCAGGGGCAGCGGCTGGCTGAAGGCGCCTTCCCCGTCGACGATATGCGGGCGCAGGTAACCGGGGCTGCAGGAGTCCTCCTGTTCCATCCACTGCAGCACGGGGCGGTGGGTGCGGTAAACGGTGTAATCGTTCACGGCGCCCGCCCCCACCTGAAGGCCTTCCCACCCGGGTATGGACCACTGGCAGCCGGCATCGCCTTCCGCGCCGGCGAAACCCCATTCCTCGAGTTCGCCGTTCTCGATGGAGATAAGGCGGTACCCGCCGTAGCTCTCGGAGGTCTTGTCCATGAGCAGGGATTTGCCGTCGACCGGCGGCTCGGAAGCCGTGGTGTTTATGGAAACCACCCGCCCGTGGCCGTCCCCCAAAGGCTCCCAGTCCACCGCATTGATGGCATCGCTGTGGGTATGCCCGGAGGCTACGAAGGCGACCTCGTGCCTGCGCAGCAAGTACATGAGGGCCTGGGAACCCTCCCCGCGCCCCGCCGCCAGCTCCAGGAGGCCGAATTCCTTGGCGTTGTCCCAGCTTTCCGGCGGCGTCCCGGCCGGGCGCAGGGGATCGTGGTGCAGGAAGACGCCCTTGAGCCGCTTTCCCTCCGCCTCGGCTCGCACCAGCTCGTCTTCTATCCAGGACATCTGCCCGTAGAACCCGTCGCCCTCCGGGTCGGCCCCCCACGGCCATGCCTGCCAACCCCAGGGGTCGCCGTCACCCCGCACCTGCCCGTGCCACTTGTGGGGCGTGATGATCCGGAGCGGCAGGAGTATCTTGTGGAGATCCACCAGGAAACCATTGCGGTCATCGTAGTCCAGGGCCATTTCCGGGTAAAGGTTCACGGCCACCGCCCACAGCAGGGGGTTCACGTCCTCCGGCGTAAAGGTTACCGGGCCATCCTCATCCATTTTTTCCCAGTCCATGGTGTTCACCGCCAAAAAGGTCATGTCCCCGTAATCCCAGGAATAGTAGAGGGGCCCGAAGAGGTCCTGCCACATCTCCTGCCCGTCGTCGTGGGCGACCGCGTGCCCGTCCCAGCAGTAGCTGTCGTGGTTGCCGGGCACGCAGAAGACGGGCACGTTGAGCGCCAGGAGCTCGTCGTACCACCACGTGTACTCGAAGCGGTACTCCGTTCCCAGGTCGCCGTTCACGTCGCCCCAGAGCAGCGTGTCCTTGGGGTAGGTGTTGAAGTTCTTCTGCGCGTATACTGCGTCGCCGGTGAAGACCACGAAATCGGGGTCGATGAGGTTGATGGCCTGCAGCTCCTCCTGCAGGTAGATGGCTCCCTCGTTGCGCTTGCCGTCCCCGTCCAGGTCCATGGGAAAACCCGGGTACCCCAGGAAAGAGAGGTCGATGCGCGCCGGGGTGCCGGGGCGGGGTTCCCGCAACTCGAAGGAGTTGTAATCGAGGTTCAAGCCGTTTCTGATCTCCGGCCCGTAGACGTGGGTGTCCGTGATGTGCACGATCCTCAGATCGTCCCCGAAGGAAGCGATGACCTGCAGGGCGTGGGGCTGCGCGTCCTCCAGCAGAAACTCGGCGCTTACGCGGCCGGACACGCAGCGCACGTGCAGGTCGTAGAGGTCGAGGGGGACGCTCATGGGGACCTCCACCGCGATGTGGTCGACCTCGAAAGCGGCCTGGCCGAAAATCTCGGGCCAGCGCCGGCTGGGGCCGCGGCTAACCCCTTTTACCGCCAGGCGGCGGGTGTTGACCACCTTGTGCACCGGTTGGGCATAAGTCCCGTACGAGGGCCCGCCATGGCGGTACCATGCATCGGGAGGATTCTCCGCGCTTCCGGGCGCCGACCCGTCGTAGTTCTGCACGTTGGCCGCGACGGAGGTCGTGATCCATACTTCCCAGTCCTGCGGGCGGTCCACCTGCGCGAGCTCCGGCCGGGGATTCGCGGCCACGCTCTTGCGCCAGTCCCACTCGATGACCATCTCCGACCCGCGGGGCAGTATGGCCGGATAGCCGAAAGTGGGGTAGATGAGCTGGTTGATCCTCTTAGCCACTTCCGGCAGGGAGCCCTCGGGATGGAAGGAGGCTTCCGTGTCCTCCCCCGCCCCCGGGGCCGGAAAACAGCCGCACAGCAAGGATAACGCCACGAAAAGCACTGCAAGGCAGCGGCACGAAAAGGCAGAAAAACCGCTCGCGGGCCTGCGGCCCGCCGTCCCCCGATAACGCATCCCCCATCACTCCCTGCTCTTTGCCGGTATCCCAACGTCCACGCCAAGAGATTCTATTACAGGCCGCGTGATTTCACAAAATGCGCCGCGCTTTCCGGGCCGCGGGAAGCCATACCGCCCCCGCGAATGTCTTCTCCGCCCGCGGGACGCCACACCGCCCCGGCGACCGTCTTCCCCACCCGCGGTCACCGAGGCGGCGATGCGAGCGCCTTTTCCACCGCCTTCAGGGCCACTTTCTGGCTGGCGGAAGCCCCGCTGACCAGGTCCACCCGCAGGGACTGCCGTTCCACCACGCGGGCCAGGGTTTCCTGCACCCGGGCCGCATCGGCCCGCTGCATCTTCTCCACGTTTACCAGCTCTATGCCCACGATCTCTCCCCCGCTCACCTGCACCCGCACTCTGGCGAAGACGTGGAACACGCGGTGTTCGCCCTCGTACTCCCCATCCGCGAGATCGCCCACCGCTATCTCCCCCAGGGCCAGCCCCCGCACGGCGCTGGTGAAGCGCCAGGAATAGATGGCGCACCCGGCCAGGGAGGTCACGAGCAAGGACAGGAGCAGGTAGGTGGCTATCCTGGTCTTCCTCATCCGTTTCTCGCGCCGCGGAGAAAGGGGAACAAAAGGAGCCTTTCCGCTTGCTTCCCTCCTCTTGAGGCGTGGGAAGCGGGGGTGCGGTTTCTTCGCGGTCATCTCCACCCTCCTTTGTATTTGCTGAGTTCGGGCAAGAGACCCTTGAATGAGACCCATTAACCCTTGAATGAGACCCATTAATTATAATGCCGGCGCCGCCATGCGGCCACGACCTTGCGCCGTAGCCCATCTTTTCGGCCAGGCGCAGCTCGGAGATCCCTCCCCGCCTTCCCTCCCCGCTCGAACCCGGAAGGAAACGGGGCATGCTCCTTTGAAGTATTGTAGGAGGGGAGGCGCGTTTGCCTTCGCCTCCGAAGGTCAGGCGAAGCGCGGAGACCCCGGTTGCCTATGCGAGGAGGGGGATATGGAACGGGAAGAGGAACACGCGGTTTACGGCTTCCGCTGGGTGGTCCTGGCCGCCTTCATGTTCGTGGCCGCCGTCACCCAGTTGATGTGGCTCAACTACGCACCCATCACCTCGCAGACCCAGGAGCTCATGGGGGCGAGCGAGTTCAGGGTAGTCCTTCTGGCCACCATGTTCCCCCTCGTATACATCCCCGTCTCCATCCCGGCCGGCTTCATCATCGACCGCAAGGGCTTCCGCTTCGCCGTGATCATCGGCGCCCTGCTGACCACCGCCTTCTCCTTCCTGCGCCTCTTCGCGGGCAATTATGCCCTGGTGCTGGTGGGCATGATCGGCATCTCGCTGGGACAGCCCTTCGTGCTCAACAGCATCACCAAGATGGTGAGCACCTGGTTCCCCACCGAGGAATCGGCGCTGGCCAACGGCTTGGCTTCCCTCTCGCTCTTCTTGGGGATGATCATCGCCCTGGCCGCCACGCCTCCCCTGCTCAAGGCCTTCGGCGAAACGGAGATCGGCTCGCTCCGCTGGGTGGTGCTCATTTACAGCCTCGTCTCCCTGGCCAGCCTGGTGCTCTTTGCACTCCTGGGCAAAGCCCGTCCCCCCAAGCCTCCCAAGCGCACGGAGAGGGAGGCGCTCGGGGAGGAGGCGGCTATCAACCTGAAAAGCCTGCGCTCCCTCTTCGCCCTGCATGACTTCCGACTCCTCTGCGTGATCATCTTCATCGGCAACGGGTCCTTCGTGGGCCTCATGCAGCTCATCGAGAAGATCCTCAACCCGAAGGGCATCGAGACGGGGACGGCAGGAAACATAGGCGCGGTCATCGTATTGGCGGGCGTGGTCGGATGCGTCGTCCTGCCTTCCATATCCGACAGGATCATGCGCCGCAAGCCCTTCATCGTCCTGGCGGCGCTGGCGGCGGCGCCCACCCTTTTCCTCATCGGCGCGCTGGAAAACGCCGCCCTCCTGTTTATAGTGGGGGGCACGCTCGGCTTTTTCCTCTTAAGCGCCCTTCCGGTGCTCCTCGCCCTCTGCGAAGAGACCACCGGGTCCACGCTCACGGGAACGGCCACCAGCATGCTCCTGCTGCTGGGGAACGCGGGCGGCGTGGTCATCACCCTGATCATGGAAGGCATCAAGGGGGCCACGGGCGGCGCCGCGGAGTCTTTCTTCTGGGCCATGGTGTTCCTCGCCCTCCTCTTCGTGGCCTCTCTGGTGATAGCGCTCCGCCTGCGGGAAGGCACCGAGGCCTGAAATCGCAAGGAGGCTGCGCCGCTATGCAGCGCCTCACTCCCTGCGGCGCGCGAGGAAGCGCAGGGCGCCGTCCATGGCCAGGGCGGCGCCGCGCGTGTACCAGAAATTGAGGAACCCGTGGTAGGTGAGGGGGTGTTCCTTCCTGGTAAGATTTAACAGCTCGCTCTCCACGCCCCTCTCCTCGAGGATGCGGGCGAATTCCAGGGTCTGGGAGTGCAGCTGGTCTATCTCGCTGGTGGCAAGAAAGCAGGGAGGGAAATCCGGCGTGATATAGCGCACGGGCGAGGCCAGCTCGGCCCCTTCCCGGAAAAGCTCCGGGTCGCGGCCCAGGAACCCCGTGATGAGCATGCGCCCGAAGGGGAACCCGCAATCCCCCACCGTCACCAGGTCGTATACCCCGTAGAAGAGCAGTAGCCCACGGATGCACGCGGGAGGGATGCAGGAAGGGACACCCAGGGCTTGCCCCACCTCGGGATGAAGCGCCTCCGCCGCGTACATGGCCGCATGGTAGGCGCCGGCGGAATCTCCCGCCAGGAAAACGCGTTCCGCGTCACCGCCGTAACCCTGCGCATGGGCGCGCGCCCAGCTCACAGCCGCCGCCGCGTCCTGCAGTTGCTCACGGTACCCGCAGCGCGGCGCCATGCGGTAATTGGCGTTGCATACCAGGTACCCGTGAGAGGCGAAGGTACGGCAGATGCGGTCGTAGGTCCGCTTGTCGCCCACGTGATTCCCTCCCCCGTGTATGTAGACCAGCACTGGATAGGGGGGTTCGGAGGGCGGCACGAAGACGTCCAGTTTCTGGAGGCGCCCTCCTCTCTCGACGTAGCTGACGTTGCGCTCTATATCACCCACCTCCGGGGCACGCCGGTTGAGGAGGAGCACGCGCAGGATCCTTTCCCCCGCCGCCCAATGCAGCTTGAAAAGGTAGGCGAAAACGGTGCTGTAGGGGATCTTCTCCTCGCCCATGGTGATATCTTAGAGCCCCGTGGCCACGAGGGCAAATATCGCCGGGAAACGCCGCCACCCCGCGCCCGGCCACAGCCGTGAGAACCGTCGAGGAAAGTCCGGGCCGTCTCATGCGCCGCCATTGCGCGCGCCGCGCCGGCGCGCCAGCGGCGCGTCAAGCCCCCAGGACCGGAGGCGCCGGCATTCAGGCGATCGCCGTCTCCCGCCCCGCCTTTCCCACGGGGTTGAGGGAGATCTCCAGTTCCCCATCCTCGGAGAGATTCCACTCCAGGTGGGTGTCGATATCGTAGGTCATCTCGTAGAGGCCCTGCACCAAGCCGACCACGATGAGGTGCAGGAAGGCGTTCTCGATGCGGAAGTAAAGCCCCTTCTCGTTCGATCTCAGTTCCCTGAGGTTGCCCAGGCCGCGCATGGCGAGCTGGTCGCGCATATCCAGCCGTCCCATGCCCTCTATGCTGTAGAACCCGGCCCGCACGAAACGGCGCTGGGCCTCGATGACCACCTGGGGGAGGGTTTCGCCCAGCTCGTTCTCCAGCTCGCCGAAGACGGCGTCCACCTCCATGCCGGTCAGGATCATGCGCCTGCCGGTGGTGGCGCCCAGGATGATCCCGCGCTCCGGGTACCAGCGGTAATGGGAGAGGGCTCGCGGGCCCCCGCAGCTCGCGCACCTCTCCAGCTCGATGTCCCCCTCGCGCAGCGGGTAGTGGCGGAAACGCATCCTTCCTTTGAGCTCCTGGGGATGGGAGGAGACGTAACAGGTCAGCTCGTAGAGGCCCGGGGAAAGCTCCTTGTACTCGGCGGCCAGCTCGCAACCGAAGAGGATCTCGAAAGCTCCCGCCATGTCGCCGGCCGCCAGGGGCACGGAATAGGGCTCGGAGATTGTCTCCACGACGTAATCGTTCACGTCCTTCTCGAAACGGTAGCCGACCAACTCGTACTTCCCGTAGCCGGCAAGTGCCGCGTTCAGCCGCAGGCCGTCATTCACCGGGCGCCAGTCGATCTCCCGCCGGCGCAGCAGTTCCTTGGTGACGCCGGGGATGAGGCTGTCCAGGTAGGAGCGCACCGCGCGCCGCTTGGCCGCCACCAGGGCGTGCCCCAGGGGCATGCCGATCAGCTCCTGTACGCCCCCGAAGAGAGGGTCGATGTTCTCGCCCTCCACGAAGACCATGCGGTTGCGGCTGTCCCGGCTCTGCACGATGACGCCGTTGTTGAGCCACACGTGTTCGGCGGTGATATGCCTGGGGACCCCGCACTCGGGGCAGAGCTCCACCTGGTTCATGCTCGTACCTGCCTTTCTCGTCTCCTTCAACCAGATATTATTAGGCCCTCCCCTTCCGGAGCCCCGAGACTTTCCCGCATACCTCGACACCAGGAATTTTCTCGACAGTACACGACGAGAAGTGAAGACGATTTTTCCGCGCGTGTTCACCCGCGGTCAATGCTTTTTCGCAGGCAAAGCCGCTCCGGCGCGCATCCTGCATCCTCACGCCCGCGGCCGTCAGGGTCTTGCAGCCTGTCCCCGCCGCATCCCTCGGGGCGCCTAAAGGGAATATTCGTCCTTGAGGAACTGCACCCAGGGCTTGAAGGCCTCGACCTCCTCGGGGGACATCTCATCGAGATATATGGTGTCGATCATGCCCACCAGCTCCGTCAGGCGGGTGGCCGCCTTCGCGTAGCGCACGATGGTGGGAAGGTCTCCCTTCAGCTTGATCTTGCCCTGGATCATGCCCTTGGTGGCGTCCAGCTCCCCCGTCATCACCTGCTTCCAGCGGACATAGGGGGCGGTGAGCACGTAGTCCCCGTTCTCCCCCACCTCTCCGGGAACCAGGCGCACCGAGTGGCATTCGCCGTCCCAGAGGTCGAGCATGAGGTACATGTCATCCTCCAAGCCCACCTCGGGTTCTGGAAGGATATGGATGATCACCGACCCCTCCCAGCCCTTGCCGAGCTTGCGGTAGGTCTCGTCTTCCTGGATGAGCTTCTGGTAGGCGCCGATCCACGCGGGGGTGCCCATGATGTAGGGCTTCTTCTCCACCTCGAGCAGGTCCTCGACCAGGGCGGCGAAGGATTCCTCCCACTCCCTGGTCCCGTAGGTGTAAGCCATCGTTTAACCTCCTCTCACATCCGAAAGCCGGCGTAACCCTTACCGACAAGAGATAGAGGCTCCCCGACGCGAGATTCGCTTGATATAAACGATGACGCCATCCACCGGCAGATTATACCACGAGGGGGTCATATATCCTATCCCACCCGCGGCCGCGCCCCAGGCTACCCGTGACCATCCTGCGCCCCGCCGCTAAAATCGGGGTATGCGGGCCGACCTCTCACGGAGAGGAGGATCATGTTCGACGTGGTCGTCCGCGGGGGCGAGGTGGTGGACGGCACGGGCGCGCCGGCGGTGGCGGCCGACGTGGCGGTGCGCGACGGGAGAATAGCCGCGGTGGGAGACCTGCGCGACGCCGCTGCCGCAAGCGAGATCGACGCCGCGGGGAAGGTGGTGTGCCCCGGCTTCATAGACATCCACAGCCACAACGACCTGTATGTCATCCGCGAAGATTACCGCGCGCTCTTCGAGCCCTACGTGCGGCAGGGGATCACCACCAGCGTGGTCTCCAACTGCGGCTGGTCACTGGCCCCCTGGCCCGCGGAGCGCAGCGACCTCTTCCGCTCCACCCTGCAGACCATGGGGGTCTCCGCGGATTTCCGGCCGGATTGGGAAACCCAGGAGGAATTCCAGGACTGGCTGCGCAGGCGAGGCCTCCCCATCAACTCCGTGCCCCTCTCCGCGCACGGGCCTGTGCGCATGGCGGTGATGGGCCCCGAGGCCCGCTTCTGCACCGCAGGGGAGCTGGAGAGGATGAAGGCGCTGGTGCGCCGGGACATGGAGGCGGGATGCCGGGGGTTTTCCACCGGCCTCACCTATTTCCCCGGCATGTACGCCCACACCGACGAGATCGCGGCGCTCGCCGGGGTCTGCGGCGAATACGGCGGACGCTACGTGACCCACGTGCGCAGCCTCACCAACACCTTCGACCGCGCGGTGGAGGAAGCCGTGGAGATCGCCAGGCGCAGCGGCTGCGCCCTGCAGGTGAGCCACTTCATGTGCGTCCCCCGCCTGGGACGGCTGGCGGGAGCCGCCTACGCCGCCACCGAGGTCATGGAAAGGATAAACGGCGTCCTGCCGCTGCCGGGGTTTCCCAATCCCGTGCTCAAGAAGGCCTACGGGATCGTCGACCGCGCCATCGAGGAAGGGCTGGACGTGGGCTTGGACTTCATACCCTACGTTATGGGCAACACCACCGTCACGCAGCTCTATCCCCCCTGGGCCCTGGAGGGGGGCACGGAGGCGCTGCTGCGCCGCCTGGCGGATCCCGCCGCACGCGCGAGGATCAGGCACGACGTGGAGACGGTCACCGCGCGCTGGCCCCACTGGGAACGGGGGTCCTGGGCCACCAACTATATCAAGTGCCTGGGTTGGAAGATGCTCTCCATCCTCTCCGTGGGCAGCGAGAGAAACCGGCGCCTGGAGGGGAGGCGAATCGTGGACCTGGCCGCGGAGGCGGGAAAGGACCCTTTCGACTTCCTCGCCGACCTGGCCATAGAGGAGGAGGGGGCGGTGGTCTTCCTCATGGGCATCCCGCCACGCCCCTGGTCCGAAAAGGTCTTCCTCCAGGGCCAGGACCACCCCCAGCTCTCGGTGGGCGCGGACGTGCTCTTCCCCGAGAAAGGCGCGCCTCCCCAGACCGCCTACGGCACCTTCCCCCGCATCCTGCAGCATTATGTGAGAGAACTCGCTCTCTATACCCTGGAGGACGCGGTGCACCGCTGCACGGGGCTCGCCGCCTCGCGCTACCGCCTTGACGGCCGCGGGGTGATCAGGGAAGGGGCCGCGGCGGACCTGGTGATCTTCGACCCCGCCGCGGTGCGGGATAATTCCACCTTCGACCGCCCCCGCCAATACCCTTCCGGCATCCGATACGTTCTCATCAACGGGCGGGTGGTCCTGGAAGAAGACGTCTACCACGGGGATATCCTTCCCGGAGAAGTGCTCTCCCCGTGACAGCCAAGGGGCCACGCGATCGCCGTAAGGACCCCGCGCCGGTTTAGCGCTGCGTAGCGAGGGGCTTCGCCGGGAAGAATATATTCATGCACCGAGAAGGCCGGGACGACAAGGAGGTAGGGATGGACAGGTGGCAGGACATGTATCGCCGCAAGCTGACCACACCCGAGGAAGCGGTCAAGGGCATCGTGGACGGCGACAAGGTTTTCTGCAGCGGCGCTTCCTCCACGCCGGTGGCCCTGCTGGATGCGCTCTGCAAGCGGGCGCTCGCGGACGAGATAAGGGGGGTGCAGATGGGCAGTTTCATCATCCTCGCCCCCATCTTCGACGTCCTCAAGCCGGAGCTGCAGCGCAACCTCCTCATCGACAACTATTATGCCTCCCCCCTGGACCGTTCCGCCCTGGCGCAGGGGCTCATGACCCACACCCCCTACCATTTCCACCAGGTCACCCGCCTGGCCACGGAGGACGTGGGCTACCGCAAGCTCATAGTGCAGGCCGGGCCCATGGACAAGAACGGCTACCTCAACCTGGGGCTTTTTGCCAACTACCTCGACGTGGTGGACCGCCTGGACGAGATCTACGTGGAGGTCAACGAGAAGCAGCCGGTCGTGCACGGCCCCAACTGGCTGCATGTCAGCCAGGTCTCCCACATCGTGGAGAACCACCACCCCGTCTTCGCCCTGCCGCCGGAGCCGGTGAGCGAGGTGGACCGCGCCATCGCTCAGAACATCATCGGCCTCATCGAGGACGGCTCCACCGTTCAGCTGGGCATCGGCGGGACCACCAACGCCATCGGTGAGCTCCTGCTGGAGAAGAAGCACCTGGGCTGCCATACGGAGATGATGGGCGATGCCTACATGAAGCTCTTCGAGTCGGGAGCCCTGGACAATACCAGGAAGAACTTCCACCGCTACCAGATGCTCTGCTACTTCGGCCTGGGCTCGCAGGAGCTCTACGACTGGATGGACGACAATCCCATGATCTACCTCTCCCCCATCAGCTACAACAACGACCCCCGCATCGTAGGGAGGAACGACAACCTCATCTCCATCAACACCACCCTGGAGATCGACATCACCGGCCAGTGCGCCTCCGAGTCCTTCGGCCCCATCCAGTACACGGCCACCGGCGGCCAGGTGGACTTCACCCGCGGCGCCTGGCTCTCCCGCGGCGGCAAGGCCTTCATCGTCACCCCGTCCACGGTCCAGGATAAGGAAAGCGGGGAGGGGGTCTCCAAGATCGTGCCCCGCCTGCGCCCGGGGGCGGTGGTCACCCTCACCCGCACCGACGTCATGTACGTGGCCACGGAATACGGCTGCGTGCAGCTCAAGGGGAGGTCGTTGCGCGAGAGGGCGCGGGCTCTCATCAGCGTGGCCCATCCCGACTTCCGCGGCGAGCTGCGCGACTACGCCAAGGAAGTCAGGTATTTCATCCTCCCCGAGCACGACCCCCTCGGCGGGGAATGAGCTTCGCCGCCTCGAACCAGAGGATGCCCAGGGCGGCTGCCCCCAGGCAAATCCCCAGGTCCAGGAGGGACAGGGGCGCGAAGGCGAAGAGGTCGCGCAGGAAGGGCACGTAGAGGGCCAGGGCCAGGAGGACCACCGTCCCCGCCAGGATCCACCAGAGGGCCGGGTTGCGGCGCCTGCGGGTCCTCCAGACGGTCAGCTTCCAGGAGCGGTTGACGAGGATGAGGGCCAGGTTGGCGATGACCAGGGTGGTGAAGGTGAGGGCGCGCACCTCTTCTTCCTCCATCCCGCGCAGTCGGGCAAAGGAAAAGACGCCGCTGACCACGATAAGGATACTCAGGCCCTGCAGGACGCTGAGCAGCAGCGTGCGCCCGTCGAGGATGCGTTCCCGCGGGGAACGCGGGGGCCGTTCCATGATATCCTCCTCCTCGGGCTCCGCCTCGAAGGCCAGGGAGCAGGCGGGATCGATGACGATCTCCAGCAGTGCTATGTGCGCGGGGGCGAAGACCAGGGGCAGCTTGAAGAGCACGGGGATGAGGGACAAGCCGGCTATGGGGATGTGCACGGCCACGATATAGGTCATGGCCTTCTTGAGGTTGTCGAACACCCTCCTTCCCGCCCTCACCGCCCTCACGATGGACGAGAAATCGTCGTCCAGGAGGACGAGGTCGGCGGATTCCCTGGCCACGTCCGCCCCCCTTCCCCCCATGGCCACGCCGATGTGCGCCGCCTTGAGGGCGGGCGCGTCGTTCACCCCGTCCCCGGTCATGGCCACCACTTCCCCGTTCTCCTTGAGGGCCTCCACCAGGCGCAGCTTCTGGCGGGGAACCACGCGGGCGAAAATGTTGCTGTGCCTTATGCGCTCCCTGAGCTCCTCCTCCTCCATCCCCTCAAGGTCCGGGCCGCCGATGACCTCCCGGCCGGGGTCGAGCCCTATCTCCCCCGCCACGTGCAGCGCCGTCCCCGCGTAATCGCCGGTGATCATGATCAACCGTATGCCCGCCTCGCGGCATTCGCGCACGGAAGCCGGCACGGAGGGTCTCACCGGGTCCTCCAGGCCCAAGAGGCCCAGGAAGGAGAAGACGAAATCGTGCTGGTTGCTGGGAAGTTCTTCCATGTGAAAGGAGGCCTTGGCCACCCCGAGCAGGCGCAGCCCCTGCCCGGCGAGCTCCCCGACCTGCCTTTCCAGGCGTCTCCTCCGCGCGGGATCCAGGTGACAAAGGTCGGCCACCGCCTCCGGAGCCCCCTTGGCCGCGATGACGTATTCCTTTCCGTCCGGCGACCTCCAGACGTGGGAGACGGCGAGAAGCTCGGGTGAAAGGGGATATTCCCTCTCCAGGACCCAGTCGAAGTGCAGGTGCTCGGTGCCGTCGAGAGCGTCGCCGCCCAGCCCGGCGATGGCCACCTCGACGGGATCGTAGGGGTCCTTCTGGGAGGCGAGGACCCCGAACTCGAGAAGCTCGTGGAATTCCTCGGGGAGGACGTGCCAGGTGTTGCCGCGCAGGTCGTAATATTCTCCGTCCGCAGCGAGCCGGCTGACGGTCATGCGGTTCTCGGTGATGGTCCCCGTCTTGTCCACGCAGAGCACGGTGGCCGCGCCCAGGGTCTCCACGGCGGGAATGCGCCTGGTGAGCACCTTGTGGCGGGACATGCGCCACGCGCCCATGGTGAGGAAGACGGTGAGCACCACGGGGAATTCCTC
>OGCI01001317.1_pt1 | contig 21412 bp, 21 predicted proteins | sample 1570021 | NCBI WGS metagenome assembly OGCI01 (sample SAMN06264664, study PRJEB24512) | hot springs metagenome | isolation source: Hot spring water | place: South Africa: Tshipise | collected 2015-06-21 | reverse complement strand
GGAGCGAAGCGACGAAGCAATCCCCTTCACTCCCCGTGTCATTGCGAGGAGCGAAGCGACGAAGCAATCCCCTCCGCTTACCCCCAACCCGCAGGGGATGGCTTCGCCTGCTGCCGCAGGCTCGCCATGACACTCTGTTGCCGGCGTTTGACTTTCCCGCGTGACGTCTGTATAATCTGTGACCGGTGAAACTGCGAAGGAGGCGATGCCATGCGCATGAGACAAAGGGAGCTGCGACAGCGGCGGAAACGCAAAGAGGAAAGGCGGAAAGGCGCCCGGCGCGAAGCGCGAACGCGGGCGCGACGAGCATAGTTCAGCAGTGTTTTCTGCCCTCTCTCCGGCGAGAGAGGGCACCATCACCAGTTCCGATTATCCTGAGCGCAGTTCCAGCTTGATGTCGATTGCAGGCGCAGAGTGCGTCAGGGCTCCAACAGAAATGGCATCCACGCCTGTCTCAGCAATCGTTCGCACAATATCCAGGCGCACCCCACCGGACGCTTCCAGCACTGCCCGCCCTTTTGCCAGGCACACCGCCTCGCGCAATTCGTGAGGTGCCATGTTGTCCAGCAGGATAATGTCCGCCCCTGCGTCCAGCGCTTCCCCGACCTGCTGCAGGTTGGTGCATTCCACTTCCACCTTCATGGTGTGCGGCAGAATGCGACGCACCCGGCGTAGCGCTTCCGCAATACCACCGCACACGGCGATATGGTTATCCTTGATGAGCACGGCGTCGTACAACCCGAAACGGTGATTGTAACCTCCACCCACGCGCACCGCGTACCGTTCCAAATAGCGCAAACCCGGTGTGGTTTTTCGGGTATCGCAGACTCTCACCGGCAGGTCGTGCACCGCCTCCACAAAGCGCGCGGTCAGGGTGGCAATGCCACTGAGCCTTTGCAGAAAGTTGAGCGCCACCCGTTCGCCGGTCAGAAGCGCCCTCGCCTCTCCGTGAACGGTCGCAAGTATGGCTTCCGGCTCGAAACGCTGTCCCTCCTTCACCAGCGGCTCCAGCCGGATGCGTGGGTTCAACTGTGCAAAAACTCGTTCCACCACCGGCATCCCCGCCAGCACCCCCGACTGCGTTGCGACAAACTCCCCCACTGCCTCCAACCCCTCGGGCACGGTTAACAGTGTGGTCATGTCTCCCGTGCCGACGTCTTCCGATAGGGCACGGAGCACCATCTCGTCGATTAGTCTGACACTGAGTAGCGTTGGCATCAGCCCCACTTGACCTCCACAATATGGTCGCACCGCGACAGCACAGCCAGCATCTGGACTTCGGTGACTTTGGCGGGTAAGTCCACCGAAAGCTCATAGCGACGAGTATCCGGTGAAAGGGCCGGCAACCGTCGTAGAGAGAGCACCTCCACCTGCATTGAAAAGAGAGCATCCAGCACGGCATCCACTGCCGATTGCCCCTCCTGCACCGTCAGCTCCAGCTCGCGCACTCGCCGTTTGATGCGAAGCAGGCTCTCAAGCAGATGCACCAGTGCCAGCGTGAGGAAAACCAGCACAGTCGCCAGAACCGCCATGCTCCAGAACCGCCGGTCCAGTCCCACTGCCAGTCCGATTGCAGCGGTGGTCCAGATGCTGGCGGCAGTGGTCAACCCGCGCACCGTCCCACCGAGGTGAAGGATGGTTCCTGCTCCGATGAAGCCGATGCCCGTCACCACCTGTGCCGCAATGCGCGTTGGGTCACTCTGTGCGCCTGCCATGCCGCGCGAAAGCATTCCGAACAGGGCTGCGCCGAGGCATAGCAGGATGTGAGTGCGCAGTCCTGCGGGGCGTCCATGCACTTCGCGTTCCAGACCTACCGCGGCGCCCAGCCCTGACGCCAGCAGCAGTGGTGCCAGCACCTCCCACCACGACGACACGGTAATCTCGCCTCCTTTTAGAGGATGATACTATTGTACTGTGGAACTGGTGTAGAGGCAAGTTGAAGAAAAATCGCCTGCTCCCAGAGCCGTCGGGGTTGGGCGATCGCTCCGAGTGCAGGCTCCATCGACGTGATGGACAGAGTGAAAAGGAGGACATGCGCTACTACTATATACGTCGCCCAGCTACAGGAAGTTCCGCGGTGCGTAACCCTGCGCAGTGTATGCCCGTCAAAAATGCGGTGGGCTAGCAGGAATCCTGCACATACCCGCTGAATGGAGTAGTCGTACCCGGATGACGGTACGCTCTCAATCATACCCGAGGCGAGGAGAGACGACGATGCGAATGGGCTTGAAGGGCTTTCTCTTGTCAGCATGGCGCACTCTGTTGCCGCTGTGTCTGGCGCTGATGTCCGCTACGTCCCTTGCGCTCGCACAGGATGTGGCTACTTACCGGTTCTCCCCCACCCACAACGGTATCGCGCCAGGAGGCATCGGTATGCCGGCTGCTATGTACTGGCGATATACCGCTTCCCCTGCACCGCAGAACTTCGCGGCACCGGCAATCGTGGGTAACACCGTGTACTATGCCTGTCGCGACCGTCTGTATGCTCTTGAAGGCGATACCGGACGGGTCATCTGGCGTTACCCCACCGACCAGCCGCTGAACGCCCAGTTCCGCACCACGCCCGCCGTCGCGGACGGGACTCTGTACATCGGCGCGACCGATGGAAACCTGTATGCGCTGTCGGCCACAACGGGCAGGCTGCTGTGGTCTTTCCGGACACAAGGTGCAGTTCTGTCGCCGCCTACGGTGGTTGGGGATGTGGTGTACTTCGGGTCGGCTGACGGAAGGGTGTACGCCATCAATGCGAAGACGGGCGAACCGATATGGCGCGGCGGCTTCCGCACGCTTGATGCGGTGAATGGTGCAGTGGCGGTAGCCGATGACATGGTGTTCTTCATCTCGGCAGACCAGACGCTTTACGCGGCAGCCGCACCTACCGGACTGTTGCTGTGGCGCCTGCGCCTGCCTGGAACTCTGTACGCCCTGTCGCCGATAGTCGCAGACCGCAACGTGTACGTGGTGGCATCGAACGTGCTGTATGCCCTGCAGGCGCGAAGCGGTCGTCAGCTGTGGGCGCGCACACTGCCCGACGACATCGTTACCGAACCGGTAGCGGGGAACAGCATGGTGTACGTTTTGACGCGCGACGGGCGTGCGTGGGCGTTGGACTACACAGGCAAGGTCATCTGGAACACCAAAGAGCCTGTCTTGAAGGACCAGGTCGTCGCCGCGCCGACGCTGGCGGGCAATGTGCTGATCATCGGCACCACGCGCGGCGGCATATTCGCCGTTGATGCTTCCAGCGGCAACGTGCTCTGGAAGTATCTGTTGCAGTCGTCTTCCTCCACCCCAGAGCGACCGACGTTCACCGACATCACGGCGCCACCGGTGGTGGCAAACGGCACCCTGTTCGTGGTGTCGGACGATGGCAGTCTGACGACTTTCCGCGCGGATGCCCCAGACAGCTTGCCGCCCACCATCACCGAACTGGAACCCACGCGCGGTGTCGCGATGTCGGGGCAGCCGCCTATCCGTTTCCGAGCGCTGATCAGCGACGACGGCTCGGGCATCAAGACCGATTCCATTCAGTTTCTGCTGGACAATACTCCTGTCAAGTACGAGTTCGACCTCGCCAAAGGAGAGATCAGCTACCTGTGGGGTACGCGCGAGGCATCTGCCTCCCCTGCCGGGCAGGAAGGCGGTGCCACAACTGTGCGCCCGCTCAATGATGGACGCCATACCGTCAAGGTGATTGCCGAAGACTGGTACGGCAACCGCACCGAATACACGTGGTCGTTCATCGTAGACAACACCCTGCGCAGGCGTCCCGCTGCCACACAACAGCGCACTCAACCTGGGATTCCCGGCGTGCCAGGAATGGGCGGCGGTCGCCGCGGAGGTCCAGGACGCGACGAGGGCGGTTACTGATCGGAGAGGGTAGCGGTGGAGGAGGCTCGTCAACGTGCCCTGTTGAGGCTGGCGCATCTCGAGCTTCCTCCCCGTCGTTTGCTCAGCCTGCTGGAACAGTTTGATGACCCTGTAGAGGTCTTCCGCGCCTCCCGCCACGACCTGCTGCGCATCGAGGGAATGACCGAAGCCGCGGCGGTGCGAATTCTCAACGCGCCGGAGCTCTCAGCGGAGGCATGGCAGCGCTGGAGCCATAGCAACGCTCGTATCCTGACGTGGCGCGACGACGGTTATCCTGCCCCTCTGCGCGAAATCGACGACTTCCCTCCCCTGCTCTTCGTGCGAGGCAGCCTGCATGAGCGCGACCGGTTTGCTGTAGCCATCGTGGGTACTCGCAAGCCAACGCCCTATGGAAAAAGCGTGGCGGAGCAGCTGGCGCGAGAACTCAGTCGCTACGGATTGACCGTTGTCAGCGGCGGCGCCCGAGGTATCGACACCGCTGCACACACCGGGGCACTTCGCGCCGGTGGACGTACTATCGCCGTGCTGGGGTGCGGCGTCGACGTCGCCTACCCGCCCGAGTCGCAGTCTCTTTTCAACGAGATTGCCACGCAGGGCGCGGTTCTCTCCGAGTACCCACCGGGCACCCAGCCTGATGCGTGGCGTTTTCCGGCGCGAAACCGCATTGTGAGCGGACTGTCTCTGGGTGTGCTGGTGGTGGAGGCGCCAAACGACAGCGGTGCACTGATTACTGCCACCCACGCTCTCGAGCAGGGCAAGCCCGTTTTTGCCGTGCCCGGTAACATTCACTCTGGACAAAGTGCAGGCTGCCATCGCCTCATCAAGGACGGTGCCACGCTGGTCGACAGTGTGGAGGACATTGTGCGAGCGCTGGGCATTGTGCCAGAGCCGCCGCCAGAGCGCACCACAAACACCATGCACCTGACCACGACTCAGCAAGAGGTACTGCGAGCATTATCATTGACGCCAAAACACGTGGATGCGCTGGCAGACGAGCTGAGATTGTCGGTAGCCCAGCTGAACGCCGAACTGCTGATACTGGAGATGCACAACATGGTTCGTCGGCAGCCGGGAAACGCTTACGTACGGGTACCATAACAACAGCCGCGCCATGAAGACGCTGGATATTGGTATCGCAAATACCGCCCTGAGGCTGGAGTGCGCTGACGACACGTTCCTGAACGAACTCCTGCAGGAACGATACGGTGCGTTCGTGCTGGAGGGCGTGCAAAACCCGCATATCCACGTCCTTCTCCAGCCAAAGACCTCACCCCCCACCCGTGCCCGCATCGAGAGCGTCAAAGTGCGTCAGGCGGAAGGCGGATGGCGGTTCGTGTACGACACCTTTGTTGCGGACGTCACTGCTGGTACAGACCGCGCCGAGGTCACCTGTCTGCGCAGTGCGTATGCGGTGGACTCGTTCCTGCGCACCCTGCTGGCGCTGTATCTGCCTCAGCACGAGGGTGTGCTCGTTCACGCATCCGCGGTACGGTATGCTGGACAGGGATACGTGTTCGCTGGGCGCTCGGGTTCAGGCAAGACCACCGTTGCACACCTTCTGCACGAGAAAGCGGAGGTGCTGAGCGATGAGCTGGTCGCCCTGCGGCGTGAACATGGAGGCTGGGTGGCGTTCGGCACGCCGTTCTGGGGCGATTTTGCCCGCGCAGGCGCTAACCTCAGCGGCAGCCTGCACGCCGTTTATCTGCTGCGCCACGCAAAGGAACACCGATTGGAGCCGCTATCCCGGCGCGATGCGCTGGCAGGGGTATTGCAGTGCAGTGTGCAGTTTGCGGAGGGTGCACAGGTGGCGGAATGGATGCTGGGCGCGGTATCCGCGCTGGTTCGGGAAATCCCGGTTTATCGAATGCACTTCCTACCAGATGATGGATTCTGGCAGCTGGTGGTTGGAGAGGCTACGTCCGCCGGCTGACCTCGCCACCGTGCGAGTTGCCGTCGAGGTAGTCCACAAACAGGTCGTGCGCGATGTAGTAATGGACGGAGTACACCGCGGGACGACACTGGATCAGCCCCTTTGGCACACGATGAAAGAAAGCATCAGCGATGGTCTGTGCCTCCCGATGGGAGACTTCGCCGTCATCGGTGCGGGTGATGGCGAGATGCAGCAGGTCGTCCTCGCCCTCGAATTGCACCCGGAAGTTGCCAAGAGTTGCGCCATAGCGTTCGCGGCGGTCCAGCAGGATCGGAACCCCAGCGCGGGTGTCTTCTACAATGGCTTGCAAGATCCGGCGTACTTCCGGGTGCTCATTGGTCACAGTCATGCCGGATGCCTCACGCAATGGCAGGTAGCGGGCTCGCACCGACCGTGCGCCACCCGAACCATGTTGTCCTGAGTCCACACTACCAGCGGCTCGTCGAACCTAATGGGTTCGCCACACACCACGCAGGTGAACAGCCAGTTCGGGCTATCCTGCAACCGCGGCTGGGATGGTTCCACTCGTGTCAACCGCCGCTTGTGCACAACCGTCTCTGCCATATCATCCCAACCTCCTTTCACCAGCCGCATCGGGACACTAGCAAAATGCTTAGACGGTTTGCGCACCCCGCAGGTTTCGCCAGATCGGCGTAACGACCGCCCTTCTGTTAGATTCCCGGCACCGGTCGCCCAAAACGATCGGTCGGGTGGTCTGCCACCTGCAGTCGGACACGCCCTCGTTCACTGCCGCGCTGTATGACCAGCGAGACCTCCGTACCCGCGGGCATCGATGCGATCATGTTCTTCAGCTCGCCCGGGGAGGTCACCCGCTTGCCGTTGCACTCCACGATGGTGTCCTCGATATCCAGCCCAGCCAGGTCGGCGGGACTGTTTCGGAACAGATTCGCCACGATGACTCCCTGCACCGCGCCTTCCTCCACGCGGGCGGGGATGATGCCCAGCCAGCCGCGCGACACTTTGCCGTCGCGCAGTAACAGTTCCATCACGCGGCGTGCCTCGTGGCTGGGAATGGCGAAGCCAATACCCACATTGCCCCCACTTTGCGACAGGATGGCGGTGTTGACGCCCACCAGTTCCCCGCGCGTGTTCACCAGCGCCCCGCCCGAGTTGCCCGGATTAATAGCGGCATCGGTCTGGATGAAGTCCTCGTATACCGAGATACCCACATCACGGCGTCCCTTCGCGCTGACGATACCTGCGGTTACCGTCTGGCTTAGCCCATAGGGGTTGCCGATGGCAAGCACCCATTCGCCCACCTCCAGCGCACGCGAGTCGCCCCACTTGATTGCTGGCAGGTTACTGGAGCGGATGCGCAACAGTGCAAGGTCGGTCGCTGGGTCGGTGCCCACCACCCGTGCCTCGGCAAACCGGCGTCCGTCAGCCAGCGTGACTGAGATGCGGCTTGCTCCGGCAACCACGTGATTGTTGGTGAGAATCAACCCGTCGCGGCTGACGATGACGCCCGACCCCAGACTGCGCACCACCCGTTCCGGCTGGCGGAATGGGATGTCGTCGTCGCCAAAAAAGTAGCGAAACAGCGGGTCGTCGAACAGCGGCGAACGACGTCCCGGAACGATGGTGGCTGCACTGATGTTCACCACAGCGGGCGTCGCTGCCTTTGCCACTGCCGCGAAGGCTTCCGAGCTCTGCTTCAGCTGCGTGGACGCCTGTTCAAAGGTGACCGGAGGCGGTTCGGGCAGGCGCTGGGCGGTTTGTGTGCGCATACCCAGCCACCAGCCGACCAGCAGGGCAAGCACCGCAACCGCGGCGACAGCTACCCACCGGGGATTCTCAAAGCGAGCCATCGCCTGCACTTTCCCCTGAAGCTGCATAGCTAATCCCCTCCTCTTGGCTCGTTGCTCGACGAGGCTGCCACTTCTCCAGAGGCACCTCGCCGACCACATAAAAACTTCCCGTGACCAGCACGATGTCCTCTGATTTCGCCATGCTCATAGCACGTTCCACCGCCTCTGGCACGCGGGGAACAATCTCGTACGGAGGCAGGGACACGGTAGCCGATTCGGGCAGTTCCGCCGCGGGTCGTCCGCGCGGGTCATCTGGCTGAGTGAAGATGATGTGCGAAGCCAGCGGCGCCAGCGTATCCACAACGCCCTGCGCCACGTGCCCACGGGTCATGCCCAGCACCAGGATCAGCCTGCGGTAACGGAACGTCTCGGAAACTGCCTGAGCCAGGCAGCGCGCCGCGTCCACATTATGCGCTCCATCCAGGAGAAGCACCGGAGAACGTCGAACAATCTGCATCCTGCCCGGCATGGTGGCGTGCTCCAGACCGATGCGGATGGCGCTTTCGGGCACCTCCACGCGATGCGCATGTCGCAGGGCTTCCACCGCCGCAGTGGCTACTGCCGCGTTCGAGCACTGGTGCCTGCCCAGCAGACGCAAACTCAGGTGGCGGTAAACCCCGTCCATCGTGCGCACCGAAACCTTCTGCCGCAGACGATACACTCCTTCGTCCTGCCAGTGGGCAGTGCGCACAGGCGGGGGGATCACCATCCTCCCGGGTTTCACCTCGGTTAGGGGCACGCCGGCACGTTGGGCGTGTTCACGTATCACCTGCAGAGGCTCCTCTTCGGTTACCCCGGTCACCGCAGGCGCGTCCGGCTTGATGATGCCCGCCTTCTCTGCCGCAATCTTGCCCAGCGTATCCCCCAGACGGTCCATGTGGTCCCAGCCGATGGAGGTGATGACGCTAACCAGTGGGCGCACCACATTGGTCGCATCCAGCCTGCCGCCGAGTCCCACCTCCACCACAGCGAAGTCCACCCTTTGCTCGGCAAAGCACGAGAAGCCGACCGCCGTTTTCAGTTCGAACTCGGTGACCTGACCCAGTGGGGTCTGAGCCAGTTCGTCGATGTGTGGCTTGATCCATGTGACGAGGCGGGCGAAATCGGCCTCGGGGATCAGGTAACCGTTCACCTGAATGCGCTCGCGCAGGTTGAACACATACGGAGAAAGGTAAAGCCCAACCTTGTAGCCGGCCCCTTGCAGGATGGTGGCGATGAAGGTGCTGGTGGAACCCTTGCCATTGGTGCCAGCTACGTGGATAACGCGCAGCTGGTGATGTGGATTTCCGAGGCGCTCCAGCAACGCTTCGAAACGCTCGTTTCCCAGTTTGATGCCGAAGCGCTTCAAACCCTGCATGTACATGACGGCACGTGCGTAGTCCATAAGCCCTTCCCACTCATTATACCGCCGGAAGCTGCCTTACGTCACGCCGGCTCGCGGTAGCACCGACTGCCATAGCGCAGACCACAGAACCCGCTACAACCGCCACCGTCGCCGACCAGTGTGAAGCCATCCAGCCCATCAGCAGGCTGCCGAACGGCGCCAGTCCCATCAGCGCAAACACATGCAGCGACATCGTCCGCCCGCGCAAATGCTCGGGACTCAGGGATTGCAACAGCGCATTGATGGAACCCAGCGTGCTGACCGCCGAACCGCCGATCAGCACCATGCACCCCAGCGAAAAAAGATAGCTGCGCGACAGCGCAAACAACAGTAGCCCCATGCACAGTCCCGTCGCAGCGGTGATCAGCACCCTGCCCCGCGGTACCGTGCCTGCGACCCTTGCCAGAATCAGCGCCCCCATCAATGCCCCGAAGCCTGTCGCCGAGAACAGATTGCCCAAGCCCTGCTTACCCACCTGCAGGACGTCCCGCGCGAAGACGGGCATCAGCGTGGTGTAAGACATAGCGAAAATGCTCAGCGCACAGTCCAGCAATACCAGCGAGCGCAGCAGTCCATCGTGGTACACGTAAGCCAGTCCTTCTTTCAGCTCCGACCACATCGACAGTCGGTCTGCGTGGCTTTGCACCGGCGCTGCCGGGATTCGCAGCAACGCGAAGATGATAGCGACATAGCTGACCGCATTGACGAAAAAGCACCAGCCCGCATTCACCACCTCGATCAGCTTTCCCGCGATGGCTGGACCCAGAATACGTGCCGTGTTGAAAGCGGCGGAGTTCATGGCTACGCCAACCGTCACGAACTGCTCACCCACCAGGTCCCTCACCATCGCCTGACGCGCTGGCGCATCGATGGCGGTAATCAACCCGTTGAGCATCGCGATGACGGCGATATGCCAGAACTCCACCCTGCCGGTCAGCACCAGCGTAGCAAGCACAAGGGCATTGATGGCAAAGAGCATCTGCGTAGTGACGACAAGCCGTCGTTTCTCGAGACGGTCGGCAACCACGCCTCCAAACAAGCTAAAGAGGGTGGTGGGTAGTGCCCCGACAAAGCCCAGCAATCCCAGCAGGAACTTGCTGTTCGTGATTTCGTACACCACCCACCCCTGCGCCACGGTCTGCATCCAGCTGCCCAAAAAAGAAACGAATGCCCCTGCCCAGTAGGTGCGGTAAACACTGTTGTGCCACAGAGCAACAACGGAGGGATGCTCGCTGTTGGACTTGTCTCCCTTGACCTGTTCCATACTTTATCATTGTAACACCGAAGTTTGGTGGTGGACAACCCAACGGCAATATCCACAGCTTGCGCGGCTTTAGAGGACATGCGATTCTACTAGTTGAATAGAGTATAGCGAAGATGTTTTATCGGGCAATAGCCCGCGTCCCTGGTTGCAGAGATTGAACTGCTGGAGGAAATTGTCATGTCACAGTCGGGTGCTGTTTCAGAAAACCCATACGCTTTGCCCGCAACCGACTTGCAGAAACTGTTCGACAGCCTCACCCAGCGTGGCTACCAGATTATCGCGCCCACCGTGCTCGATGACGCTATCGTCTACGAACCCGTCGAATCCGTCAACGAGCTACCCGCTGGCGTTACGGACGAACAGCGCGCTGCGGTATACCGGATAAAAAGACGCTCCGACAAAGCCATGTTCAGGTGGGCCGTGGGACCCCGGTCGTGGAAGCACTATCTGTATCCTCCCCACCAGAGGCTGTGGGAGGCACGCCGTAACGGGGGCTCGGGCTTCGATGTGGTGGCGGAGCCGGAGGAGCCGCCAGTTTACGCCTTTGTGGGCGTGCGCCCGTGTGACCTCGCCGCCATCGCCATTCAGGACAGAGTCTTTCTCAGCGAGCAGTACCGGGACGAGAACTATGGGCGCCGGCGTGAGAAGGCGCTGCTCATAGCCGTGAACTGCAGTCATCCCGCAGGCAACTGCTTCTGCGCCTCCACGGGAACGGGACCGCACGCCCAAACCGGCTACGACCTCGCCCTGACGGAGGTGCTGGACAGCAAACAACACTACTTCGTGATCGAGCTGGGCACCGAACGGGGCGCTGAAGTGCTGGAAGGAGTGCCGGTTCAGCCGGCTTCCCCAGAGCAATGTGAAGCTGCTCAACGGGTGCTGGAGAACGCCGCTCGGCAGATAACCAAGCGGATGGACACCACCGACCTGAAGGAGCTGATGTATCGCCATCTGGACAGTCCACACTGGGATGATGTCGCAAAGCGCTGTCTTACCTGCTCCAACTGCACGATGGTGTGTCCGACCTGCTTCTGCCATACGGTAGAGGACGTCACCAACCTGCAGGGAACCGTTGCCGAGAGGTGGCGCAAGTGGGATTCCTGCTTCCACATCGACTTCTCCTACATCCACGGCAGTCCCGTGCGTGTGTCGGAGTCGTCGCGATACCGTCAGTGGATCACTCATAAGCTGGCGTCGTGGCAGGACCAGTTCGGAGTACTGGGTTGTGTGGGATGTGGACGATGTATCACGTGGTGCCCTGTTGGCATCGACATCACCGACGAGGTGAACGCCCTGCGACGAAGCGAGGAGAGCAAAGCCGCTCTGACATCGCCAAAGGAGGAGAGCCATGCGAACCCTTGAGACCGTTCTTGCAGAACACCCCTTCTTTCAGGGACTGGAGAAGCGTCATCTGGAGGTAATTACCGGATGTGCCTCCAACGCGACCTTTGACGAGGGGCAGTTCATCTTCCGCGAAGGAGAGGAAGCGAACCACTTCTACCTGATACGTCAGGGACGAGTGGCGCTGGAGGTGCACGCAGGCGGTGTGGGTACCATCACCATTCAGACGCTGGATGCGGGCGACATTCTGGGATGGTCGTGGCTGGTGCCTCCCTATCGCTGGCACTTCGACGCTCGAGCCGTCGAGCCCACACGCGCTATCGTTTTGGACGGCGAGTGCCTGCGGCGAAAGTGCGAGGACGACCACGATCTCGGCTACGAGCTGCTGAAGCGATTTGCCGAGATTATCACCCAGAGGCTTCAGGCGACCCGCCTGCAGTTGCTGGACGTGTACGCTACCCGAGGATAGCACATCATGTAGAGGGGGTCATTGCCGGAACAATGGTTCCACGTCCTTTTCGAGTTCAGCAGATACGTCATGAGACACACGATACATTCACCCTGGAGCTGGAGCCGGCGAAAGGTTCGGAAGTCTTCCTGTTCAAAGCGGGACAGTTCAACATGCTGTACGTGTTCGGCGTGGGCGAGATACCCATCTCCATCAGCAGCGACCCAACCAACCCGCGCGTGCTGATGCACACCACACGGGAAGTGGGTGTCGTCACCAAAGCGATGGGCAAGCTGCGACGCGGCGACGTGATCGGTGTACGTGGTCCCTACGGCAGCCCGTGGCCCGTCGAACAGGCGGACGGTTCCGATGTGGTTATCGTCGCGGGAGGCATCGGGCTCGCACCGCTGCGCTCGGCACTGTATCAGATGCTGGCGCATCGCCAACGCTACGAAAAGATCGTGCTGCTCTACGGCACACGCACACCCAATGACATCCTGTATCGGCGGGAATTGCAGCGATGGCGCGCGCAATTCGACCTGGAAGTGCATATCACGGTGGACCGCGCCATGAGCGGGTGGCGGGGCAACGTAGGGGTGGTCACTTCGCTCATTCCGCGTGCCCCCTTCGACGCTCGCAACGCGGTGGCGCTGGTGTGTGGACCCGAAATCATGATGCGTTTCACCGTACTCGAGCTCCAGAGACGCGGTGTTCCTCCGTCGAACATCTACATCTCGATGGAGCGCAACATGAAATGTGGCGTCGGCGTGTGCGGTCACTGCCAGTTCGGTCCGTGCTTCGTGTGCAGAGACGGTCCGGTGTTTCGCTACGATACGGTACAACATCTGTTTGAGAGACGGGAGATATAGTGATGGCGCGCACAACCAAGCCCAAACTGGCTGTCTGGAAGTTCGCTTCGTGCGACGGATGCCAGCTGAGCCTGCTGGACTGTGAGGAGGAGCTGCTGGAGGTCGCCGGAGCCGTCGATATAGCCTATTTCCCCGAAGCCACCCGCGCGGTGGTGAAAGGTCCTTACGACATCTCGCTGGTGGAAGGCTCTATCACCACCCCGCACGATGCCGAGCGTATCCATCAGGTGCGTCGGGCGTCGCGATTCCTGATCACCATTGGCGCGTGCGCCACAGCGGGCGGTATTCAGGCTCTGCGCAACTTCAAGGACGTGCGCGAGTTCGTCGGCGCGGTGTACGCCACCCCACAGTATATCCAGACACTCAGCAAGTCCACACCCATCCATGACCACGTGTTCGTGGACTACGAGCTGCGCGGCTGCCCGATTAACAAATACCAGCTGCTGGAAGTGCTAAGCGCGTACCTTCACGGACGGCGACCGAATATCGTGCCGCACAGCGTCTGCTCGGAATGCAAGCGGCGTGGGGTGGTGTGCGTGATGGTGGCGAAGGGCGTGCCGTGCCTCGGTCCCGTCACTCACGCCGGATGCGGAGCGATATGTCCCTCCTACGGGCGCGGGTGCTATGGCTGTTTCGGTCCGAAGGAAACACCCAACACCGCCTCTCTCAGCAAGCGGTGGAGACAGCTGGGCGTGAAGGAGGAAGACCTGGTACGTGCCTACCGTGGGTTCAACGCGTACTCCGAAGCCTTCCGAAGGGAGAGTGAAAGCCATGAGAGGTAACAACATCAAGGTGGACTACCTGGCGCGGGTAGAGGGGGAAGGCTCTTTGCACGTTCGCTTCAAGGGCGGGCAGCTGGCAGAGGTACGGTTCCGCATTTTCGAGCCGCCTCGCTTCTTCGAGGCGTTCCTTCGTGGGCGCAACTATCGCGAAGCCCCCGACATCACGGCTCGCATCTGCGGCATTTGCCCCGTTGCTTACCAGATGAGCGCAGCGCACGCCATGGAGGATGCCTTCGGCGTAAAAATCGAGGGACCCATCCGCGACCTGCGCCGACTCATCTACTGCGGCGAGTGGATCGAGAGCCACGTCCTGCACGTCGCCATGCTTCACGCCCCGGACTTCCTTGGCTATGAGGACGCTATCCAGATGGCGAAAGACCACCCGCAGATCGTGGAGACGGCGCTGAAGCTGAAGAAGGTGGGTAACGACCTCGTGACGCTCATCGGGGGGCGCGAGATTCACCCCATCAACGTGCGCGTGGGCGGCTTCTACAAAGTTCCCAGACGGCGCGACCTGGCGGAGGTCGAGGAGCGTCTGAAATGGGCGCGCGACGCCTCGGTGCAGCTGGTGAAGTGGACGGCTTCCCTGCCCATTCCGGAATTCGAAAGGGACTATGAGTTCGTCGCGCTTCGGCACCCCGCAGAATACCCGTTCAACGAGGGCAGGCTCGTTTCCAGCAAAGGGCTGGACATCACCATCGACGAGTTCGAGGCGCACATCGTGGAAGAACACGTGCCCTACGCCAACGCTCTGCACGCACGTATCGCCAAACGGGGCGCGTACCATGTGGGACCGCTGGCGCGGTTTAACCTCAACTTCGACAAACTTTCGCCGCTGGCGCGTGACCTGGCAAAGGAAGTGGGCATCTCTCCGCCTTATGGTAATCCCTTCGGCAGCATCGTGGTGCGCGCCGTCGAAACCCTTTACGCCTGCGACGAGGCGCTTCGGCTTATCGCGGGGTACACCATGCCCGACAAGCCAGCGGTAGAGGTGCGTCCGTATGCCGCTACCGGACATGGCTGCACCGAGGCGCCACGTGGCATATTGTATCACCGCTATCGCGTGGACGAGTACGGCACTATCCTGGATGCACGCATCGTACCGCCAACCGCTCAGAACCAGAAAAGCATCGAAGCTGACCTGTGGGAGCTGGTGCAGGCGAACGCCGATCTGCCGGTCGAGGAGCTGCAGTGGCGGTGCGAGCAGGCAATCCGAAACTACGACCCCTGCATCTCGTGCGCCACGCACTTCCTGAAACTGCACGTCCAGCGCGACGAATAGCTCTCCGCCCCGGCGCTACGCCATCCGTTTGGTAAAGCGGCGGCTTGCCAGCGCGAAGACCGTCAGCCCGATAACCAGCAGCGCCAGGGCATCGCTCCAGAGTACTTCTATTCCCACCCCTTTCAGAAAGATGCCGCGCACAATGTTGAGGAAGTAGCGCAGTGGGATGAGGTAGGTCACCCACTGGATCGGGCGCGGCATGTTCTCGACAGGAAAGATGAAGCCAGAGAGCAGGATAGAGGGCAGGATGATGAAGAAGGCGGTCATCATCGCCTGCTGCTGGGTGTGAGACACCGTGGAGATAAACAGCCCTAACCCCAGTGTGGTGAGCAAAAACACCATCGCCAGTGCGAACAGCAACAGCAGGCTTCCGCGCAAGGGCACGCCAAACCACAGCGTGGCTACCAGCAAAATCAGCACCATGTCGAGAAAACCCAGCAAGACGAAGGGAATGACCTTGCCCGCCATCAGCTCCACAGCGCGTATGGGGGTGACGATAATCTGCTCGAGTGTGCCGATCTCCCGCTCGCGGACGATTGCCATGGAAGTCAACAGCATGGTGATAATCAACAGGATGGTACAGAGCACTCCCGGCACCATGTAGTTCACGCTTTTCAGGTCGGGATTAAACCAGACGCGCATTCGTTCCTCGATGAGGGGTAGTCGGTAGACGCGAATGCCCGTGCGCTGAAGGCGCGTTTCCATCACCTCCATCGAGTAGCTTCGCAACAGCCCCGATACATAGCCGAGAACCATCCCCGCCGTCGTGGAGTCGGTGCCGTCTACCACAACCTGCAGTGGTGCGCTTTCACCCCTCGCAAGGCTTCTGGCGAACCCCTTCGGGATGAGGATTCCCACCTGCACCACGCCGCCGTCCATCAGCGGTTCGAGGTCCTGAGGACGGCTCAACACGTGCCGTATCTGGAAATAGCCGGTGTTCGTGAACCGCGCGACGAGTTCACGGCTTTCGCGCGAACCATCGCTGTCAACCACTGCTGTTGGAATGTTTCTGATGTCGGTGGTGACTGCATACCCGAAAATCACGAGCTGCAGTATCGGAGCGACGATGATCAAGCGTAACATGCGCGGGTCTCGCCGCAGCTGCACGAACTCTTTGCGCACCAGATGGCGGATGCGATGCCAGCGCATTGTGCACCTCACAGCCGCTTCTCGAAACGACGGGCGCTTGCGGCGACAGCTACCAGACCAAACAGCACGAGCGCCAGCGCTGCTTTCCACAGTACTTCGGGACCTGCCCCCTTCAGGAAAATGCCACGCAGAATGAAGATGAAATAGCGCGCAGGCACCAGATAGGTCAATGCCTGAAGCACCTTCGGCATGGAGGTTACAGGAAACATGAAGCCGGAAAGCAGGATAGACGGCAACATGGTTCCCAGCACGGCGGCGATAAACGCCACCAGCTGTGTCCGAGCCAGCACCGAGATGAGCAAACCAATACCCATCGACGCGAACAGGAAAATCGCCGAGAACGCCAGCAGCCAGACCACACTGCCCTTCAACGGTACTCCGAACAGCAACCGCCCGCAGATGATAACCAGTACAACGTCCACAAAGGCAATGATCACGTAGGGCACAATCTTGCCGATCATCAGTTCGTGGGGCATCACGGGAGAGACCACCAGCTGCTCAATGGTGCCCCGTTCACGCTCCCGGACGATGGTGAGCGAAGTCAACAGTGCGGAAATCTGCATCAGGATAATGGCGACCAGCCCGGGCACGATGAAGTAGGTGCTTTTCATCTCGGGGTTGTACCACACCAGGGGGCGAACGTCGATCGGCACGGCGAGGCGCTCCGCTGGCACACCCGCCCGGGCAGCGTACGCGCGCACCATGTCCACCGAGACGCTCTGGATGAAACCCAGCACATAACTCTGTGCAATAGTGGCGGTGGTGGAGTCCGAACCATCGACCAATACCTGAACCTGCGACGGATTGCCCGCGGCGATATCGCGCGCGTAACCCCGCGGTATCACCAGAACCACCTTCGCCTCGCCCCGAGCAAACAGACGGTCGATCTCCTGCGGTGTGTTCAGAAAGCCGACGACGTCGAAATACTCGTTATTCTGCAGTGCGCGAATGAGCCCGCGAGAGGCGGAAGTGCGGTCCTGATCCAGAATCGCCGTGCGCAGGTGGCGTACGTCCAGATTGATGGCATATCCGTAAAGCACCAGCATCAACACCGGAAGAACCACTACCACCGCCAGTGTGCGCACGTCGCGGAAGATGTGGACGAACTCCTTGCGCATGATCGCGCGGATGCGTATCCACATGGCTATGCACTCACCTCCCCCAGCTCTCTGTCGGTCTGCTCCACCAGCGCCACGAACACATCCTCCAGCGAGGGCGACACCACTTCCAGCGAGGTCACGCGAAAACCCGCCTCGTGCAGCGCGCGCTGAAGGTATGCAGACGCATCTATTTCGGTCGGAAGCACCACGTGCAGACGCCTGCCGAATACGGCGGCATCATACACCTGCGGGTCGGCGATCAGACGTTCCAGCGCGGGCATCTGCGGCTCCACCTCTACCTCCACAAGCGCCCCCGCCGAGTATCGTGTCTTCATCTCCTCCGGTGTGCCCAGCGCTACAATCCGTCCCCGATAGATGAGGCACAGGCGATCACAGTGCTCTGCCTCGTCCATATAGTGCGTGGTGACGAATACCGTGACGCCCCCCTTTGCCATGTGGTAGATGAGGTCCCAGAACTGCCTGCGCGAGAGGGGGTCCACACCGGAAGTCGGTTCGTCCAGAAAGAGTATTTCCGGCTCGTGCACGATGGCGCATCCCAGCGCCAGCCTCTGTTTCCAGCCCACTGACAGTTCGGCGGTAAGGGTGTTCTCGCGTCCCTCCAGCCCTGCCATCGCAAGCACCCAGCGCTTACGCGCACGCAGGCGCTCGTTGGTCACGCCGTACACGCCCGCGTAGAACTCGATGTTCTCTGCGACGGTCAGGTCCTCATAGAGCGAGAACCTTTGAGACATGTAGCCGATACGTTCGCGAATCTGTTCGGTTTGCGTGCGGATATCCAGACCCAACACGGTGCCGGTGCCGGAAGTGGGCTCGATGATACCGCACAGCATCCGGATGGTGGTGGATTTGCCTGCACCGTTCGGACCCAGGAAGCCGAAAATCTCCCCCCGCCGCACTGCAAAGGTCACCCTGTCCACAGCGGTGAACCTGCCAAAGCGTTTGGTCAGCTCGTGCACCTGCACTGCCCACTCACTCATGTGGCACCCCGTTCCTGCGACTGAATGAGCGAAACGAACACGTCTTCCAGCCCCGGCACGATGCGTCGCGCGGACTCTACCTTCACACCTGCGCTTTCGAGATACGGCACAACGGCACTCGCGTCCGGTACCGCAGTCTCCATCCAGACATGCAACCTTGCCCCGAACACCTGAACGTTCTTCACGAGAGGAGACCGCATCAACATTTCCCGCGCCTCACGGACAGGGTGACAGGTGACCTCCCACAGGTTGCCCGTCACCCGACGACGCAAGTTGTCAGGATGGTCACACTCGATGATGCGCCCACGATTCATGAAGGCAATCCGGTTGCAGCGCTCTGCCTCATCCATGTACGGTGTGCTGACCACCAGCGTCATGCCCTGCCCTACCAGAGTGTACAGAATGCGCCAGAAGTCCCGCCGCGACACGGGGTCCACGCCGGTGGTCGGTTCGTCCAGCAAAAGGATCTGCGGTGTGTGGATGAGACTGCACGCCAGCGCCAGCTTCTGCTTCATCCCACCAGACAGGTGCTGCGCGAGCCGGCGGGTGAAGGGCGTCAGCCGGCTGAACTCCAGAAGTTCACGCTGCCGCGGCAGGCGTTCGCTGGAAGGCACTCCGTAGATGTCCGCGAAGAACTCGAGGTTCTCCTGCACCGTCAGGTCGCCATAAAGGCTGAACCGTTGAGACATGTAACCGATGCGTCGTTTCACCTCTTCCGGGTGGGTGCGCACGCTGAATCCGGCGACAACGGCATCACCCTCTGTCGGCGCGATCGCACCGACCAGCATCCGGAAGGTGGTGGTCTTGCCGGCACCGTCCGGTCCGACGATGCCGAATACCTCCCCAAGGTATACCTCCATGTCTACCCGGTCCACCGCGACCACTTCGTCGAAGGTCTTGCGAAGACCCTGAGCCATGACCGCCAGAGTACTCATCGCGATGCCCCGGACAGGTAAATCACAGCATCGGCAGGCATACCGGGCTTCAGTTCGTGTCGTGGGTTGTCCAGAGTAATCTTCACGCCGAATACCAGCTTGACCCGTTCCTCTCTGGTCTGCACGTTCTTCGGCGTAAACTCCGGCTTGTCGGCAATCTCCGTTACCTTCCCGTCGAAACGCCTGCTCGGATAGGCGTCCACGCTTACCTCCGCGCGGTCGCCAAGCTTCACCCGCATATCCGGTTCGGGCACATACACCCTCAGCCACACCCTGTCGAGATTGGCGATACGCACGACAGGCGCCCCGACGGCAACCAGCTCGCCCTGCTCCGCCACTTTCAGGATAACCTTTCCCGCCACCGGCGCCCTGATCGTCAGGTATTCTCTCACTGCCTTCGCCGCCTCCAGTGCGCCTCGTGCCTGCTCCACCTGTGCGCGCGCAGCCCGGACGGTCTCTTCGGTAGCCCCCGCCACCAGAAGGTCCAGCCGGGCACGTGCCACGCCGACTGCCTCCAGCGCCGTACGGTACTGCGTGCTTGCCAGCTCCATCTGCTGTCTTGTCGCGAGCCGATCGCGATACAGGTCGCGTGCAACCTGCAAACTGCGTCGCGCTCCTTCCATCTGCGCCCGTGCCTGCGCCTCGGCGGCACGAGCCTGCTCGCGTTCCTCTGTGCGTGCCCCTGCCAGAAGTTCCGCCAGTCTTGCCTCCGCAGCTGCCAGCGCCGCCTGCGTCGCATCACGCCTGGCGACGGCTGAATCCAGCTGTTGTCTGGAGATAGCGCCGGAGGCATACAGGTTCTGCGCGCGCTCTGCTTCCTGCATGGTGTTGAGTGCCTGCGCTTTTGCCTGCTCCACCGCCGCGCGCGCCTGGTCAATCTGTTCCGGTCTGGTGCCAGCTTCCACCAGTGCCAGCCGTGCCTTCGCCTGATGATAAGCGCTTTCGGCGGCTTCGTACGCTGTTTGAGCGGCGACCACCTGAGCCGCGAGCTCCTTCGCCTTCGCGAACATCTCCTCAGCAGTCACCAGAGTACGCCTCGCCCCTTCGGCAGCCGCCTGCGCCTGACCCAGCTGAGCCTGTGCCTGTCGAACCTCTTCCTCCCTCGCCCCACGCAGGAGTTCCGCAAGGCGCGCCTGCGCCGCTTCGTATGCTCCTTGCGCCTGCAACACCTGGGCATCCAGCTCCTTTCCGTCAAGCACCGCGATGACCTGCCCTGCCTGAACGTCGTCACCTTCCCTTACCAGCAGGCGCAGGATACTCCCGCCTACTTTCGTACTTACATCCACCTCTGTGGCTTCGATGGTACCGCTGGCGAACACCGTCCCCTTCGGCGGCTCCTGACCCGACGACACCACTCGCCAGATCGAAACCCCTGCCAGCACCAGTAGCGCAAGCGGTATCAGCACGCGAACAGGTTGTGCGTGTCTCATCGCCGAATGCCCTCCAGAAAGAGATTGGCAAACGCCTCCGAATACTCTTCCGCGGTGTGCCGCTTCAACAGCGCTTCCTTTTTCTCGCCCGAACAGGCAAGCAAATGATCAAACAGGACGGTGAACCAGAAAGCTCCCACCAGCATCCGCGCAGCGATGTCCACTTCTATCTCACGAAACACGCCCTCCTGCATTCCGCGAGCCAGATAGTCCTTGACGATGCTGCCGGCGGGACCGACTACCTCGTGGACCAGATGCTCTGCCAGCTGTTCGTCATACATCGCCTGAGGAAGCAGTGTGCGTATCAGGTCGGCGTATTCCTCGCCAAAGTGGAGCCGGTCGCGAAAAAAGGCACGCAGCACCTCCGCATCCTGTGTCGCGGACGCGCCGTTGAAAATGTCCCGGAGTGCAGGGAGGGTCGCCTGCTCCAGCAGGGCAAACAGAAGGTGCCTCTTGGAGGGAAAGTGGATGTAGATGGTTCCCTCCGCCACGCCCGCTTCACGGGCAATCATGCGTGTGGTGGTCGACTCGTAGCCGTGCTGCGAGAAGAGCCGCCTTGCTGCCTGCAGGACTGCCTCGCGCGTCTTCGCTCCGCGCCGCTTTCCCCGTGATGAATCGCTCATCGGTTGTCCTCTACGATTTGCTAAGTGAGCACTCACTCATTATCATACATCACGGATTTGCCGCCGTCAAGAGAGGGTAACTGTGGGGCGCAGGTGAAATGGGCTAATGGAGGCTGAGGTCATGCGGCGCACCCTGCTCATCGGAATTGGCAATCCTTACCGCCGAGACGATGCCGCC
>OGCI01001316.1_pt1 | contig 21430 bp, 16 predicted proteins | sample 1570021 | NCBI WGS metagenome assembly OGCI01 (sample SAMN06264664, study PRJEB24512) | hot springs metagenome | isolation source: Hot spring water | place: South Africa: Tshipise | collected 2015-06-21 | reverse complement strand
ATGTAGCCGTCCTCGTCCACGGTGGCCAGGTCGCCGTAGTGGAACCAGCCGTCCTTCAGGGCCTCCGCCGTCTCCTCGGGCATGTTCCAGTAGCCGAGCATGACGTAGGGGCCGCGCGAGCATATCTCTCCCACCTCTCCCGATCCCGGCGCCACCTCCGTGCCGTCTTCCTTGATCACCTTGACCTCGGCGTGGAACATGGGAATGCCCGCGCTGCCTACTTTTTCCATGTTGGAGCAGGAGAGCACTATAGAGGTTTCCGTGCAACCGAAGACCTGGATGAGGAGGGGTACCTTCATCTGCTCTATGATGCGGTCCAGGAGTTCCCTGGGGGCGGGGGCGCCCCCTATGCCCACCCCCTTGAGGGAGCTCAGGTCGTACTTGTCGAAATCGGGGACGTCGAGCATCATCTGGAGCATGGTGGGCACGGCCCCGAAGTGGGTAACGCGGCGGTCGTTGATGATCTGCAGGGCTTCCCCCGGGTTCCAGAACTTCTGGAAGATAATGGTACCTCCTATGTAGAAGGTGGGCATGGTGATGATGTTCAGCCCCCCGGAGTGGAAGAGGGGGATGGAGACCAGGGATACGGCGTCTATGTCGAAGAGCAGCTCCAGAGCGTCGTTGAAGGTGTTCCAGAAGGTCTTGCGGTGGGGGAGCACCGCGCCCTTGGCCCTCCCCGTGGTCCCCGAGGTGTACATGATGAGCTGGGGATCTTCCATGTCCGGCGGCTCGGGGACATCCGGCTCCTCCTCGCCGTGAGGGGACACCCATTCCTCATAGGGTACGGCGAAATCGGGGACCGGCTCACCGGCAGTGGCCAGCACCTTGATGGGTTCCCGGTACTCCTCCAGGAGGCCAGCCGCTGTCCCGGCGAACTCCGGGTGGAAGAAGAAACCCCCGGGGTTGGTGTCGGAGAAGATGTCGGCGAGCTCGGCCGCGGTGAAGCGGAAGTTGAGGGGGATGAAGATGAAGCCGGCCTTGGCGCAGGCGAAGTAAACCTCCATGAACTCGATGCAGTTGAAGAAGAGGCCGGCCACGCGGTCGCCTTTTTTCAGCCCCGCCGCGAGCAGTCCGTTGGCCACGCGGTTGACGCGCAGGTCGAACTCCCCGTAGGTCAAGCTCCTATCCCCGCTGACGAATGCCGTCTTTTCCGCGGTGAGCGGAAAGCGCGCCCGCTTGCTTGCCCAGTTCCCCACGTTCATTTTTCTCCCTCCCCTTTTTCCCTTCGCGAAACGAGTTTCCAAGGGCGTTGCCCTGCGCGACATGGGCGGCGAACGGAGGCGACTCGCCTGCCCGCCGTGATGATTGCCGTGATGGTTGCCGTGATGGTTGCCGGAGAAAGCTCTTTCCCTGCCGTGAACAGCGCGCCCATATCTATTCCGTGACACGCATCGAGCAGCCCACGCCAAGCATTATGAAATATCGTTCACTTTTTGTAAAGTAATATCGTTCACTTGTGTTTAAATAATGGAGGGTGGTAAACTTTGTGAGGCAGGGGCGGCGCAGCCGGCGGGAAAAAGCGGATGGCGGCGCCACTTTACAGCAAGTAAACTCTTTGTTAATATCGACATGCTTCTGGCTGTCGCGGCGCATTTCGCGGCGGCTCAACGTCGCGGACGAGGGGACAAGAGCGGCTATCATCTACTGGTTTCGGGCATCGCCGCGACTTTCGCATCCGGCGTTTGCGGGACGGGAAAGGGCGGTTCGATCGTTCATCGGCTGCGAGGTGAATACCACCGCTTGGAACGGTAAGGAGGGGGTTTTCATGAACGAGTTGATGGAAGTGGCCAAGTACGTATGCGGGCTGAGCTACGACAAGATTCCCGGTGAGGTGATCGAGGCGGCCAAGCTGCCCGTCATCGATTGCCTTGGGGTCACCGTCGCCGGGCTGGAGGACGACTGCTCCCGCATCGCCGCGGAATGGGTGGATTCCATGGCCTGCAAGGAGGAGGCGACGCTTTTCTACGAGTTCCGGCGGAGCTCGCCCGCCTGGGCGGCCCTGGCCAACGGCACCGCCGCGCACGCCCTCGATTACGACGACGTCAGCTTCCGCATGATGGGGCATCCCTCCGTGGCGCTGGTGCCGGCCATCGTGGCCCTGGGGGAGGTCCTCTCCTCGTCGGGCAAGGACTGCCTGGTGGCCTACGTGGCGGGCCTGGAGGTGGCGGCCAAGGTGGGGTCGACCCTGGGGGGGAACGCCTACATGCTGGGGTGGCACCAGACCAGCACGCTGGGCGCCCTGGGAGCGGCGGCTTCCTGCGGCAAACTCCTGGGGCTGGACGAGGAGCAGATGGCGTACGCGCTGGGGATCGCGTGCTCGCTCTCCAACGGCCTGCGCGCCAACTTCGGCACCATGACCAAGCCGCTCCACGCGGGGGTGGCGGCCATGAACGGGGTCATGGCCGCCCAGCTGGCCAGCCGCGGCTTCACCTCCAACCCGGACGTCCTCTTCGGGGAGAACGGGTTTGCCCGCGCCTTCTCCTGCGACACGGAGCGGGCGGAGGAGCTGGCGAGGACCCTGGGCGAACCCTACGAGCTGCTCGACCCCGGGCTTTCCTACAAGCCGTACCCGTGCTGCCGGGGGCCCCAGGGAGCCATAGACGCGGCATTGCTGGCGAGGGAGGAATGGAAGAAGCTGGGAGATATCGACGTGGCGCAGATCGAGAAGCTGGAATGCCGGGTTCCCGCCTGGCTGCGCGGGGTGCTCATGTACCACGAGCCCAAGACGGGCACGGAGGGGAAGTTCAGCCTGGAGTTCTGCGTGTCCGCCGCCCTTTTGGAGGGGAAGGTCGGCATAGGGCAGTTCCGCGACGAGGTGGTCACCTCCCCGACCATGGTGGAGGCCATCAGCCGCTTCGAATGGAACGACCTGGAAGGCGAGATAACCAGCCCCTTCGCTTCCGAGGTGGTCGTCCACCTGAAGGGCGGGAAAAAGGCGGAGGGAAAAACGGAGAGGCCGCTGGGCGAGCCGGGAAACCCCATGAGCGACGACCAGATATTCGACAAGTACCGCGAGTGCGTGGGGAACGTCATCAGCTACCAGGTCGCGGAGGACACCCTGGGGATACTGCGGGGGATGGAGGACCTGGACGACGTGAACCGCCTCATGCGGGCTTACCAGGCCTGAGGCGCTTCGAGGCGGGGAAAAACCCGGGCCCCGCGCGGGGTCCGGGTTTTCATGCGCTTTTCATGCCATAGGGGCGAGGCGAGCACGGGACAGGCGCCGGGCAGCCGTCCGCCGCTCCGACGGGGTCGGGCGGCCCGTTCGGCTTCCGCGACTAAGAGTCCCCCACGCGCGAGCGTATGAACTCCGCCACCTGCGATATGTAGGTGCCGGACACGAAAACCTCCGCCACCCCCATCTCCTTGAGCTTGGGTATGTCTTCCGCGGGGATTATGCCCCCCACCAGCACCATCTTCTCGGCGACGCCCTTCTCCTTGAGCAGGGCCATGAGGCGGCGTACGATGCTCAGGTGGGCGCCGGAGAGGATGGAGAGCCCGATGACGTCCACGTCCTCGTCCACGGCGGCGTTGGCGATCTCCTCCGGGGTGCGGCGCAGCCCGGTGTAGATGACCTCGAACCCCTCGTCCTTGAGGCCATAGGCGATGACCTTCGCCCCCTGGTCGTGACCGTCCAGGCCGGGCTTGGCCACCAGGACCCGGATGACTTTCTTGCCCGTCGTCGTGCTCATGCTTACCTCCTCGGCTCGTTTCTACTCGCTCTCGCGTCTTGCGCGTTCGCCCTTCCTATTTTACCCTTTCCCCTTTTGCGGTCGCATTGCATCGCGGCGGTTCCCTCCCGTTTATTCCCATATAGGCCGGCACTCCAGCAGCTTCACGCTCATGCCCGTTTCGCGTGCGATGTCCAGGTACGGGCGCCCGGTCAGGTCCCTTCCCCAGCGGCTGAGCTGGAAGGGGGTGGAGGGGATGACGGCGAGGTCGGGGCGGGGCCGACCTCCCGCCGCGTACTCGCGCAAGTGGTCGATGAAGTCCTGCACCACCAAAAGGTCGCCCAGGATTATGTTGCCGCCGAAGAAGCGGTTCTCCGGCACGCTCAGCCGGAACTCCACGTCGCCGGGTAGCCCGAGGGGATGCTCCGCGAGGAGCTGTTCGAGGGTGGGGCGCACCAGGCGGGAGGTGAGGAAGAGCACGGAGCGCGCCCCGCTGGAGTTGATGATCTCCCGCAGGACCTCCAGGTAGGCGCTCCTCAGGCCCATGCCCATGAAGACCACCCCCAGGTGGCTGCCGGTTTGCGGGTCGTAGGGATAGGAGAAATCCCCGGCGCGCACACCGAGCCTCGCGGTTTCGCCGTTCCTCCTCACGGTCACGAGCACTTCCTCCTGGCCGCTTTGCTGGAAAAGGGTCAGGAGGTCGCGCGCCTGCGGCCGGTTCTTCACCTTGATGCCGTTCATCTCCAGGATGACGTCCCCCGCGCGCAGCCCGCCGCGGGCGGCGGGGGAACCGGGCACCACCCCGGTGACCTCGGGCAGGTTCTTGCGGGAGCGGGTGAGGTTCTCCTCGTACATGGAGGGGCTGACCACGATGGGGCAGGGGAGCTCGCGACGCAGCTCCTGCACGCGGTGCACCGCCCTCTCCCATACCAGCTCGCTGTCGAAGAGGGGTTGGGGGGAGAAGAAGCGCGAGTACCCGGGAAGGTTGACCTGTACCAGGCGGGCGCGGTTCTGCGCCGCGTAGCGGCACGTCTCCTCCAGGTCGTAGAGCATCTCCTGCAGGGACGGTTGCGGCCAGGCGACGATGGTCACCGCGTAGGGGATGCCCGCCGCCACCAGAAGCGGCAGGGAGCGGATAGCCGTCTCCGGGCGCCGGTCCCTCATGAGGTACGAGCGCCTTTCGGGCGAGGAGCTGTTCAGGGAGAGGTCCAGGGAAAGGGGGGCCAGCTCCGCCAAGGCGGAGATGACGGCGGGGGTCAGCTTGTTTCCGTTGGTGGCGAAGCGCAGGGGCCGGTCGCTCTTCTCCCGCAGCGCGCGCAGCAGCGCGAGGGCGTGCGGGTGGGCCAGGAGGTCGCGCGGGCTTCCGAAGCGGGGGAAGAGGCCCCGTTGCGCAAGCGGGCTGTAATGTCTCAACTGCTCTTCCAGGTATTTCCATTCAAAGTCCGGGTCGCGCCCGGGTTGCTCCAGGGAGGGTAGGGAGCCCTTGTTGTAGCAGAAGATGCAGTCGCACTGGCAGCGGGTGGCGGCGTGGTTGATGATGTCGGCGGGGCCTTCCACCGGCGCGTCCGCCCAGTCGCTGGGGCGGCGCAGGCGGAAGGCGTCCACCTCCACCGGCTTGCCCCCGCTCTCCAGCTGCACCACGGAGAGAAGGCTCTCGAGCTGGCGGGCTATGAAGGTGATGCGCGGCTCGTAAAGCGCGGCGTTGGCCATGTTTTCCATGGTGCCGCCGGGGGAGGGGGGGACGCCGGGGGCGGGCGGCCGGGAGCCGCGCCCGCCTTCCAGTCCGTGTCGGCCGCGTTCCGGTCCCAGGAAGCGGAAGCCGTCCACCTCCACCTCGCGCCCCTCCTCCAGCAGGCGCGCGATATCCAGGAGGTTGCGCAGCTGCGCGCGCACCATCTCCACCAAGGGCTCCCGGGACTCCTCGCGGCCGTTGCCCGGGGGCCGCAGGGGATATCGGAAAAAGCTTTCTTCCTCCATGGCCGGCGCGATCCTCGCTCAGAAGGGGGAGACGGCCTGGAATTCCCCGAACACCTCGCGCAGGACGTTGCAGATCTCGCCCTCGGTCGCGTAGGCCTTGACGCACTCGATGAGGTGAGGGATGAGGTTCTCCTCCTCCTTGGCGGCCAGGTCCTTCAGCTCGTTGAGGAGGCGGGCCACTTCCTTGTTGTCGCGGCTCTTCTTGATCTCGGCTAGGCGCTCCCTCTGCCTCTCCTCGGCCTGTTCCCTCTTGACCGGGTCGTAGGGATTTGGCACCAGGCGGTTGGTGGTCACCTCCAGCTCGTCCTCTCCCGTGAAGCAGTTCACGCCCACCACCAGCCGCTGGCAGGTTTCCATGGCCCGCTGCCGCTCGTAGGCGCTGCGGGAAACCTCTCGCTGCATGTACCCGTTTTCGATGGCGGCCACGGCCCCGCCCATCTTTTCGATCTTTTCCAGTTCCTCCCAGGCGGCGTTCTCGATCTCGTCGGTCATGGCTTCCATGCAGTAGGAGCCGGCGAAGGGGTCCGTGTACTCGAGCAGCTTGGCCTCGCAGGTGATGATCCTGCCGGCGTCGGTCGCCAGTTGCATCGCCTCCAGGCTCCACCCCAGCCCCAGGGGCTCGTCATAGGGGGGGAAGGGTAGCGGCCTGCCGCCGGACATGACGCTGGCCACGGCGCCGAGCACCGCGCGGGTGAGGTTGTTCAGGGGCCGCTGCAGGGTGGTGGAGGAGGGGCCGATGTGGGCGCCCAGCACCTGGCGTATGCGCATGCTGCGGTCGTCCTTGGCCCCGAACCGCTCCTTGAGTATGCGGGCGTACATGCGGCGCGCCGCACGCTGGAAAGCGATCTCCTTGAGTATCTCCATGCTCCCCCCGAAGGCGTTGAAGGTGAAGCGGGGGGCGAACTCGTCCACGTGCAGGCCCGCGTCGACGCCCACCTGCAGGTAGGCGATGGCGATGGCCATGGAGAAGGCCAGGTCCTGCTCGCGCGTGGCGCCGGCCTCACGGATGTGGTAGCCGCCGATGCTGGTGATGTTCACGTTGGGCATGTTCTTGCATATGAAGAGCAGGCTGTCGCGGAACATGCGCAGGGCGGGCTTGGGGGGGAAGATGTAGGTGCCCCTGGCCACGTACTCCTTGAGGATGTCGTTCTGGGGGGTGGCCCGCAGCTTCTCCAGCGGGACGCCCCTCTTCTCGGCGAGGGCGGCGTACATGGCGATGATGACGTTGGCGGGCGCGTTGATGGTGAAGTTGGAGGCTATGCGGTCCAGGTTCAGGTCCCCCTGGTAGGGTTCGTAGATGATCTCGAAGTCGGCCAGGCTGTCCACGCAAACCCCCACCTTGCCCACCTCGCCCTCGACCAAGGGGTCGTCCGAGTCGTACCCGCATTGCGTGGGGAGGTCGAAGGCGAGGTTGGGCCCGCCGCGCCCTCCCCGCTCGAGCAGCCCCTTGTAGTAGTCGCGGGTGTCCTCCGGGGTCCCGTACCCGGAGTAGATGGCGGCCCGCGTCGGTCCCGCTCCCGGGATCTGGCCCGTGCCTTCCCCGCTGCCGGCCATGTGGGCGAAACGGGCGAGCCCCGCCAGGGGCTCCACGGCGAAGGTCCCGGCGGTGAAGGGATAGGTGCCGGGAAAGCCCACCTTCTCCAGGAAATCGAAGTCCTCCACGTCGAGGGGAGAATAGAAGCGGCTGCTCTCCGGCGTGCAGTAGGGAAATTTCTTGATGGTCTTGGCCAGGGGACCTTCCTCCCAGGCCTTCTTCGCTTCCCTGATCTTCTCCAGGTCCTCGTTCATCTTTTCCCCCTTCCTCCTGGCATACATGCGTTGCGGTGGATCGCCTTACGGTGCTTAAGCCGTTTTACCAGAGCATGCGAGTTGCGAGATCGTCACCCCCTCCTTCGCCGTCCGCAGCCGGCCGCTTCCCCGCCGTTCCGTTCCCTTACCCACGCGCGGCAGCCGGGGTCGCGCCCGCGAGCCCGCTCCTCCCGTCCTGCCCGCGGGAGGGGAGGCGTATCGCCGGGACGGCATACCGTATCGAGTTCCCAGGGACATTTTCCGGAGCCGAAAGCGGCTTTGCCGAAGGGAAATCACGCGCTTGCCGGATAGCGCACCTTCTCGAGCCGCATTCGCCACCCGTCGATTTTACAATATCGCCGCAGCCGTCGCTCACCGCAGCCATTATTCAACCCTTGCGAGTAGTTTTGCAAGCCCCCCGCCGCCGCTCACCGCCTTCGCGGGACACGGGCGCGGGTGCCGCCGGCCAAAAATGTATACTTAAAGTAAAGTTATCCCATTCCCGCCGCGCTGGCAAGGGAGGCGGCGCGACTTCTCCCGACGGCGCGCCGCCCGTGCGGATGGGAAAGGGACGGAAAGGGGCGGTCAGTACACCCAGCCGGGGAAGGTGCAGACGTTCGCGGGTTCCCTGGCGCGGTACATCTCGATGCCGCGCCAGGGTTCCCCCAGTATGCCGTCGTGGATGGCCCAGGCGCGGCCTCGCACCGTCTTCTCCATGCCCGGCAGGCGGAAGGGGGTGCTCCCGTCCAGCCTCGCGTGCAGCTCGCCCCCGGGCTGGAAGCCGGCGTGGATCTCCTCCATCTTGCGCCGCCCCCGGATGTAATTGAACCCGTAGCTCTCGAAGATGATGGCGTTGTTGTAGGCCAGTGGCTCGGCTACGACCATGTCCTGCCCCATGGCCGCCACGAAGTCGCGCGCCAGGGGCACGAAATCCTTGAAGACGCGCAGCCCGCGCCGCACCTGGCCGGGGGCCAGCCCGGCCTCCATGGCCCGCACCTCCTCGGGAATGTTGCGGCGCACGGTGGCGAACTTGGTGCGCCGCCCCGCCTCGTCCACGTCGGTGTTGAAGCGCGGGCTGCGGGGATCGTTGACGATGAGGAAATTGATGTCGATCTTGAAGAAGGCGGTATCCTCGATCTCCAGGAAAAATACGCAGTCCTGGTCGCCGGGGTGCTCCCGCACCTCTATGATGGCGAAGGTTTCCCGGGGCGGGGCTTTCACCTCCACCACCCGCTCGCCGTCGGAGTTGCTGAAGGTTTCCCGGTCGATCCCCAGGAGGTCGTATATCTTGGCGGGGACCAGGAGGGAATAGAGCCTCAGCTTGGTATTATCTTCCAACTGGTTGAGGTCGTGTATGCTGTGGTGGCCAGCGTCGCCCACCAGGCGCCGGAATTCGCGGGCGAGGTCAAAGGAAGCGGTCCCTTCCAAGGCCCTTCAATCCCCCTGCGGTTCGCCGGCCACATCCTCCGGGCGCGGGGCGTTTTCCCCGGCTCCCGGCTTCCCCGCCGAGAGCCTCTCGTCGATGAAACCCGCGCAGCGCATGGCCATGGCCATGATGGTGAGCTGCGGGTTCACCCCGGGGGAGGAGGGGAGCACGCTCCCGTCGCAGATGTAGAGGCCTTCCACATCCCAGGTCTCGCAGGTGTGCTTCACCACCGACCATTGCGGGTCGCCGCCCATGCGGCAAGTTCCCAGGGGGTGATAGGCGCTCATGCCATAGAAGTCGGAGACGCGCACCCGGGACCTCTCCAGCCGCCTGAGGTCGCGCGCTCCCGTGAGCTCGTAATGGCCGGCGATGGTCGTGAAGACCCTGTGGGCCCCGGCGGCGAACCATATCTCGGCCATGAGCACCACGGCCGCCTTGGCCTTTGCCACGTCCTCCCCGCGCAGCAGGTAAAAGATGGTGGGACGGTACCCGCGGCGGCCCGTGTCCTTTACCGCGCCGCAGGACGCGCTTTCCGAGACCATGCCCCCGAACATGCCCATGTTGGGGTATTTTACCATGAGCTCGGCGCTGCGCCGCCCGGCGAAGGGGAGGGACAGGGCGTGTATCTCGGGAGGGACGGTGCCCCCTTCCAGCATGATCCCTTCCCCCTGGAACTCGTCCACGTAGCAGGCCTGGGGGATCCCGCGCGGCGGCCCCAGCACCTCGTCGAAGAGGGCCACGGCCTGGGTGGCGGGATGTATGGCCAGGTTCTTGCCCACCTGGCCGCTGGAGTTGGCCAGCCCCTGCCTCAGGAGGAGGTAGGGGGTGCAGATGGCGCCCGCTGCGAGGACCACCGCCCTCGCCTCCACCTCCAGCCTCCTGCCGGAAGGTTTCCCGGTGGCCTCGTCGAGGAACTGGCAGGAAATACCAACGGCTCTCCCGCCTTTCACCTCGATGCGCTCGGCGCGGCAGCAGGTGTAGACGTCCGCCCCGAAGGAGAGGGCGTCGGGGATGAAGGTGACGTCCACGCTCTGCTTGGACCCCGAGGGGCAGCCGAAGACGCACGACCCGAAGCCCTCGCACTCCTTGGCGTTGCGCGGCAGCCACCCGCAGGAGAGCCCCAGCTTCTCCGCCCCGGAAAGGAAGGTGGTGGCCACCTTCCCCGCCACCTCGGGATCGGCGCGCTTCACGAAGAGGTATTCCTCCAGGTGCCCGTAGATGAGGTTGAGTTCCTCCTCCGTGAGCTCGTCCAGGCCGTGGGTCATGCGCCACTTCTTGAGCACCGGCGGGAACATGCGCAGGGCGGTCCCCGAGTTGACGGTGGTGGTGCCCCCCACCGTCTTCCCCAGGGGGAGGAGGATGAAGGGAAGGCCCATGGTCACGGTCTGGCCCGCGTCGCGATACATGCGCATGTAGGCCTCTGCGGGCTTGAGGTTGAAGTCCTCGCGGGTGAAATGGGCGCCTTCCTCCACCACCAGAACCGAGTGCCCCGCCGAGGCGAGCTCGCGGGCCAGGGGGCCGCCCCCCGCGCCGGAGCCGATGATGGCCACGTCCACCGCGCGGCGCAGGTCCTCGCGGACATCGCGGGAGGGGATGATCATCCTCCCGCCTCCTCGGCAGGGTCGTCGCGCGGGGGCAGAGAGCGGTCCCGGCTCACCACCCGCAGGGCGGCCTCCTCCTTGAGGGCCCGGGAATCGAAGCCCAGGGGCGAGGCCACCTCGGGCCGCCGGTAATAGGAGGTGAGCACGGGAAGCGCCAGGATGGTGGCCACGCCCCGCGGCAGGGGATTGCGGGAGGAGAGGAGGCGGTTGAGGAGGTCTTCCCTGTGCCCCGGATCCAGGCGGGAGAAAGGCCTGCCCTTCATGAGCAGCGACAGCACGTTGAGGAGAAGGTACGAGGCGTGGAAGGCTCCCGGCAGTTCCGGCGCCCCCGCGCGCAGGTACTCCTCTATGAAGGGGACCTGCTCTTCGGCGTCCGGAGGCGGCAGGCCTTCGGGAATGCCCGTGAAGGCCGTCAGGAGCTCCTCCCATTGCTGCCGTGTCAGCCCTTTCACGGCGACGCCTCTCTTCCCGTGCCGGTGACGTGGCTGGTAAGATATGGTAAGAAGTGGTAAGCAGTGTGACGCATGCTCTCCTCCTCTTCCCTGCCTGTTCGCGTCCAGACTTTGCGGCGGATCCGCCGCCCGCCTCTTCCTGCCATTTCGATATTAGCATAATCGCGGCGGCGGTAGCCGATGAGGGGCTGTGCGCACGGGATGGCGGCGTTCACGAGGAGCCCGGCAAGACGCGGCGGGGGAGGGCAGGGTGCGCCGGGCAGAAAAGGCCGGTGAGGAGTTTGAAAATATGGTGGGATGGGAAAGGTTAAACTCGCGCCGGCTGCAGCGCCGTCGGGAGAGTGCCACGGCTGGCCGCCGTTGCGGAAAGGTAAGGCGGACAAGGGGAAGAGCGCTGAGGAGGTTGTACCATGTCTGGCGGAAGCAGAGAAGGCAACGGTTTCACCAGGTCCGATCACCATTTCGAGAGCGGAGGGAAGCGCTGCGCGGCATGGCTTTACCTGCCGCAGGGCAAAACGAAACCGCCGGTGGTGGTCATGGCCCACGGCTTCGGGGCGCAGCGGGATTTCGGGCTGCCGGCATACGCGGAGAGGTTCGCGGAGGAAGGAATGGCCGTCTTCCTCTTCGACTACCGCAACTTCGGGGACAGCGAGGGGGAGCCGCGTAACCTGGTGAACCCCTGGCGCCACCTGCGGGATTGGAGGAGCGCCCTGGCCTACGTGCGCTCCCTCCCGGAGGTTGACGGGGGGAGGGTGGCCTTGTGGGGTTCCTCCTACGGCGGCGGGCACGTCCTGGTGACAGCGGCGCGCGATCAAGGCGTGGCGGCCGTCTGTTCACAGGTGCCCTTCGTGGACGGTGTTTCCACGGCGCTCTATACCGGCCTCAAGCACGCCCTGCAGGCGACGGTGGCGGCGACGAGGGATATCCTGCGCGCGGCGACCTTCCGCGAGCCTTTCCGCGTGCCCATAGTCTCGGACCCGGAGACCTTCGGCATCATGAACACCCCCGAGAGCAAGCCCGGCTACCTTGCCCTGGTCCCCGAGGGAAGCGACTGGAGGAACGAGTGCCCCGCGCGCGCCGTCCTGGAGCTGCTGCTGTACAGGCCGACCATGTGGGCGGCGCGGGTGCGTTGCCCGGCGCTGGTCATCATGGGCGAGAAGGACTCCCTCATCAAGCCGGCGGCGGTGGAGAGGGCCGTTTCGCGCATGCGCCAGGCAACACTCAAGCGCTTGCCCGTGGGTCATTTCGACATCTACCAAGGGGAGTGGTTCGAGAAGGTCGTCTCCATGCAGGCGGAGTTTCTGGCGCGACACCTCGTCCGCGGAGGGTAAGACCCTACTCTCCCGGGGATGGGTTCACGGCGCTCCCTCGCTCCCGAAGCCGCGCGGCGGGCTTATCACGGAGATGACTTGGGACTAGCCGCCCCCTCCCTCGCGCGCGAAACCGTCCCGAGAAGGAGCGTGCCGGCTTGCGGGAAGGCGGCGAAAGGGGCATTGGAATGGGGCGGGGTGCGGATAGGCCGGGATTGAACGCCTCCGCATGCATGTTGACACGGATGTGGTGAGGGGATAGTATTTATACGGAATGACGTGTCATTCAGTAAGGGCAGATGAGGCAAGATGGATACCACCCTGGCGGAGAGGCGTAAGGGCGAGATAATCGACGCCGCGCTCCAGGTCTTCGCGGAGAAGGGTTACCACGCCGCGAAGATCGAGGATATCGCGGCCATTCTGGGTATCGGGCACGGCACCTTTTACCGCTACTTCAAGAGCAAGCTCGACATCTTCAACCACGTGATGGAGTGGATACTCGCCACCATAGCGGAGCTGGTCACGGACGTCGATCCCTGGAAGCCGGAAACCCTGGAGGAATACCGCGAGCAGCTGGAGGAGATCGGGGACAGGATGTTCGGCCTCTTCAAGAAGAACCCGCTGATAACGCCCATACTCTTCTACGAGGCCCACGGCATAGACGACCCGGTTGTCCAGGAAAGGATCAGGGGAGCCTTCGATGTTTTCGGGAGCTACACCGCCATGTACTTGAAGAATGGCGTGGCCAAGGGGTACCTGCGCAAGGACCTCAATATTAAGGAAACGGCCCTGGCGGTGAACGCCGCCCTCTTTGAGGCATGCCGCAAGGTGGTCTCCTCGGACGACCCGGACCGCGACGTCCGTGTGTGGAAGGACACCATCATCAGCCTGATGTTGGACGGCATGAGGGCACGTTGAGGCTTTCCCGCGAGGGTCCGCGCGGTGTCGGCAGGGAAAAGGGGTGCTTCGGGGCATGAGGCGGGGGATGAGCCCCCGCGAGATGGAGGGGGCAACCCGGTAGGGAAAGGAGAGACGAAGTCGCTTGCGGCGCGGTCGTCCGGGATGGCCCTTGGCGCGCGCCTTATGCGTGTGAGGATAAGGGGGATAGAAGGAGGTGCGGGATGGTACAGGTCGATGTCTTCTGGAGTTACGGGATCGGCTCCAGCTTTGCCCTGGCCGCCTTCCGCCAGCTGCGTAAGCTTAAGGCGGAGAACGAGATCCGCAGGTGGAAGCTGGGCTGGAAGAGGCAGCCGCAGCTGGAGGCCGGCGCGGGGGTCGGCGAGGCGCCTCCCGTGGGGCTCGAGGAAGAGCATGAGATGGCTTTCCAGGAACTGGTAAGGCAGCTCAAGGCCAACGGGTTCAAGCCGGGCGAGGCGGGGCTCAAGGACCTGGGCAAGGCGCTCAAGGTGGTCAGGAAATGGGCGGAGAAGTACAGCGACGCCTTCAACAACGAGTATTTCTTGAAAAACCTGCTCTTCCTCTCGCTGCTCTTCGTGCCCTCGGGGTCGGTGCTGCTGTGGTCCAACCCTAACTGGGAGACCATGCAGGTGGGCAGGTACGAGACCATACCACAGTGGCTGGTGGGCATCTTCACCACCACCAACGTCACCCAGGGCATACTGGGCTTCTTGGTCACCTACGACCTGCTCATGAAAGGAAAGTATTACCAGGCCGCCATGCAGACGGTCCTCGCCTACCTGGGGTTTTTCTTCATCCTGGCAAACGGGTGGGACAACAAGGGCTACCAGCGCTTCTTTTCCAGGAACCGCGAGGCCTTTGATGACTGGAAGTGGAGCAACGTGATGGGATGGGCGGTGTCCGACGTGGCGGCCATCCTTCTGGTTTACGGCGCCGCCTTCCTGCCCCTCATGTACTACTGGATCACCAAGTGGTTCATGGAGGGCGAGGAGCTGGAGAAGGGCAACGAGGGCGAGTTGGATATCTTCGAGGACCTGCCCAGGACCATCAGGAAGTTCGCGGAGATCAACGTGGGCATCTTCGGAGGCACCCTGCTGCCCGCCGTGATCGCCACCTTCCTCATCCATCACCTCGGCTGGGCCAAGGGGTTGTCCATCACCGCGGGGATAACCGGTTTGCTCATCAGCAAGTGGGGCCTGGCCAACGTGCTCCTCAAGAGGATCATGGGCATCGAGTCGCTGCAGGACGTGCCCGTGGAGGAGCTGGTGAGGCAGGCCCTGGAGAGGGAGAAGGAGCTCGCCGCCGCCCCCGCCTGAGGGGGTCGGGTTCGGGTATCGCTCGAGCCTCGGGATGGGTTCGCGGCGCTCCCTTGCTCCCGGAGCCGCGGGGCCGGCCCGCCACGGAGAGGGCCGCTGACGGGCCGTCCGCCCGCGCGCGAAGGCCGTCCCTGAGAGCGAGATGAAGGGAACCCGTGCGCTTGCCTCGCATGCGCCCGGTCCCCTTTGCCGGGCTGCGCCGGGTGCGTTCCCCCTTCTCTGCCATCGCATGCCCATGGCCTCGCCGGCGTTGCCGTAGGGTTGCGTGAGTCGATAGAATGTGGACATGAGGTAAGGGGCATGCGAGACGGAGCATCGCATGACAAGGGGGAATGCCGTGTATGCCACCTTACTGGGGGCGTTGAGGTGGATGGTGGTTTACCTTAAGTTCATCCTCATACCCCTGTACGCGGTGGCCTTTTACCTGCTCTTCCTCGAAGGGCCACTGGCGGTGAAGAAGATTTCGACCGCCGTGCCGGTCGGAGGTGAGGCGCAGATGGCGATGGCCGCGTATGTCTGCACCACGGAGGAAGGGGGTGGAGCGTCCTCCGGGGACGAAGGCGGAGGCCTCACCGGGGAGGAAAGCGGGGGCATGGCCGCTTACCTGCTGCCGGGCGATATCCTTCTCGGGCGGTGCCGCATGAGCCTGGTCCCCTCCCTCGACCCCGCCCGGGGGTGGACCCACGCTGCCATCTACGTGGGAGGCGGCGACATCATGGTCGCGTCCAACCCCTCACAGGGGGTGGTGAGGACCTCCGTCGAGGCATGGGAATATCCCGAGATGACCTGGGTGGCCTGCTTGAGGGTGGTCTCCGCCACCCGTGAGGAGAGGGAGAGGGCGGCGGAGTTCGCGGTTTCGAAAGCCGGAAGGTCGTATGACCTGAACTGGTTCTCGGAGCAGGCGGACGGCCGGAGTTGGTATTGCAGCGAGCTGGTATGGGCGGCGTACTACGCATCCACCGGAGGGAGGGTGGACCTCGAGCCAGGCCTCGGCCTCTTCGGCGTCTCCCCCGACGATATCTACCGGCACGACGGCACGGAGGTCATCGGGGGCCATTACGAGAGGAAGCCGGACACTTTGCTCTCCTTGCTCGCCAAGGCCTTCATGCTGTGTGCCGCCTTCGGTGTCGCCGCCGAGGCCTTTAAGAGCCGGTAGCGGCGGTGCGGCGCTTGGCGGGCCGTGGATTGCTCCGCGGCGACGAGCCTGTGCCCGTGTGGCCGGGGAGTGAGGGGTTGCGCGGCGTGAAATGCTGGCGGCGTGTCTTTCCGCAAGGGGAGAGGGAGGAGAAGGGAGGTGCCGTAAGTGGCGGTGAAGATGGAAAAAGATGGCAAGGTGTGCACGGTGATCATCGAACGCCCGGAGGTCAAGAACGCCATAGATTACCAGACTTCCCGGGAACTGGCGGACGCCTTCCGCGCTTTCGAGTCCGACGAGACCGCTCACGCGGCCGTGCTCTGGGGGGCGGGGGGGACCTTCTGCGCCGGCGCCGACCTCAAGGCCCTGGCCGCCAACCCCCTGCAGGAGGCCCTGCGGCTCAACGAGGACATGGCGGAGGACGGTCCGCTGGGCCCCACGCGCATGCTCCTCTCCAAGCCGGTCGTCGCCGCCATCTCCGGCTACGCGGTGGCCGGCGGTCTGGAGCTGGCGATCTGGTGCGACCTGAGGGTGGCGGAGGAGGACGCGGTGCTGGGCATCTTCGAGCGGCGCTTCGGGGTGCCGCTCATCGACGGCGGCACACAGCGCCTGCCGCGCCTCATCGGCATGAGCCGCGCCCTGGACCTCATCCTCACCGGCCGTCCCGTGGGGGCCGAGGAGGCCCTGGCCATGGGGCTGGTCAACCGGGTGGTGCCGAAGGGGAAGGCGCGGGAGGAGGCGAAGAAGCTGGCTGCGGAGCTCGCCGCGTTCCCGCAGACCTGCATGCGCAACGACCGCCTGGCAGTCTACCGCGGCATTGGGCTGGAGTTTCCCGCCGGCCTGGAGCTGGAATACCGCCTGGGGATGGAGACCCTGCGGAGCGGGGAGTCCGTCGAGGGAGCGACCCGCTTCACCGGGGGCGAGGGCAAGCACGGCGCGTTCGGTTAGGGTCGGCCTGCGCCGCTTCCCCCTGCCTTGCGAGGGAACGCGGATGGATGCGGGAAGACCGTCCTGACTCAGCCCTGATCACAGCCGCGAACGTCCCCCGGCAATGCGCGCGCGGAGAACGCTTCTAAGGAGAGGCGAACCGCATTGCCAGCTTGCGGACCTCGGTGGCCGAGCCGGCGCCGGGATTTCCGTGATAGACTTCGCTGATCCACCACGCGACGGTCTCCATCTCCGCGGCGCCCATACCCAGGCGGGTGACCTCCGCTGTGCCCAGCCTCGCCCAGGCGTCGATGAATATGCCGGCTCTTTCCAGTTGCCGGCAGAGAGCGCGCGCCGCCTCCTCGTCCAGGTACAGCAGGAGCTGGTGTGAAGCGGTGAAGCCCCGTTCCGCGAAGCGCACCGGCACTCCCCGCTCGTGCAGGGATGACGCCAGGACGCGGGCGTTCCCCACCACCCTGCGGTCGTAATCCCTGTCGGCCAGCAGTTCCTCCAGGACGATCCCCAGGGCGGCGATGCGGCTGGGGTGGGGATCGTCCACCAGGGCGACCCCCTCCTCGAGGTCGATTTCCAGGAACTTCCGCATACTGGCGGCCAGTCCGCCGTCGTTGACGAGGATGACGCCTCCCTGGGGACCGGACAGGGTCTTGTGGGTGCTGCCCATGAGCACGTCCGCCCCTTCCTTTAGGGGATCCTGGAACTCCCCGCAGGCGATGAGCCCGAGTACGTGGGAGGCGTCGTAGGCGATGAGGCAGCGCGACCCCGCCTCCTCCAGGCCCCTGCGGACCTCCGCCACCGGCTGGGGGAAGGGCAGGAAAGACGCCCCAAGGAAGGCCACGCGGACCCCCTCGCGCGCCAGCAGCTCCGCCGTCCCCGCGGCGTCCATCTCCAGGGTGGCGGAATCGGTGGGGATCCACACCCGGCGGCGGTGGAACTTCTCCACCCCGAAGGGATGACCGCCGGCGGAGAAGGGGATGGTGGCCACCGCGTCTCCGGGCGAGGTGAAGGCGAAGAACACGGCGAGCACGCACATGTTCCCGGAGATGGGCGTAACCAGGGCATGCTCCGCGGTGAAGGCCCTGCGCGCCAGCTCCTCGACGGATTCCGCCATCCGCCGGGCCACGTGTGAACCCCCGTACCCCTTCAGGAGGTAGCATCCGGCGAGGTCGCTCGAGAGGGCTTTCCGCGCCGTGGCGGAGAGCCGGCTCTCGGAGGCCAGGAGGTTGATGCCCCCCCGCCCTCAGCTCCTCGTGCTCCTCTACGAGCCGGAAGAGGGGGAGGTTCCGGGTTGCGGCGGCTCGCCCGCTCCGCCGCCCGGCTGGCCCGCGGGCGATCCTTCCGGCCCCGCGGGGGCTTCCGTCTCCCCGTACTCCAGCGACTCCAGCGATTCCTCCAGGTCCAGCACCCGCGTCCCCAGGGCGGCCAGGGTCTTGTCCGCCCTCAGTCTCTCGGCCATCCCGCGGTGGCTCCAGGCGCCGAGGCAGCGGATCCTCAGGGAGGCCTCGTTGAGGATGCCGAGGAGCGCCTCCACCGCGCCCTCGATCTCCTGCATGCACAGCGCGAGGGGAGAGGGGTCTTCGCCGCGGCGCCTGCGGTCGCGGATGCCGAGGCGGCATGCGGCATACCTCTCCAGCAGCGCGAAACAGAGTAGCGGCAGGCGGTGGAAGCCGTCGGGCAGGCCGGCGAGCTTCTCCAGCCCCGGCACATCCGCCAGGCGCGATTGCAGGGCCTCGCGGAGATGTCCCTCGAGGTCCAGGCGGGTGTGCCGGTCCAGGCGGGCTTCGTCGAAGGCCCCTCTCAGCGCGCGGGCCACGCCGTCCAAAATGCCGTTAGCGTAAAGGCCCACCGCCTCGTCCCGCACCGTGCGCCTCACCTTCAGCAGGTGCCCGAGGGCCACGGTGGCGATGCCGCCGCCCCCGAGGAAGATGCCCGCTATGGCTACCGCCGTACTCCAGTCCATCCCGCCATGCTCCTTTTGCGGCTCCCCCCGGCTCCCCGATGATTACCAAAAATCACCAGTAAGCTGCCCGCCCCTCTTTGCCTGCCATGCGGCCCTGCCTGATGAGATCCCCCCTGCATCAAGGCAACCCCGCCGGGCCGCGCAAGAATTCCCCTTCCTCTGCGCCTTCCCGCCCGTACCCGCGCCATCCCCCCGCGGGCGGGATGTTGCCGGTCCGTGACAACTCCACTTTAAACCGTGGAGGGGACAACGCGGAACTACGCGCGGGCTCCTTTCCAGCCCCGGGTGAGGGGAGGGGACGAAAGCCCCGGCCTCCGCCCGGTCATGCGGGAGGAAGAGGGCTTTGCCCGGCGGGATAATGCGGGCTCAAGCCCAGGTCGCCCGGGCCCCTTCCTTGCTTGTCGCGGCGGGCTCAGTCTATCTTCTTGAACATCTTCCTGGGGGCGCCGCAGATGGGGCACTTCTCCGGCGCCTCGCCCTCAACGGTGTTGCCGCACACCTGGCAGACGTAGTAGTCCACTTCCTCGTTCTTGCCCAGGTTTTCCAGGGCCTTCTTGTAAAGGCCGGCGTGGATCTCCTCCACGGCGTTGGCGTTGGCGAAGGACATGTAGGCCGCGTCGTCCCCCTCCGCCTTGGCCTCCTCCATCATCCTCGGGTACATGGAGCGGAACTCTTCGGTCTCCCCCTCGATGGCCTGGCGCAGGTTCTCCTCCGTGCTCCCGATCGCCTTCATCACCCGCAGGTGGGCGTGGGCGTGCACCGTCTCCGCGTCCGCCGCGGCGCGGAAGAGCCTGGCCACCTGGGCGTAGCCCTCCTCGTCCGCCTTCTTGGCGAAAGCCAGGTACTTGCGGTTGGCCTGCGATTCGCCCGCGAATGCCTCCTTCAGGTTGTCCAGAGTGCTCATGGCTTACCTCCCGTTATTCCTTGCTCTGCCCTCATACGGTCACACGGCGTGTTTTCCGCCGCTATGATTGATAACTTATACCCGCGAGCAGGGGAAATGATGCATATCACTTTTCCGCACCACGTTCTTACCACGGAACGCCCCGTTGGCGAAAGGGGTGATGCGGGCGCCGTGACCGCGCACAGAACGGGACGACGGCGCGGGCTCGCCGCGCCTCCGCGCTTGCTCCGCATGATCCAACTCCTGGTTCGGCCGGCGGGCGGTGGGTATAAAGTAAGGGAGGTTGGACGGAGGAGCGGGCGTTGCCCGCGCAGGGCGAGAAAGGAGAGCGAAGATGCTTTCGGAGAAGATGCAGGAGGCGTTGAACGACCAGATGAAGTGGGAGTTCTACTCCGAGTTCCTCTACCTGGCCATGGCGGGGTACCTGAAGTCGCGCAGCCTGGACGGCTTCGCCAACTGGATGATGGTGCAGGCGGAGGAGGAGAGGTCTCACGCCATCATGTTCTTGAATTACATTGCGGACGCGGGCGGCAGGCCCGAGATCCGCGCCTTCGACCAGATGGAAAACGAGTACCCCTCGGTCACGGAGGTCTTCCGGGCCACGTTGGAGCACGAGAAGCTGGTCACCCGGCGCATCAATGACCTCATGACCCTGGCCCTGGAGGAGAGGGACCACGCCACCGCGGGCTTCCTGGACTGGTTCGTGAAGGAGCAGGTGGAGGAGGTGGCGTCCCCACAGAAGATCCTTGACCAGTTAGAGATGGTGAAGGAGGAGGGGCACGCGCTCATGATGCTCGACCGCGAGCTGGCACAGCGCGTATTCCGCCCCCCCGCCGCCGCGGCCGAGTGACCGGGGCGCGGGGACGGAGGAAGGCCGGCAGGCGGAGGCAGGCTGCCGCTCCAAGGCGGCGCTCGCGCGTCCGTTGCAGGGGTAAGGATAGCGGCGCGTGCCATTCGTGAGATGAAAAACAAGGGCGGCAGGCTGCAATCATATCAATAATCCTTTCTTTCTGGTAAGCTCCAATGGTAGAGAGTCTTGTCTTGCATATGGTATTCCGCACTCGGTGGTCTTCGGGCAAGAAAGGGGTATGGAAAATGGTCAATGCTTTCAGGAGAACGTCGGTCCTGTGCGCGTTGCTGATCGCATGCGCCATGCTCGTTCCCGCGGGAGCCATGGCGCCAGCAGGGCTGGCCGCGGGTTTCGAGGGCGCGAACGGGGAGGAGTTCGTGCAGTACTTGGCCGAGGGCTGCACCGCGGGGGGCATGGAGACCTGGCTGGTGCTGCAGAACCCGACCGAGGAGCCCGCCACCGTCGACGTGGATTTCCTCACCGCCGGCGGGCGCGTGCAGGGCCCGCACGGGGTGGTGGTGTCCCCGCTCTCCCGCTGCACCCTGCTCCTCAACAGCTTTCTCGCCGACTGTTACGACCTCTCCACGGTGGTTACCTGCACCTCGGGTATGGTGTTCTCCGAGCGGGCCATGTACGGGCCTCGCAGGGTGTGGGGGCACTGCAGCGGCTCGGCCCTGTGGTCTATGTTCTTGACGAGTGACGGCAACCCCACCTTGTTCTTCCCCGAGGGCTGCACCGCGGGGGGCATGGAGACCTGGCTGGTGCTGCAGAACCCGACCGAGGAGCCCGCCACCGTCGACGTGGATTTCCTCACCGCCGGCGGGCGCGTGCAGGGCCCGCACGACGTGGTGGTGTCCCCGCTCTCCCGCCGCTCCCTGCTCCTCAACAGCTTTCTCGCCGACTGTTACGACCTCTCCACGACGGTGACCTGCACCTCGGGTGCTGTGCTCTGCGAGAGGGCCATGTACGGGCCCGGCAGGGCGTGGGGGCACTGCAACTACGCGGCCTTTGCCGCCGTGTTGGAAGCCCAGGACGAGTTTTGGGAATGGTACTTCCCCGAGGGCTGCACCGCGGGGGGCGTGGAGACCTGGCTGGTCATACAGAACCCGCTGGAGGAGCCCGCCACCGTCGACGTGGACTTCTACACCGCCGGCGGGCGCGTGCAGGGGCCGCACGA
>OGCI01001313.1_pt1 | contig 21449 bp, 21 predicted proteins | sample 1570021 | NCBI WGS metagenome assembly OGCI01 (sample SAMN06264664, study PRJEB24512) | hot springs metagenome | isolation source: Hot spring water | place: South Africa: Tshipise | collected 2015-06-21 | reverse complement strand
CTTTGTGGCATCAAAACGGTTTACCGAGGATGGAATTGAAAAATTCAATTATAACAAATCTGAAATCTTTGTGGCATCAAAACCAGAACTGGTATATAACTTACACTACAACGATTATAACAAATCTGAAATCTTTGTGGCATCAAAACTTATCGTTGTAAAAACTATAGTTATAATTCATTATAACAAATCTGAAATCTTTGTGGCATCAAAACTCCTCCATGGTTGTTGTTTGTTTGGTTTAAATTATAACAAATCTGAAATCTTTGTGGCATCAAAACCAAAGTGCGAAAAGGATGGTATACCTTTACATTATAACAAATCTGAAATCTTTGTGGCATCAAGCACCTAAGGAACTTTAAATTTCGGTTTCCCTGCTTTATTTTCGTTTCTGAATTGCAGTATATTTGTTATACTTTTTTTTGTTTGTTAAAATTAAATCGAGTTTTTTTGAATGGGTTGTTTATGACAAAAAAATACAAGCATCCTAAGGCAATTCGACGGTGGATATTGGAAAAATTGTATGAGCGGTATTTGGAGAATCCAACGGAAATGTTAGGTCCGGAGGATTTTCTTGGAACGGGTCTGGTTGATAAAAAACAGTTAGCCACAAATATTCATTATCTCTATGATAAGGAATTGGTTGAACTCATAACAGGGTATCATTCACCCCTTTTTGTAGCAACACGGATTACTCCTAAGGGAATTGATTTGGTGGAGAACACACGGGAATTTAATTTGTTGTTTCCGGCGTATCCAGTGGGGGTTGAGGAGGAAACAGTTGAACTGTTGGAAACAATGGAACAAATGGTCGTGGAGGCGGATTTGACTCCTTTGGAAGGGGAAAAACGGAAATGTCTCTTGCGGGATATTCAATATCTGCGAGATGAGTTCTCTCGACCGGCTAAACTTTGGCGTCGAAATGTTATCGAGCAGGTAGTCCAATGGATAGAGGAAAGTTTAGAGGATTTGGATAGGAATGAGTTTTTACCATCGCTGGATATAATGCGGGAACATCTTAAAAAGTTTTTTAAATAGGAAGAAACCAATATGAGGAAAGGAACCGGTGAAGTAGATATTAGCGTTGTGGTGCCCGTATATAATGAGGCGGAAAATATCGCCTCGGTTTTAGATGAAATTATTAAGGTGATGGAATCGTTAGACCGTTCGTATGAGATTATCACTGTAGATGATGGGAGTAAAGATAACACTTTCGAAATCTTAAAACAATATCATCAACAACATCCGCAGGTAAAAGTAATTCGCCTCACTCGCAACTTCGGCCAACATCCTGCGGTTTATGCCGGGTTTAACTATTCACAGGGGGAGATATTGCTTTCGATTGATGGGGACGGACAGAATCCACCGGAAGAGATTCCGAATTTGATTAAGGTACTGGAGGAAGGGGATTATGATTTTGTTCAGGGGTGGCGAACCCAACGACAAGACAGTCCTTTTCGCAGGTTTTTCTCTCAATATGTAAATTGGTTTATAACAAAGATGACAGGGTCCGAGTTGAAAGATGCGGGTTGTGGTATGGCTGTTTATAGCCGGAATGCTGTAAACCGTTTGCTACAGGCGACGCATCATTCGAGATATATTCCCGCTGAAATTAGTTGGATGGGATTAAAGATAAAATCGCAACCTATTACACACAGAAAGAGGGAAAAAGGGAAAAGTCGTTATCGGATATGGTCGCTTTTCTGGATAAATTTTGATATTATCGCCAGCATCAGCACATTACCTGTTGAGGCGATGGGTTTTGTTGGTATGTTGTTTTCTGTTTTGGGCTTTCTTCTGGGATTTTGCATTTTCTTTCGTTCGCTTTTATTGAACAAAAGTGCGGACTCGTTTGTAATAATAACCTCTTGGCTTCTGGCTTTTGTTGGTATTCAGATTCTATGTATAAGTATTTTGTGTGCTTATGTGAGCAGAGTGTATCGGGAGGTTCAACATCGACCTTATTTTATCGTAAAGGAATCACTGACAGATGACAAACATCAAAGTTCAACGGATTGATAATGTCACCGATAATGATATACTAAGACTGGTAGAATGCCAGAAGTTCTACCCTTATGATTATATTCGCGGAATTGATAAAATCTCTCTTGTCTCCTACCTTTATTCGGATATTCAGAAATTAATTCAACGAAAGTCGGTCTATATTTTTGGGGCTTTTGATAATAAAGATAATGTTTGCGGATTGCTCCTTATTGAATATTTAAATTGGGACAGTGAGATATTTGGGTTCCCCTGTGCTCGCATTCATTATTTACTGGTAGAAGAAGGTGAAAACGCATACGGGATAAAAAAGATTCTTCTTTCTGAAACATTAGTATGGGCCAAAAAACAAAATATAAAGTTTATGGACTTATACTCTCATCCTCTCGATCTCAGTAGAATAAAAGCAATCGTAGAAAATCACTTTGACTTGATTGCAACACATCTCCACCATGTCTGGGATTTCCGAACACATTTTAAGTTGGAACACAAAATTACGACTCCCATTCGTCCCGCAACTCTAGAAGATATGGACAGACTTATAAATATTGATTTCTCTATTTTCCCAAAACACAGTCGATTTTACCTTGATGAAAAACTGAGGGCCACCAATAGGGTCCCTGTAATGTTTCAGCAATGGTTGAAAAATTCTTTGTTAGGTAGTAGGGCAAAAAGGGTCTGGATAGTAGAAATGGATGATCAAATTGTTGGGTATATTACAAGTGTAGAAGATGAAAGCACAAAGGATACATTGGGAATACGAATTACAAAAGGTGATATGGTCGGTGTATTACCCAATACACGGAATAAAGGCATTTATACGGACATGGTTGCGGAAATGATATATTGGGCTCAAGATTATGGAGCAGATATCCTGGAAGTTGCCATACATGTATGCAATGCACCAGCAAACTCGCTAACATCACAATTACAATCCCGTATTTGGGGAGCCCATCACAACTTCCACTGGCATGCGGAAGAATAATTATTGCTTAACATTTTAGTGGAATTCGGGGAGCCAAGATGCGTGGGCTTCGAAGAGTTCATCACAGAGACGGACAATCTCATCTATCGTTAGTTCTGCGGAGGTATGAGGGTCTAATAAGGCAGCTTGGTAAACATGTTCCTTTTTTCGGGTAAGGACTGCTTCAATCGTTACTTCTTGGACATTGATGTTTGTTCGGTTTAAGGCAGAACATTGCACAGGTAAATCTCCAACATAAGTCGGCGTAATTCCGTTTCGGTCGGCTACACACATCACTTCAACACAACATTTATAAGGAAGATTGGTTATCAGATTATCGTTCAGGACATTGCCTCCAAAGGTATACGGTTTGCCTGTTTCAATTGCTTCTAATATGTAGGAAGCATATTCGTGCGTGCGTTCATGTTGGAGGGGTTTGTCGAGGTTGGTTAATTCATCACGCAGATATTTCCATGCTTCTATCTGGGCGATACAGCGTTTGGGATATTCGTCTAAGGGGATGTTGTATTCTTCAATTAATTGGGGCGCCTTACTTTTAATGAACCAAGGCACATATTCCGCATTGTGTTCACTCGACTCTGTAACATAGTACCCAAACTGTTTCATAATCTCAAATCGAACGGTATCCTTCCAGCGGTACTCCGGAAGTTCAGCCCGCCGTTTTATTTCAGGATATAAATCTTCACCATGTCTCTTAATTTCCAGCAGCCAGGCTTGATGGTTTATACCCGCAATTCGCCACTGCAAATCGTCATCAGGGAGTTCTAACATCAGACATAATTGGGGAGCACAAACCTGAACGCTATGGCATAAGCCCACCGTCCGGACTGAGGTCGCTTTTAGGATTGCACCTGTAACCATAGCCATCGGGTTGGTATAGTTCAATAAAAGGGCATGAGGTGCCACTTTCTCTATAATCTCACAATACTTCAACATTACTGGAATCGTTCGCAGAGCTCGGAAAATACCCCCGATACCTAATGTATCTCCTATTGTTTGCCTTAGTCCATATTTTTTTGGAATTTCAAAATCGATAACGGTGCACGGTTCGTAGCCTCCTACTTGTATGGCATTAATTACATAATTAGCGTCTTCCAAAGCCTTTTCAGCGTCCTCCGCCAGATAGGCTTCTATTTTCATATGCGCCTCTAATGTTTTGTTTAGATTTTTAACCATCCGTTCTGATTCACCTAATCGCTCCGGGTCTATGTCCAATAGAGCCACAGTCGCATCACGCAACGCTTCTACATACATACAATCGCCCAATACATTCTTTGCAAAAACAGTGCTTCCCGCACCTAAAAAACAAATCTTACTCATAATTGTTCCTTTTCTATCTGTTTTGTTCCAGAATAAACAATTCAATAAATTCAATAAGAGATATATAATTTAAATCTTTTGAATATGTGAGTTCAAAAGGACAAGAACCCATGAATTTGAAATCTTAAAACGAATTTCTTTCGTTATAAGTCGATAAAGTATAATATTACTCAAATGAAAAAACCTGTCATAACAGGGTAGAACTACCATAAACTAACAAAAGAAGGAATGGCATATGAAACTTGTTTTCTTAAAACTTTCTGCTCTACTGCTCATCGTTGTTGGCGTTGTGCTGATAGGTCAATTTGTTCAGTGTCCTTACATATGTTCCTATGTTGCGAAAACAACCGATGGTTCTCTTGATGTTCTCTTTCCGGGTTCTTTCAAATTACTCTCGGGAACTGTATTGGTTTTGATAGGTGTCTATTCTTTTCTACCCACTTTTCGTTGTAAGAAGCCTGTAATCCAAACGATTAAACAAACTCTAGACAATGGTATTTCAGAAATTAATCTTGCCACAGTGGAAAAAGAATGTGAAGCCATGCTAAAAAAAGTAGCCCCATTGAAACAGGTTTCTGTATCGATGTCGCCCAGTAAAGACCAGAAAAAAGTCCATGTAGAAATTAATCCACTTATTTTGTTGAAAGAAGGAGAAAATTTACCGAATATTCAAGAATTGATAATTCAGCGAACGGAGGAGTTCTTAAACAGTTATTTTGGAATCTCTATTTCTTTACCCATAACAATCAAGTTAAATAATATTCAATTAGAAGGCGATAAAATTTACGCTTCCTTAGGTAAAACAGCATTTGAGGCCGTATCGCAAAAGTATGAAATGACTCAAACGGAAGAAGAAATCGCTAAAAAAGAAGAAGATTCCGTCTCAGTTGAAAATATTATCCCATCTACAACTGCATCGGAAGAAAAACATCCGGAAGATGATTATCTCACCTGTAAGACTCAGGAAATGGAGACGGGAGACAAGAATGCAGTTCCTCCATTAAAAGAAGAATCAGACGAATCGGACAGGTCCGACAAGTCGGATGAGCCAGACACTAAAGGAATCTCATTCTAAGGAGTTTTGTTGTGTTTTGTAAGCGTATTATCCCCTGCTTAGATGTTGCAGATGGGCGAGTCGTTAAAGGCGTTAAATTTTTAGGACTTCGGGACGCCGGAGACCCTGTAGAAATTGCACGGCGATATGATGAGGAGGGTGCTGACGAAATTGTCTTTTTGGACATCCGCGCCTCCACGGACAATCGCAAGACCATGCTGGATGTTGTTCAGAGAACCGCGGAACAAGTCTTTATGCCTCTTTGTGTGGGCGGTGGAATTCGGACATTGGAAGATATTCGACTTCTTCTTAGCGCCGGCGCTGATAAAGTATCCATTAACACACCTGCTATCCTCAACCCCAATTTTATTAACGAAGCCTCTGCTCGTTTCGGTTCACAATGTATTGTCGTTGCCATTGATGCAAAAAAAGAAGGGGACCGATACATTGTAAAAAGTCATGGAGGTAGAGATGGTGGAAAACCTACTGAATTAGAACCTGTATCATGGGCAATAGAAGCAGAAAAACGCGGAGCCGGCGAAATTTTACTCACATCTATGGATGCGGATGGAACCAAGGAAGGTTATGATATTGAATTGACCCGTGCAGTTGCAGAAGCAGTAAGTATTCCCGTTATTGCCAGTGGGGGTGCAGGGAATTTAGAACATTTACGCTCTGCACTACAAGAAGGGAAAGCCGATGCGGCCCTTGCCGCTTCTATTTTCCATTTCGCAGAATATTCAATTCGTGAGGCGAAAGAATTTCTTGCAAAGCAGGGTGTTCCTGTGCGATTATAATAACATCGTAAAAAAATAGGATGAAGTAATGGAAACAAATTTTTTAATAACTCTATTACCCACAAGCACACAAGGACTGTGCCTTCATCCTGCACACATATTCCGATGGTGATACCTCAAATTTCCCCTTCCTATTTTCTCCCTCATTCTTAAAAAATTTACCTTTAGAAAATTATTGTATTATTATAAACCCATCAAACACAGGAGATTACTGATGAAATTGAATGATTTAATCAAATTGGATGACCGTGGTTTGATTGTCGCCATCATTCAACATGCAGAAACAGGACAAGTCCTCATGGTCGGATATATGAACATGGAATCCTTACAGATTACAATTAAAGAAGGTATTGCTTGTTTTTGGTCTCGCTCGCGACAGAAACTCTGGAGAAAAGGAGAGACCTCCGGTAATGTTTTGAAAGTGCGTGAAATACGCATTGACTGCGATGGTGACGCCTTATTACTTCGCTGTGACCCAGCAGGACCTACCTGTCATACCAATGAAACAAGTTGTTTTTACCGCAAAGTTGAACTTGATGAAACTATCGTTTTAGATGGTGATGGTATTGCAAAAGATTAACATAAAAGGAGATAAAAAATGATTTATCCTTCATTTGAAGAATTTCGCACAATAGCACGCCAGGGCTCTATTGTGCCTGTATATAAAGAATTATTAGCAGACCTGGAAACACCCGTAAGTGCCTACCTAAAAATATCCCGAGGTTTCAACTATTCGTTTTTACTTGAAAGTGTAGAGCATGCAGAAATTCTCGGTAGATATTCATTTTTAGGGGCGAATCCCTCCATTATTTTTCAAGCACATAACAATCAAATCACCCTCACGCGAAATGGGAATACAGGCACTTTCAACTCCGAAAATCCATGGAATGAGTTACGAAAGTTGATGAAAGAATTCACCCCTGTGCCCATACCGGGCCTTCCTTCCTTTTTCGGGGGTGCCGTAGGATATATCTCATACGATACCATCCGCTTCTTTGAAAAAATCCAAAATGAAAATCCTGATAATTTAGGTTTGCCTGACCTTTATTTCATGATTACGGATACTTTACTTATTTTTGACCATCTAAACAACACCATCATGATAGTATCCAATGCTCATGTCCGTTCCAATGCAGAAAACGCTTATAATGAAGCGGTTCGCAAAATTGGCGAAATTGAAGCACGACTACGCGGACCTTTAGCCGTCTCCACAGAGCATGTTCGCCATACCAATGGGCAAATAGAAATTCAATCCAATTTCTGCAAAGAAGATTTCTGCAAAGCAGTTGTTAAAGCCCGCGAGTATATTTGCGCAGGTGACATCTTCCAGGTAGTTCTATCCCAGCGATTTTCAAGACCTGTCTATGCCACCCCTGTGAATTTATATCGGGCCCTTCGGCGAATCAACCCCTCTCCCTACATGCTCCTTATGCAATTCCCCGAATTGGCGCTTGTAGGTTCCAGCCCTGAAGTAATGACACAAGTAAAACAGAAACGCTGTCTCCTTCGTCCTATTGCCGGGACGCGTCCCCGGGGAACAACACCCGATACGGACATCGCTCTTGAAAAAGAGTTGATTGCAGATGAAAAAGAACGGGCTGAACATATTATGCTTGTGGACCTCGGTAGAAACGATTTAGGACGGGTCTGTAAAATTGGCACAGTCAAACCTGTTCCAAATCGTTTTATGGTTATTGAAAGGTACTCGCATGTCATGCACATCGTTACAGAGGTAGAAGGAGAACTCCGTCCCGAATGTGATGCTTTTGATGCTCTCCAGGCAACCTTTCCTATGGGCACAGTTTCCGGAGCCCCAAAAATCCGAGCTATGGAAATTATTGATGAACTCGAACCCGAACGGCGCGGACCGTATGCGGGTGGAGCAGGTTATATCAGTTTTACAGGCGACATGGACACCTGCATCCTTATTCGCACCATGATTGTAAAAGACGGTATGGCTTACCTACAGGCGGGCGCTGGTATTGTATATGACAGCGACCCGGAACGCGAGTATATAGAAACAGTAAACAAAGCAAGAGCATTATTCAAAGCAGTAGAATTTGCAGAGAAAGGATTAGAACTATGATTTTATTCATTGATAACTATGACTCATTTACCTATAACTTAGTGCAATATCTCGGCGAGATGCACCCCGAGATGAAAGTCTATCGGAACGACGCGACAACAATCCCAGAAATAGAACAAATCAAACCGGATTGCATAGTCATTTCCCCCGGACCTTGCACTCCCCGCGAGGCGGGCATCTCCGTAGAAGTAATCAAACAATTAGGACATAAATACCCCATATTAGGTGTATGCCTCGGACACCAAAGCATTGGTTATGCATTCGGTGGAGACATTGTCCGGGCAGAACGAATTATGCACGGGAAAATCAGCAAAATCTATCATAACAATAACTCCTTATTTAAGGACATCCCATCCCCATTTTCTGCAACCCGCTACCATTCACTACTAATCAAAAGAGAAACTTGTCCAGAAGTATTACAAATCATAGCGGAAACAGAAGAGGGTGAGATTATGGCCGTTGCACATAAAGAACTTCCTATCTGGGGTGTTCAATTCCATCCTGAAAGCATACTTACCGAATATGGTAAAATCCTATTACAAAATTTTCTTTCATTAGTGGAAAAATTTAAAAAGGGATAATCATATGAACCTAAAAGAACGGAAATGGTGCGGTTGGGGATGGATACAAGGACCCGATTTACTAAAAGACAAAAGGTCTGCCTTTTGGAACTGGTTACGAGACCTCTCAGGATTTGAAGAATTACCCCATACATCCCCTATAGAAATAACCTCTATCCAAATGAAAAGTCCCGAATTACCCTCTTCACTTGTTTCCGAGTTAGAATCAAAAATAACACAGGGAAGAATTACCACAGAACCCATAGAAAGAATTATCCACGCTCGGGGGAAAAGTTATCCGGACACATTAGCCTTGCGTTCGGGAGAATTACCCAATGTACCCGATATTGTTATCTATCCAAAATCAAAAGAGGAAGTTATTGAAATTGTCCGGTGGGCTTTTCTACATAGAGTTGCAATCATTCCCTTTGGTGGTGGGACCAGTGTTGTAGGGGGTGTAAATGCAATAAAGGATAAAGAACATATAGGAATAGCGACCATCGACCTGCGTGATATGAACCGAATCATTGGGCTGGATTCAAAATCACGGATTGCATGTGCAGAAAGTGGTATTGAAGGTCCCCTCTTAGAGGAACTCCTGCAAAAGGAAGGTTTCACACTGGGGCACTATCCTCAATCGTTTGAGTTTTCCACACTGGGAGGTTGGGTTTCCGCACGAGGTGCAGGACATCAATCCATCCGCTACGGCAAGGCAGAAGATTGGTTCGCCGGAGCGGAAATCGTCAGTCCACCAGGACTATGGAAAACAGAGGCATTCCCCGCATCTGCAGGAGGACCCCAAATTAAAGACCTAATCCCGGGTTCCGAAGGGACATTGGGCATTCTGACAAATATCGAGTTTCGTATTCATCCTTTGCCTCAAGAGAAATACTACACAGCCTATATATTCCCTTCTTTTGAAGTAGGAATAGAAGCCAGTAGAGAACTCATGCAAACAGATATTCCTCTTGCCATGATTCGTCTATCAGATTCCCATGAAACCTTCTTTTATACTGCTATGCAAATGGGTGGTGGAGACCCTTCAACCATTCCACAATTTTGCCTAATGCTTATTGGATTAGAAGGCGATGCTCCCTCCGTAACTGCTGGACGACAAATTGTCGAAGGGATATTCATGAAACATCAGGCTATATCCTTAGGTGAAGGAATTGCGGACCAGTGGTTTAAACAAAGATTTCTCCTGCCCTACTTGCGTGATGAGATGTTAGATTACGGATTGGGTGTAGACACATTAGAAACCGCAACAAGATGGAGCCAATTGTTAGACCTATACGAAGCCATCTACAAAACCATCCGGGAAAGTATTGAAAAGGACCCCGACCAAAAGCCCAAATATCCCATAGTTATGGCTCACCTCAGCCATGCCTACCTGGATGGAGCCAGTCTATACTTCACCTTTGTTTTCCCTCGCTCCCTGAATGACCCTGTCCACCAATGGCAACGCATTAAAAATTCAGCCTCAGATGTGATTCGTTATCATGGAGCTACCATTTCGCACCACCATGGGATAGGAACAGACCACAAACCCTGGCTTACAAACGAAAAAGGAGCCCTCGCATATGAACTCCTAATACAAATCAAATCTCAAATAGACCCCCAAAACATCCTCAATCCCGGGAAATTGTTTTAACAATCATTTTGCCTTTCCTATAATATGAACTTCCTTAAACTGAAAAACATGAGCGAAAAGGTCCGACTTCTTTTTAGATCTTTCAAGATCGATAGTGGGTATTGAACCCTTAGATGGATTTACTTCTATTAAAACTCTATCAGAATCTATCTTTACTTTCAGGGACTTAATAGAATTTTGGTGAGTATAATCCAATCCATCTGCAATACGGAGTAAACTCGATAATATGGTTACTATCTCTTGTTTCTTTCCGTCCAATTTTCCAAAGATTTTATGTGTCTGCTTTGGTAAAGGCCCCCTGTGATAACGAGCAACACAAGCAATAACCTCTCTTGCTTTTTTACAAAATGGGAGGGACGAATTTTCTATAATAAACTTACAAGAATGTTTATTATGAGAAATACTATCTATAATGTAACCAATATCATGCAATAAAGAAGCGTATATAAGGTATTTTTTCTCTTTTTTGCCTAATTTATGCAGTGAGCAGGTTTTATTAAACAATTGAATAGCCAGTTTTGTTACCTGTTTACAATGAGAAACTAAATCAGGATATTCCTCCGGATAATGACTCAATATTTCTTTGTATTTCTTTTTCTTCATCTTCAAAAAACCCGAACATCTGTATGAAAATATTTTAACGAAAATCATTTATTTGAGAAAAAAGAAAGGGCGTCATCATTTTCAGAGCCGAGGAGAGCGATCTGAGAACAGGACTTGTCCACTTGGCGGTTTTGGAAGGGAATGATGACGCCCAATGTGTGAGAGTGTTTAAGGGAAGATGTAAAGAATATAGAAGAGAGAGGGAAGGAAGAGGTAATTGGAATAATTCTTCTCACTCTCAATATTCAAATTTCAATGAGCATTTCTATAATTTTTTACAATATTAAACGGAAAATGTTACAAAAAAATTTCATTTTGCCATAAAAAAAATGTATAATTAATATGAGTATTGTTAATACTTAATAACAAATGTAAAGATTGGTTATGTTTTTTTGTAATAAGAAAATAATCTGTTTGTTTATATCTATAGGCTTGGGACTGGCCGTTTGCTTTTCAAATCAAAATTCATTTGTATTTAAGACAGGCGATTTAAATCTGGACGGAAAAATTGACATCTTAGACCTAAACTTACTTCAGCAGTTCTTACTTCAAAAAAATTCTCTCGTTTCCATTGGAGACCAAAATGGAGACAATAAAATTGATGTTATCGATTTACAAATTTTATATAATCACCTGGAGAAAAAATGGCAGGGGAAAAGAACAGATACACCCGTTGATTTCTTACAAATTCATACACAATCTCTATCCCATCTACTTTGTAGAGTAAGTCTTATCAACCTCCGCACAAGTCTCTTCCATGGAATAGAACAAAAACACCCTCTTTTACCTCGTTCTCCGGAGGATAGAACACATAAAATCACAAAAGAATTACATTTTCTAACAGGCTTTCTATGTCATGCTCCACCTGTATGCTGATACATGGTGCCCTCTTTTTATTTCTATCGTTTTCCATATTTCATCGAATATAATTGAAAATAAATACCTTTTTGATAAGGATTTCCGGTATGTATAACAAATTAAAAACAACCAAACGCAGGGATGTATTATGGCTTCAAAAAATACTCCTATTGACCCTGCTTTTTATCCCCTTTGTTTCATGGGGAATCATAGACGCCATACCCGGCGATATAAATAAGGACGGATTGATTGATATTCTGGACATACAGAATGGGATTAACATGGCCATAGGAATAGACGAACATGTGTCTATGGCCGATGTTAATCAAAATGATATGGTAGATGTCCTTGATGTTCAAATTTTGATAAATTCTGTATTAGGAACAGGAGGATTGGTCCAACCTCTGGAAGGACAGTTATCCTCAATTCCTAATGGTGGACAACAGGGAAAATCTCCTTTGCTTGTAGCCCTATCCGAAGATGGTAGAATTATAACATCAGAAATCTCCCCTATTAATGGGTCCTTTCAAATGCTTCTACCTGTGGGGACCACATGGGCTTTCGGGATAGTAGGTACCCCAGAAAGTAATATAAATCAGCCCATTCCTCTCGTTGCCCCTACAGGTCCGCAGAATTCATTAGCAATTCCATTGCTCCAATTGTCTACAGGGAAACCTTTACGCATTAACAATATAATCTTTCAGCAATCTAATATCACGATTCCTGATTTGAGAAATTTATTGGGAACCATTGCAGAACCATTGCCGGATACAGATGAAAATGCCAATCAAATACCTGATATTTATGAACAACTTATCAATCAGATTAAGAGAGAATTGTTATCCGTCCCCTACTTGCAAAATCTCGGGATTAGTGAGAATTTAATTGAAACATTGCTTCAAAACTTAGGGACATGCATTCAACCGCAGAAAGATACTTTACTAACTCCATCTCTAAATCGGATTGAAATAGAGGGCTATCCGGAGATGGTATCACCCTTAGTTCAATGCCTCAAACAAATGATTAAATCTTTTCTAATCCAGTCGGGAGTACCCGCTCCGGATACTATAGTTAACCTCATCATGAATCAATTTCATGAAGATCTTCAACAACAAATTCGGTCATGGTTAAATAGCCTACAAGTTCCGGAGATTACTGATGTAAATGGAGACTATATACCAGATTTCATTGAAAATCATATTTGTAGTGGGAATAATTGTAGGTTTGACCAAAACAATAATGGAATTTTGGATTTTATAGAAGACAACGACGGGGACGGTATCCCCAACTATTTGGACCCGGATAATCGAACCGAACAAGACTGGGATGGAGATAGCATCCCTAACGAACAGGACATCGACGCAAATGGAAACGGAATATTGGATTACGCTGAGAATTAAACAGAAGAATTATTCATGCAAATACAAAATGGTTACAGAAATATTGGAATTATTGTAATGGCACTTATGTCAGGATATATCTCGAGTTCAACACCCGCATATTCAGCAACATTATCCATTGAAAATGGGTATGCAGATAGTGGAACTCAAATCTTGTTGAACACATTACTTACTGTGTCTAACAACGAGTATATAAGTGCCATTCAATTTGATATTCTCTATAACCCCATTGCTTGTGAAATCACAGCAGTTACTGCAGGAAATTCTTCTATTTCCGCACAAAAACAGGTCCAATACAATACAATTGCTTCAGGTCAAGTTCGAATTATCATTGCAGGACTCAATCAGAATACAATTCCCAGCGGGAGCATTGCTCAGATTACCTTCAAGATTTGTGCTTCTGCTCCCGCGGGAATTTATGATTTATTGCTAACCCGTGCTATAGCGTCCAGTCCTACAGGGGCTTCTGTTCCTCTCTCCGCTACAAATGGAAATTTGAGCATTCAACGGAGTATCTATCATAGTGCCGACCAGAATCGAGACTGGAAAATATCATTAACAGAAGTCCTACGGGTTGTTCAACTTTATAATTCTGGAAACTTCTATTGTTCCTGTAATACCGAAGATGGATATAGTATTACCAATAGCAACAAGGATTGTTTCCCACATAATAGCGACTATTACGGAGGTCCTAATTGGAAAATTCAACTATATGAAATATTAAGGCTAATACAATTATACAACTATGGTTCATACCGTTCCGCTGTTGGAACAGAAGATGGATTTGCATTAGGTTCAACATAGGACAATTTTTTGTGAAAACAATATTACAAAGATACATACAACATATTAAAAAGAGGAATAGAAATCTTTTATTCCTCTTTGTCCTATACCTGCTAATACCATTTCGATCTTTTCCCGCATTGTTAGAAACAACTCTGGAACGGTCCGGGAACATTGTATATACCCATATATCTCTATTCGTATTACCCGAAGAGGAAATCAGTGGAATACAACTGGAGTTCGGATATGACATACAGAATTGGGAATTCGATTCCGCATATCCAGGGGAAACTTTGTATGCGAGTGGGAAACAATTGCAAGTCGCCCCGGTATACGGAACTTTAAGAATTGTCATCATCGGATTTAACAACTACCCAATCACTAGTGGGACTTTACTCTCTTTACAGTTTAATGCCTTATCAGAAGGAATCGATGGAGCAGGTTTTAGAATCTTACAAGCAAAACTTTCCTCTCCTCAGGCCTTACCTGTAAATGGAACTATAAAGGGCAATGAAAAATTAGAACCAACAGTAAATAATGACACGGAAAAAGATACAAATTTTGTTGAAACAAACACTTCCACTACTGCCACAGACTCGACCCATCAAACAAAGAACAAAACATCCGATATGACGAATATCCCAGGCATACAATCCTCTCATAAAACCACACAGGAATATACACAATCACCACCTACAAAATCCTACCATTCCGTCCTGTCTTCGGGCTTTGTTCCCGATGCGGGGACTTCCTATCATTCTCATAATAGAAAATACTATGAGGATAAAAGGAGAGGAAATTATACAGGTGGGCCCAATTTAATATCAAAGACACAAAACAATCCTGTAGTAGGGCAACAGATGTCAAACAACAGGACCGCCTCAATAAATGTTAATACGAATATAAAAGGTACAGATAGCAAAACCCCTCTTATAAATTCCAGAACACAACGAACCTTACCCACAAAACCAGGAAGAGAAACCATATCCTCTGCTCCAGATGAAATCATTTTTAACAAAAATCCTGAATCGAACACTATTCCTCCCGGAGATATAAACAAGCCTACATATAACTCTTACCTTGCTCTGAACACATCCAATTTACCTAAAACCAGGGGAAGGAACAACGAATGCATAAATATAGAAGAAGCAGACATAACAATAGATTCTATAGGAAAAGAGAATTCTTTAATACTGTTTGTCTCTATAATCATTATATTGATAATAACACCGATACTTCTGTCCATAATAATACCGAAATGGAAGTTATTTTACAGAATAGGAGCAGAGGGAAATACTTAATACCTCTACCTATAAAAGTATTCATTATTTTTACAATAGGAATGCTTTCTCCATATATCGCATACCCAGCAACACTAATTCCACTAAAAGTAAAATGTGAACAAGGACAGAAGAATGTTCGTTTACCGATTGACCTAAAAACAGAGCCGTTAGAACGCGTTTCAGGAATACAGTTTGACATTGTTATTCCTCCAGGGACAAAAATAACAAATATGTCTGTTGCAGAGTCTGCTCAGAAAGCTAATAAAATGGTATCTTTCAACCAAATCAAAAACCAGACTTACCGAACAATTGTAGCAGGATTAAATCAACAAACAATTCCCGAAGGCACGATCCTCTTTGTGAATGTTTCAATTGAAGATACGACTCTATCCGGAAAACAAATTATAAAACTCTTAAATACTGTCCTTGCCGACCCTGAAGGAAAATCCATCCCCTGCACTGTTATCCCCGGCGAGATACTATTTCCAGGAGAAAAACTATCACTCAATACACAAGACAGTTCAACTTCCGCCCAAAACCTAAACGGGAAATCCACTCTTTTTAATACAAGAAATATTGGAATTATAATCACATTATCGATTACTACAATTTTTATAGCAGGAATCGTTACGAGACAAATAATGAGTAATAAAAAAACCAATTTTACAAACAAAAAACAACCCCAAAAACGAAAAAAACAAACTTAACTTGTCCCCCTTCTCTATCATAAGAACAGTTGTATAAAAAAACAAAGAACGATTCTTTTAACTAACTTTTGACTCGAGGACAATCAAGGAGCGAGGTTGAACGGTTATTGTTCGTTCTACAAGTATTCGAGTTTGATGTCGTTCAAAATAATCACGAGGAGAAGGTTCCGCCGTATTAACACGAATCCGCCACGGCTCTGCTGTTACCAAAAATGTGCGCAGATAAGTTGTATTATTGAAAATGATAAACAGTGCATAGCCATCATTTATCTCACCATCGATACGACATCCAAAGACAGAATCCTCTCCATCCCAATCTACCGTATTCCCTTCTGAATTGAACCATGTAATATCCGCCCACTTTTGCTGACCATACTGAGGAATTCCATCGAAGAAAGTAGGTCGCCGTAGAGCGGGATTTTCTTTCCTCAGTTGAATCATACCCTTACAGAATCGAAACAGTTCATAATTCCTCTGTAGTAATTCCCAGTTGTACCATGATATTTCATTATCCTGACAATAGGCGTTGTTATTCCCTTTCTGTGTTCTTCCAAACTCATCTCCCCCCAGAAGCATAGGCACACCCAGTGAGATAAATAATGTGGCAATAAAGTTTTTCTTCATCCGAACCCGGATTCGATTGACCTCAGGATCATCCGTTTCCCCTTCAATTCCATAATTATAACTATAGTTTTCATCCAACCCATCCCTGTTATTCTCTCCATTAGCCTCATTGTGTTTATATGAGTAAGTAGTAAGGTCATGAAGCGTAAATCCATCATGACAGGTAATTAGATTAATACTGTGTAAGGGAGTACGTCCTCCCCATTGGTACAGGTCCGAACTACCTGCAATCCGTGTAGCAAAGATAGGATGCATACCCGGGTCATTTCGCCAGTAGCGACGCACATCATCACGATATTTCCCATTCCATTCGGCCCATCGCAAACCACCAAAAGAACCGACCTGATAGGCACCACTGGCATCCCATGCCTCTGCTATTAATTTTACATGCCTTAAAACGGGGTCTTCTGCTATACGCTCAACAAGAGGGGCATCCGGATGAATATTCCCCTTTTCATCCCGACCCAATATTGAAGCAAGGTCAAAACGAAAACCATCAATATGCATTACAGCCACCCAATAACGCAAGCAGTCCAAAATAAAATCTCTAACAATCGGATGATCACAATTTAATGCATTTCCACACCCTGAGTAATTCAAATACCGACCATCTTTATCTAAAAAATAATATATGCTGTTATCAATCCCACGAAAAGAGAGGGTCGGCCCCAACTCATTTCCCTCAGATGTATGATTAAACACAACATCAAGTATAACTTCAATTCCTGCACGATGTAAGGCCTCTACCATACGCCGGAACTCAGATAAATGATCATAGCGACTTGCACTCATTGCATAACAGTGCGTTGGAGCAAAAAAGCCAATATTACTATAACCCCAATAGTTAATAAGTTCCTCACCGGTTACCAAACTACACCTACCAATTCTTCTTTCACCAAATTCCTGAATAGGTAATAATTCAACCGCATTAATACCTAAATCTTTCAAGTAAGGAATCTTCTCTACAAGCCCCTGATAAGTTCCGGGATATTTAACTCCTGAAGAAGAGTGTACCGTAAAACCGCGGACATGTGTTTCATAAATAATCAAATCACTCATCGGAATATGAGAGGGCCGTTCGGGCTCCCAGTCCATCTCATCAGGCACAACCACTGTTTTCATTGTCCCTAAGTCTACATCTCCCACGAAGGCTTTACCATAAGGGTCAAGCAAATAAACCGAGGGATCAAAACGATGCCCAGAACGAGGGTCATAAGGACCATCCATCCGATACATATATAAAGTCCCCTCCGTAGGAACCCCTCGGATAAATACAGACCATACATCTCCAATACGATGCCGTTTCGGGTCCAACTCAAATTCCCAGGCAGGACGGTCATCTTCTACATTTTCAAACAGAGCAAGCCATAAATGCGTTGCATGTCTTGAAAATATTGTAAATCGAACACCATCATTAGAAACAATTGCTCCAAAGGGATACGGCCGCCCCGGTGTAACTATATATTCAGATGGGTTTATTCTACGCATATTCTTTTCTCTTTGTTTTCTAAATTTATAACATATTCTACATTAGTTTGTTATACTATTTCCCCAAAAAACTATTTTAGATATTAGACCGTTATTTATTGTATTATTAAACATCCAGCGTATAAACTTTATATCATAAAAATGTAAAAAGATTTATTAAGGAGTCCTGCTTTGATTGAATATGTTACACTACATTGGATAGATATGACTATCATTGGCGTTTACATGGTAGGTTGTTTCGCATTAGGAACCTATACCAGCCGGTATATCGAAAACGCCGGGGACTTTTTCATTTCGGGCAAATCACTACCCTTCTGGGCTATTGCCTTTTCCATAGTTGTAAGCGATATTGGGGCCCTGGATTTTGTCGGCGTTGCAGGCAATGCCTATAAATATGGTGTGTCTGCTGCAAACTTTGACTGGTTAGGTTCTATGCCTGCAATGGTATTTGCCGCATTCATCTTTGTCCCTTATTTCTGGCGGTCCGGAGTTTTTACAATACCCGAGTTTTTAGGTAGAAGATACAATTCAGCCGTTCAGATAATTAACGCACTTATCTGGACATCTGTTATGTTACTATCATTGATGATAATGCTCTGGACAACTGCTGATGACCTCGTCTATACCATATTAGGATACAAACCAATATATACTGTTTGGATAATGGCAGGCGTTACGGGATTCTATACTTTCGCAGGAGGATTATCTGCAGTAGTTATGACAGATGTCGTCCAATTAATCGTAATGTATGTAGGGGGTTTAGGTCTATTAGCATTAAGTTTATGGGAAGTCGGCGGATGGAACATTATGAGAGCCAAAATTGAAGCATTAGGACCAGAATACACAAACCATTTTACCATTCTTCTTCCCAATAGTACAGAAAACCCTTTTCCATGGACCGGAATTGTATTTGGATTGGGAATTGTCCTTGCTATTGCATATATGAGCGGAAACCAGGCCATTGTGCACAGAACATTAGGAGCCCGGTCTGAATGGGATGCAAAGGCCGGTATGCTTATGGCTGGTTTTCTAAAATCTTTTATTCCGCTGATGGTCGCACTTCCAGGACTCTGTGCCATTGTCTATCTACACGAAAGAAATCTTGTTTTGCACGAACAAGATAAAGTCATCCCAACCATGATACGAATGATGTTGCCCCCCGGACTACGAGGATTAATGTTCGCCGCACTCTTTGCTGCACTCATGTCCAGTATTTCTGGGACTTTGAGCTCTGCCTCCACTATATTCGTTACAGACATATTTAACAAACTCTGGATATTGGGGAAAAAGAAATCATTGGACGAAAAACAGGCATTATATGTAGGTCGTGGATTTACATTATTCCTTATCATAAGCAGTGCACTGTTTGCGGAACAAATTTCACGAGTCGGCGGTATTTACAATTTCATACAAACCATTTTATCTCTATTCCAGGGGCCTTCTCTCGCTATTTTATTACTCGGAATTATGTGGAAACGAGCCACAAGATGGGGAGGCTTAGCAGGTCTATTACTAGGCGTATTCTTCTGCTTTATATTATGGTGTGTACCTAACTTATTTCCCGCAGAAGACCCCTTCTTATTCGTCTCCATGTGGTCTTTTGTTTTCTCAATAATTGTAACGGTTGTAGTTAGTTTACTTACCCCACCCGAACCCGAAGAAAAAATTCGTGGATTGGTTTGGGGTTCGGTTGTCCAGGATATAAAAGCTCAAGAAGCCTTATCAGAAAGGGTTCAATCATGAATAAAACCATAAACCCTCATCCCACAAAAACCATATTGTTCTTAATCTCTATTCTCTCGTTGTCCTTATTACTTTCAACAGAAATATCTGCCCAAAATGAAGAAACAACCCAAAATGTAGTTATACCGAAGGCCCAGGTTTCCTTCATATTTCACCTTGCTGACAAAGTTGTTGAGGGTTGGTTAGCATTTCTGGATCAATTAGGTAAGACATTTGACCCTATCATCCGACCTATTTTCAGCCCTATCACAAAACTTTTAGAACAAACCTATCAGCCATGGGCGAAAATATGTGCTCTGGGACTGTTCATCGGGACCATGATTTGGGTATGGGTTGGAATGCCAAAAGAATATGTTAATTTAGGTAGAAAAAAGAAAACCGTCTGGACAGATTTGCGATTCTGGACTATCATTTCTATGCTACCTCACATAATTGTGTATTTATACTTCTAATTAGGAGATATAAAAATGACCGATGAAGAAAAAGATATAAGCACCCAACAACGCGGTGAAATGCACCGTATCGATAATGAAAGAAACAAGGGTGTCCAATTAGAACACAGGGACGCAGAATTATACATTGCTCTGGGTATTTTTATAGTAGCCTTGGGTTTGCCTGTAATTTTAGGAACATTTTATACTCTACAGGCAGGAAGCTATCGTCCTGCTGTTGTTAATTTTATCTGCGGACTTGTAATGACAGGTATTGGTATTGCATCCATTCTCTACGGTTGGGCAATGAAAAAAAGACTCTGGTCGTGAGCACTTCCATCCCATCAGGATACATACCTCTTCGCTATAATAAAAAAGAAGCTCAGTCAAAATTACCTGTCCCTTTTTTTTACCGTTATCATTTTCGTATTAGCCATTTTCTCTTCTCCTCACTGGGAAAAACTACAACACTACCCATCAAAAACCTTCCTAAATACGAATTAGTAGCATGGCCTCTTTATATAGTCCGATTTTTACTCCAGTCCGGAGCCGAAAAGACTCAGGAAATATTTATCGCTGTCGATGCATGGACAAAAACAATGGCTCGTTTTGAACGTATGAAAGAAGTACAAAAAAACTCAACAGTTGATTACCACTTATGGATTCAGCCCGCAATACCCTTAGAAGAAGTAAAATCGATAGCACAATATGGACTGATACAACAACTCTTACGCCAGCGAAAATTAATACCCGCACCCGAAACCGTTATTCCAGAAATTATTTTATTAGTATACACTCCTATCTGGGTATGTTATTTTGCCCGCACACTTCACTCTTTAGATGTACGGCTCCTTGATGGTTATTCCGGTGAAAAAGTCGGAGCACAAACCCGAAGCGCCTTCTTGAACGCCCTTGTCCATAACCAGACAATTGTAAAAACACTATAACACTACCTCAAAAAGAAAAATAACCCGTTGTATCGCTTTAAAATTAAATTTTATTTTTGTGCAAGGGTTAAGATAATGCCTAAAAAGTCTGCTGGGAATTTGCTGGGATAATGTAAATATTCAACATG
>OGCI01001312.1_pt1 | contig 21462 bp, 15 predicted proteins | sample 1570021 | NCBI WGS metagenome assembly OGCI01 (sample SAMN06264664, study PRJEB24512) | hot springs metagenome | isolation source: Hot spring water | place: South Africa: Tshipise | collected 2015-06-21 | reverse complement strand
TACTCTTGACAAATGCGGGTTTTTCCCAGATAGCATCATCAATATCAAATATCATGTTTTTATTAAATAGATGTATTATATACTCAAAAAGGGGGGGGCCATACTTAAAAATAGGTCCCCGCATAAAGACAACATCTGCGCCCAAAACATGTCTCAACTGTAGCCAACGATTCAACCATACAAACACCCAGTATATTGCTTTTTTATATTTCGGTTGGTTTTCATAATACCTCATATAGAAGTTTAACGACGAATGTAAGCAGATTACACATTGATGCCCTTCTGCTACTAACATTTCTGCAAATTTTTGAACACGATACCTTATCGCGGCATATTTTTCCGTTGCATTCCCAAAGAAAACAATCTTTATTTTTTTGTCCAATTCGGACATGTATTCATTACTCCTCGCCAATAATGTCTCGTTCCACAACTTCCCCGGGACGAGTAAAGGTGTGAGGCCACATCTTACGCCCCGGATAAATGGAAGTGAGAATACCCGTATGTACTCCATCACCAATAATCGCACCTAATTTTTTCAAACCTGTTTCAATAAGTACACCATTTACCACAGAGCGATGCGGTTGTCCATCATGGCGGACATTCGCTGTTACAGTTCCACATCCCAGGTTGACACCTTCTCCTAAAATACTATCCCCCACATAATTCTGATGGGGGGCATAAGTGTTATCCAATAAAATAGAATTCTTTATTTCAGAAGCCTGTCCCACCCTGCAATTGTTACCAATAGTAGTATAAGGTCTTATCCAGCAATTGGGCCCGATAGCACATTTTTTTCCAATATATGCAGGACCCTCAATAAAACTACCCGGACGAACAACCGTTCCTTCATCAATAAATACTTTTCCTTCAATCCACGCCCCCGGCATAATGTCCCCTAAAATCTTTGGTTCTTCCATCTTATCCAACAAGAAAGCATTTGCCCGAAGTAAATCCCATGGATAGCCAATGGGTAGCCAGTATCCTTCTGCAGGGAGGACCCAGAAGCCACTTTGTTCTGCCATAATCTGTATAGCCGAGGTTATTTCGATTTCTCCTCGTTCCGACAAGGGAGTGTTATGAAGAATCGGAAAGATATTCGGTGCAAACAGGTAAGCTCCCATATTTGCGATATTAGAAAATACCACTTTAGGTTTTTCAACCAGTCTTTTCACTTTATTATCAGAATCAATTTCATAGATACCATATGCTCGAGGATCTTCTACTTCTTTGACCAAGGCACAAGGTCGTCCTTGTTGAGAAAGATTCAATAAATCTTCTGGGTCAAAGAGGTCATCTCCGTTCATTGCAATAAATGCGTCCTGGATTTCTTTTTCACACAGAAGAACCGCGTGCCCGGTTCCGCGTTGTTCTTCCTGAAAAATATACTTTATTTTTTTCCCGTACCATTCCTCTCCCAACCGCTGATGTATCATTTCTTTCTTATATCCCACCACGAGTATATATTCTTTTACAAATGGATACAGTGCTTCTAACTGAAATTCAATAATGGGCTTATTTAATAAAGGCAGAAGGGGTTTAGGACGAGTTACCGTAAGTGGGTAAGTTCGTGTACTCTTACCCGCACAAAAAATAACGGCTTGCATTTATAAAAATTACTCCTTTTTCTATTTTATCAAAAGTCATCCAGAGATATATCCTCATCCAATCCCTGGATTCTACATTGGATACATAAAAGCCATGTCCAGCAAAAGACAATGAGGTCAATACTTGCCAGAGGTATAATTATAAGCGTTTTTATGATAACTGTAAAAATAGAAGGTTCTTGCAGAATCGGTAAACCCATTATGAATAAGGCTATGAAAAGAGAAATACTAAGTATTATCCACATTCCAATTGTCTCTCCCCATTGTCGTGTAATGGGTCGAAAGACGCGGAGCAAAGAATCATCTTCAGAAAGTTTTTCGCCAGCATACATCCAGCAAATGCCCAGAGGTAGGTAAACAATGTTTGCAATGAGACCTACTCCCCCCAAAAAAGCGGATAGGTCTGAAATTCCTCTTTCTGCCATTATATTTGCGAGACGATTTATAGTAATTAATCCTGCATTTATAGCAAACCAAAGCAGAAAAAAACGGCGAAGCGCCTCTTTATCATCTCGACAACGCCATATAGGGAATTCCAGAATAACACCGATGCGGGCGAAGATAATCGATTGTAAAGCCCCTAAAACAATACAAAGGACCAATTCCCTTGTAATATCTATAAGGGATAGCAGAATGTTGTTTGGAAGATTCCCTGAGGAAAGTTCAAGGTTTAAAAATAAGAGTTCATATAAGAAAAATGCCACGGTGTGAATAAAAATATAAATGCTTACTAAGGGTATTAGTTTATTTTTATTTGTTTTTATGCGTTCCCATTGCATTATTGGACAGATCTCCCTTGTATTACTTTATACTTTCTTTTCTTCATTTTTCTTTTGTCGTTCGCGAAGAGCCGAAGATATAGGGGGCTGTTGTCGAAATACATATTTTGCTAACCGATCTCGATTGTCATCTGTTAACCCAACAAAGGTACCGCGATACATATATCTGCCTAAAGATATATTTACTTTATTAATAATCCGCATATATAAAGTGATATGTTTGGGTTCTTTCTCATCCTCCATGTTAAGGAGTATTCTAATAAAGTAAGAATCTTCAATGTCTCTGTCGATAAGTATTGCAGAACCTCCAGCACTCAAATTTATAATTCGTGCTCGAGTAGAAAATTGGATTTGACAGGGCACATCTTCTGCACTAATTTGGTTTAAGTCGTATTTTTTTTCTATTTTGACAAGGTCAACCTCAATAGGCTTGTCCAAACGGACTCGGAAATAGGCACGGGATTGGAATCGTTCTAATGAAAAGACATGGTCAAAGACATAGATTTCAGGGTCTAATTCAATTCTTCGTAATACGGTTGAAAACTGATATCGGGCATCCTCTTCTCGCCACATTTTAAAAGACACATACTGTCCTAAATTCACAGGTAACCTGTCTTGATGTGTAAAAGGAGCCACACGGAAAAAAGCGCCGTTAATATCTACAACATGGGCTTTTCTCCAGAGTGTTGGAGTTTCTCCCTGAGGCGACATCCAAACAGGTTGATTTTGATAAAGTTCTATTGTAGCGTATATACGCTGTCCATAAGGGATATAATCGTGCCCCAATCGAATACCTATTTCCCGGAGCATTTCACCAATTTCATTCAGTTCCTCAAAACTTAAATTTTTCCGAGCGTTTGTTATATATTTATGCAGACATCGAATATAATGCTGACGAAAAGTTGACACTCCCAAAGGATTCTGTGGGTCGTATTTGTATATCAGTTCTTCTAAGAGTTTTATTTCTTTTTCATTTAGCTCTTTTTCTTTCAGTATAAAGCGAACTCTTTCCCAATCCCTTAAAACACGGTTCTTTTCTTCTTTCTTCTTTTTATAAATACCTATAAGAAAGGAAACTATCAATAGAAGAAGAAATAAGAATGTTATAGCCCATAATAACCAGATATCATAAAGTAATTGCATCGATAAATCCTCAAAAAATGATTCATATATGATATATATTGTATCTTTATATCATATATATAAAATTGTTTTCTATTAGGTTTCCTTCTGCGTTTTTTTGTTTGTTGTATTTATTATTTGAATACATATGTCCTTCTTATCCGTCTAATAATTAAAGAATTGTAAAAAATATTATACTTCTCAAGGGACTATAAATGAAAACGAAAATACACATTTTATTTATATTTAATATTATTATGCTTTTTCCAATAATAAAGGTTTCGTTTGTTTATGCAGATCTTGTTGAGTTGGTAAATGGGGATAGTTTAACAGGGCAAGTAGTTGAGATAACCCGGGAGCAATTGACTTTCAATTCAGAAATTCTTGGAATAATTTTTATAAAGAGAATGGATATAAAAAAAATTGAAGGGAAAAAGCCTTTTGAGGTATCTCTCCTTAGTGGAGATACCATCCAGGGAGAAATAAACTATACAAGTGAAAAGTTGTTAATTTCAAGAGATAAAAAAAGAGAAGTGGTTTTATGGGAAGATATTAAAAGAATTATTCCCACACCTGAGTTTTCAATGCTACAAGAAAATCAGGAAGAAGCAGACCGTAGAAAATGGTCCGGGAGTGGCAAAGTGCTTGCCTCGGTTCAGAAAGGGACTACAGATACCATAAATTTTGAAAGTGGTGTAACTGTATCTGGGAAAAAGACAAAGGACCTGATAGAATTGGAATTATCTGGTAATTATGGAGAGGTAGAAAATGAAATTAATACAAGGAGATACCGTGGTAAACTACGGTATCAATACTACCCAGTGGAAAAATGGTATATATACGCAGATACCGGTGCGGAACGGGATGAAGGTAGAAAATTAGGATTACGCGGACAGATTGGGGGCGGATCCGGTTACGAACTATTATCTCAACCTCATCAGACATGGTCTGTTGAAGGAGCGATTATGTTAACTCATGAGGAATGGCTTCCATATGTCCCGTTTCAAAAAAATGAGGTAAAACAAGAACGACTCCAAGAAGGGTTAAATCAAATAGCGAGCTCTTCTCAAAGGTTAATTCAGGACCCCTCGGATATTGCAAGTTTAGGTGGTATTCTTGGAGGAGGGATGAAGGCATTAAATCCGCTGGGGAATACAGATAAAACAATATATAATTTTACAAGTCTAAAGATTGGAAGTAAATATACACGGAAGATTTTAAACTCGGATCTTTCACACAATCTGACATTTGAGCCCAGTTTAGAACATCTGGATTATTACCGGGTTATTTCTTGGACAAACCTATCGACCCCGGTGTCAAAGAATGTAAGCCTTGAAATAAATCTCAACAATGAATATGATAGCGAACACCAGAAAAGGGATATTGAGCCATGGGAACATCGTTTATCTGCAGGAGTGAAATATGAATTTGGAAATAAGGACTGATGCTTACAGATTGATTTTATAGAATTATATCTTCCTCTTATGTTATTCTTAATAATAAATGAAAATTACTATTTTTTGCGCGCCTGTAGCTCAGTTGGATAGAGCACTTGCCTCCGGAGCAAGGGGCCGTGGGTTCAAATCCCGCCGGGCGCGCCATTTTTTGGGTAGAATTTTTTTATTAAAACGCTTGTTATATTTCTTAAAAGATTTACGAATAAGAATAATCACCTCTTTCCTTTTTACCTGCTTTATGAGGTAAAATAATAATAGGTGTAAGGAAAGATTCATCTATGATAGAAGCAAATGTTGTGATTCTAACGGGGATGAAGAAAGGGGTTTCCTTTCCTGTGAATCAGGTGATAACTATTGGGAGGGGACAGGATAATCTTATTTCTCTCGAAGACCCGAAGGTTTCAAGAAAACATGCAATAATTGAACCTACAGAATCCGGTCCTTTACTTAAAGATTTAAACAGTGGGAATGGAACTTATGTAGGAAATCAAAAAATTGTAGAGTATTTACTTAAACCGGGAGATGTTTTTCGTATAGGGACACAATTAATCCGTTATGAGACCAATAAAATATCAAATGGCAACGAAGAAATGTCGGTTCGTTTTGATGCCACGGTTGATGAAGATACAGAAAGTGCGGATTTAAATATCATTCGTGAAACGATTTTTCAAGTTCCTGAGGGAAAAGTAGCAAGAGAACAATTGCAAACCATTCAAAATCGTTTACGGGCTATTTATAATGCGAACCAAATTATTGTGAGTGAGAATAATCTTAAAAATTTGTTTTCAAAAATTATGGACCAAATCTTTTCTCTTTTACCAGCCCATAATGGGGCCATTCTCTTATGGGATAAGCGAAAGAAAAGGCTTGTTTCCGAATTTGTTCATACAAAAATGGCTGTGGAGGAATATTCAATTAGTGCTACTATTGTTAACCGTGCCTTTGAAAAAAAGGAGGCTATAATCACACAGAATGCTGGAGAAGACAGTCGATTCAAAAACATTTCGGGCAGTATTATTCGCCATCGAATCGCCTCTGTGATGTGTGTCCCCCTTATCTATCAAAATAACTGCCTGGGCGTAATATATGTAGATACGCGGGGGACTTCTCGTGCATTTAGCCAGGAAGACCTTGAAATGCTTGTGGCTATTGCAGGACCTGCAGCAATCGCCTTACGGAATGCACAGTATATTGAAATGATAAAGCAAAGTTATAAAGACACATTAACTACGATTGCTAATGCTGTCGAATTAAGGGACCATTACACAGTAGGCCATACATGGCGGGTAACAAATTTTTCTATCGAGATAGCCAGAGTATTAGGATGGACAGAAGAAAAGATAGAAGAAGTTTATATGGGTGGAGTTTTACATGATGTAGGCAAGATTGCTGTGGATGATGCTATTCTTCGTAAGCCGGGGCAATTAACAGATGAAGAATTTGAAAAAATGAAAATACATCCCGTGCGGGGTGCGGACCTTTTAAGGGATATTGCTTTATTTCAACCTATTATTCCTTACTGCCTATACCATCATGAACGTTATGATGGAAAGGGTTATCCTTATGGTTTGAAGGGGAAAGAAATTCCGCTGGAAGGAAGGTTAGTAGCGGTTGCAGATACGCTGGATGCCATGACAAGTAACCGTCCCTATCGTAAAGGGATGGAGCCCGAAGTTGCGATTGAAAAGATTCGTTCAGCCAAAGGCACTCAATTAGATCCCGAAATGGTCGATGCCTTGGTAGAAGCGTACAATATAGGTAGAATACATTCATTACTTCAGGACTATCATAAACGAGATAGCCGTAGTCTGGCCTGTCCCTTTTGCAGTACTCATATTCGTATTGAGGAAGATATACAAATTGGGTCGGAATATATGTGTCCTGTCTGTGGCCGTCGACTACTTATCAAAGAATCTCATGGAGTCTTACTCGCTGAATTACTTCCTCAATCCGATATGGCGTTTACCATTATTCCTTTCCGCTATACACCTCATTCAGAGAGATAATTCGTAAGTCCCATTTTTATATGGCAACTCATATAAGACTATTTATAATATAACTATATCAGGTATATTTTGCTTCCGGATGGAAAGAGATAACAGCGGAGGTAGTGCATGTGGGGGAGTATTGTCCCGATTCCAATATAGAAACACCAATAGGATTCCCTCCTCCGAGAATTTTCAGAATGGTTTCGTTCATTATTATGTTTGTCATACCGGGGTAGCCCGGAGACCAGCGTCTACCGTGTTCATGTGGAATATGAAGCAAGTTTTGTAAATGACGATGGATATACTCTGCTGTATCTTCTGCTATTCGGTCTCCCAAACCTTGCAGGAGAAGATAGGACTCACTATCACCCTGTTCTTTAAAATAGGTCAGTCCTTCTTCAATATGTGAACCTGCTGTGCTTATCTGTATTCCTATTACATCCCATTCGTTATCGTCCATTGGGCGGAAGTATTGTGCTCCGGACACAAGGTCTTTTTCACCGGCACCGATAACGGTTGTAAATTCAATTTTTTCCAATAGTTCTTCTGTGTTTTCAGGATTAAAAACATATACATAATCGCCGTCAGATTTGGCCGGGAATATACCGTAGATTGCCTGAGGTTCTATCCATTTTCTATTGTCAACAAATGAAATCCATTTTTCAAAGAGTTTTTCCAGTTCTTTAACATGATGTCCAGCCTTTTCCTGACTGGTTTTCCCTCCAAACTTCCAGTTTAATGAGAATAAAGTCTGTTTATCAATATGTGGAATAAACTCCGTTAATGGTTTTCGGAAAATACGATTTCGAAATCGGGGGTTTTCAGGGTATTGAGGAAACGGTAATGAAATTATACGCCGTGGTAAATCTCGTAATTTTTGTTCGTCTTCTTGAAGTCTTTTTGTCGCCTGAATATAACGCTGTTTTAATGCTTCTTTGTTTTGTTGATACAGTTTTTTTCGTGTTTCATTAGAACTCGTTAATTGGTTCATAATATTGACACCGTCCATTGCGGTTCGGCAGTAGAAGACATCCGGTCGGATTTGATTTAAATCATTCTGTCCCATCATAGCAACAAATGCAGAATGACGGGGAGTGACCGCGGCACCACCTACCAAAATAGGGATATCCAAACCCTGTTCCTTACTCATACGGGCTACAGTTATCATGTGATTTGCAGTCTGTACCAGCAGGGCCGACATACCGATAGCATTGGCATTATGTTTTTTTGCCTGGTCGATGAACTCTTGTAAAGGGACCATAACCCCTAAGTCAATTACTTTATACCCATAGTTCTCAAGCAAGGTTTTGGTCAGGTCCTTTCCTATAGAATGCACATCTTGATAGACTGTCCCTAAAACGATAATTCCTCGCACAGTATCCTCCGACTGTTCACAATGTTCTTGCTTCGCTTTGTGTCGGAGATAGCCTTCGATGAAGCCCATGGCTTGTTTCATCACATCAGCAGAACGGAGCAAGTGGGGTAAAGAGACTTCACCTTTGCCAAACATATCCCCCAACTCTTGCATAGCAGACATTAGATAGTCGCTGACAAAGGTTAGGGGTTCGTGCTTTTCCAGTGCGTTTGCCACCTGAGGGACAATTAAATCCTGATATTCGTGGACAAACCCTTGAAATTCAACCTGCCCTTTTTTTCTTTCTTTAAAACCGTCTTTTATTTTTTCACAAATAGCGGTTTCAATAGGTAATTCGTCATAATTACTTTTTTTTACGGTCTCTTTTTGTTTGAGGGATAATGCTCGTTCCTCCAATATCGAGAAAGAGTCCATGTCACGATCAAAGATTATCTTTTGTGCAAGACGATAGTCCTCAGGGTCAAGATTTTCAACGAATACATAATGCTGGGGGTTTAGGATTGCAGAATGGAGACCGCGTTTTCGGGCTTCATCTAAAAACACGGATGTAAGCACCTTTCGCATGTGGGGTTTTTGAGCCAATCCGTTTGTTAGGTTTCCGACACCGATAACTGTAAAAGCATGGGGTATTTCTTTACGGACCCGTTCTATTCCTTGTAGAGTTTCCAGTGCGTAGTTTTGTGTTTCATCCGGTTCCGCTCCAATAGGAAAGACATTTACATCTATAAACAGTCGTTGAGAAGAAACACCGTAATGTTCTGCTTTTTCAACAATCTTTTTTGCCAGTTCAATTTTCCGGATTGCGGTATCGGCTGGACCTCTGGAATCTGTGCACAGGGCTACATAAAAGCATCCAAAATCCTTTGTAAGGGGTAAAAGAACATCCAGTTTGGTTTTGCCGGGTTCTACTTCTTCCAAAGATATAGAATTTAAAATAGGTACTCCTGCGTAGTAATGAACGGCTTCTATCAAGGCATCCGGTTGGAACGAGTCAATGCACATAGCCCCCTTAATATCAGCACTAATTTGGTGTACGACCTGAGCAAGAGTTTGCACTGTGTTTACATGGTTTGAATCCATACAAACATCGATAATCTCACATCCCAGATCATTAACCTGTTCACGAGCCACTTCTTCTAATGTATCTATATCAATACCGGTATCTGTTTCAACCGCTTCACGAATCTTTTTTGAGCCCCGAACATTTAAGCGTTCTCCAATACGGATAAGAGAACGCGATGCATCCAGAGCAACGGCATTCTGTACGCCTGAAATAAATACCATATCCGATACCTTGCGGGCTGTAGGTTTTTTCCCTTTCAACCGTTCTACTAATTCCGCAATATGTTCTGGTCGTGTACCACAACATCCACCGACAATATTCAGTCCATACTCCAATGCCAGAGAACTTAGAATATCTGCAAAAGGCTGAGGGGCAAGACGGAAAACCGTTTTTCCTCCTTCTGATTGAGGTAAGCCCGCATTAGGTATTGCGCTTAGGGGAATATGAGCGTAACGAGACATTTTCTCAATGGCGGTATGCATTAAATCAGGACCAATGGAACAGTTTATACCAAAGACATCAACACCCAATGCTTCTATAGTGACCAGAGCGGAATGTATATCTGTATTAAAAATTTGCATGCGGGCGAATGGGTCTACTGTTACCTGAGCAATTATGGGGAGATATTTCCCACATTCCTGCATAGCATCTCGTGCTCCAAAAATACCTGCTTTCAACTCTAATATATCTTGCTGAGTTTCAAACAGTATGACGTCAACACCTCCATCAATCAGACCTTTTGCTTGAATATGGAAATTTTCTCTTATTTCCTTAAAGGTCGATGGGGTCAAACCTGCGCGTGAGAAAGTCAATATGTGATTGGAAGGGCCTATTGAACCCAGAATAAATAAAGGTCGACCATCGTATTTTTCGGATTGACAATATTCCCATCGTGCATCGTAAGCAATTTCGGCTCCACGGCGACTGAGATAATAACTCCATTCTTTGTGGGTTAGTACTTGTAAGGTTAGATTATAAGGGTTATGGGGAAATATCTTGGTATCCAGTTCTGTAAAATCATATTCAGATAGACGCAAATAGGAGGCCCCAAAGGTATTTGTTTCAATAGCGCTACTCCCTGCCTCGAAATATTTTTTGTGAATGGATTTTATCGATTCCGGTGCGGAGAAATTGATTAAATCGGTAAGCATGCGATAAGGTTCACCACCATAGTACTCGGCACCTAAATTGAGGTCCTGTACCATAGTCCCTGTGGCACCGTCAATGATAAGAATATTGTTTTTTATGTAATCTAAAAAATGCATATATTATTTCAAGGGTTTCCTTGATAACATGAATGTGTTTTGAGGGTTTAAATAATATCATAGAAAGGAGTTGTGTTTATCTATTGAGTCAGACAGGTCGGACAAGTCGGACGGGTCGGACGGGTCAGACTCGCCTAAACGGAGGGCAATGATTCAAATTTTTCCGGTAATAAAACAAGATGTATTTCTTCATACCCAAATCGGGAAGTGTTAAAAACAATACCTGAACTATCTGGCAGGAAAGATGCATGGGGATGGACTTTAAGATCGTTCCCTATTTTTCCAGAAACAAGCAATCGCCGTTCCTTCTTTTCCGGATGAATGAGCCAGATGTTTCTATCAAAATCATCTCCTAAAACCCACTTAAAATTATGGCTTCCATGAGTGTGCCATGCGGGATATTTTGTGAGTAAGTTTATAATACTTTTTTCCCCATTTTCTATGGTAGTTTCCGCAACACCGTGGGGTAATTCCTTATGTTGTTCATCATAAGGCCAGATGGTAAACAAAGCCCGTTCTTTTCCCCACCATACTTCATGAGTTACCCAGAGTTCATTGTGTTCCACAAAGAAAGGTTCTACTTTATTGGTTTGTTCTGACCAATACCATGTTCTTTGAGGGCTATCTCCACCCGTTTCCCAGCAGAACATAACCAAATCTGAATTCCAAAAGTTGGGTTGTACATGTCCTATTTCAAAAGGGGTTTTTGCACACTTTTCCCACTTCCCTGTAAGGATATTTATTCTCCGAAGAATACTTTGTTCGTCTCTTTCTTTTTTTGTTGCACAATATAACCATTTTTCATCCGCTGATATACCTATTCCACCTATCAGCGTTCCATACTCTTGTGGATATATTCCTATTTCTGTCCTTCTCCCATTGGGTTCTTGCTTAATGATTTTCTCTTCTTTGAAGAAATAAATCCGTTCGGTATTCCAGGATAATGAAAAATTACCGGTGTTTTCTTCCAATACAGGCGAAACATTTTTTGTCTTTCTTTCCAAACGGTGGACCTGCATTTTCCCGGTAGTGCGATTGGATAGGAAATAAAAATGTTCACAGTTCTTTCCCCACATAGGATGTGTCTGGTATATTGTTGTATTTGATGAAGGTCCTGTAATTATTTTATATATTTTTGCTCCTGTCTTCTCATCTTCATACATTTCAAAATCATTCCACAAATTAGGATGCTTTCTCGAAGAATCCTGTCCCTGTGCAAAAGACAAACCCGTAATAAGTAGTGAAGATGCAAGAAAATGACGACGGGTAAATAGTGTGTTTTTTCCTTGATATATGTTTGACATATAGCCCTTTCGATGGAATTGCTGTGTTTTTATTATGGTGTAAAATCTACAGAAGGGGTTAAAGAAAGAACCCAGTTTTTTATCAATTTTATAGCATTTTCCACATCGGTCAACGAGACGATTTCGGCAGGCGTATGCATATAACGGTTCGGAATCCCAACGAGCCCTGTGGCAACTCCCTTTCGACTTAATTGGATGGCATTTGCATCTGTCCCTGTAGCACGAGGTGCCGGCATAAGTTGATACGGAATATTCTGGCTTTGGGCTACTTTTATCAATCCTTCCAGGACTTTTGGATTTATATTGGGACCCTTATCTAATATAGGTCCTCTTCCTATCTTAATATCGGCGTATTTTGCTTTATCAATTCCGGGATGGTCTGTTGCCCAACCTACATCTACAGCAATGGCTGTATGGGGTTCACAAGCATAGGCACTTGTAATCGCACCCCGTAAGCCGATTTCCTCCTGCACTGTGGTTACACAGTAAACGGCTATTTTTAATTTCTTTTTTGGCAAGTTTCGTATGGCTTCAAGGCAAACGAAAGCACCGATACGGTCATCCAAGCCCCGCGCCGAAATTAGGTTGTTTTTAAGTTCACGAATAGGAACATCCAGAGTTATCGGGTCCGCAACGGATACTATTTTTTCTGCTTCTTTCTTATTTTTTACGCCTATGTCAATCCATAATTCATGAAGTTGCGTTGTTTTTTCCCGTTCCTTTTCCGGTGTGAGATGAATAGGCTTTCTACCAATAACTCCGTGAATATCCCCCTTTGTTGTATGGATTACTACTCGTTGTCCGGGAAGAATGGCTGTATCTACTCCACCGATGGCTACTGCGCGAATAAAACCATCTTCATCGATAGAATTGACCATTAATCCGATTTCATCTACATGACCACAAAGCATCACCCTTAAGGGGGCCTCTTTATTAATAACATAGAACTGATTTCCGTGAACATCTTTATAGATTTCATCTACATAGCTGTTCATGTATTCTCTACATTTTTCCTGAATTTTAACCTCGAAGCCAGAAGGACTGGGAATATTGAGTAGGTCGAAAAGAAAATTTTTTGAAGAAGGTGATAACATAAACGCCATCCTTTTTGTTGGATATAAATTATCATACAAGGGGTAGAGAGGACAAATGAAGTAGAAGAAATCAGTTGGATCGTTTAGAATGGTAGACCATTTAAAAAAATTATTATTGACAGAAGTTAGAAATAAAGATAAATCCCCTTTCTTTTTTCTTTCTTCTATCGCTACCTACAATTTTTAATGTTTTATATCTAACAATGTACTTTTTTAAACCACCTCTATTCTAATTATACATGATTTTTTTTTTGTTTTGCTTGAAAGTTATAAGATTTTTTATCTAAATAAATCCTTATAAATCATAAATATATACAATTAGACGGATTTTTTATTACAAAAATTTAAAATTTTTTAAAATTTTATTTGACAAAAGGGGTTAATTCATGTTAAATTTGAGTTTGCGTCAAAATTGAATAGTAAATGGTTCGATAAAAGATACAATTATACATAGAAGAGGAAAAGGAATTAACCTTTTTCTAAAAGGAGCCGAAACGCGTGAAATCGTGGACGATAATCAGGCTTCCGAAAAAGGAAGGTGAGAAAATCCATGTGAGGTTATCACCGAGCGTATTTGGTTTTATTTTACTTTTAATAGGTGTGTTAACCTTTTTTACTTCCTTTTTATATACCCGTCAACATATCATTTCTACACATTTATCAGAATTAAAGCACATTAATCGGAACCTGGAATATGCAACCGGTAATGGAACTATAACTTCGGCAGTTTCGAAGCAGGTTTCTGAAGAGGAACTGCGTCGTCTGGAAAATCGACTTCGTTCGGAATATGAGTCAACTATTGCGGTTATTACCTCTCAGTTGAATGAATTGCTTGAGGTAGAAACGAAAGCACGACAAGCCACAGGTTTAACTCCAAAATACAAAACACCGGCTGTGGATAATTCCCCTCGTAAAGAAGGAGGAAAAGGTGGTCCTGCTGGTAGAAGTTCCAATACCGAGTTTCATCTGAGCCGTAACACCATAAGTGTTCCCACGCTGTTACGGAGTTCCAATAGGCTCTCCGCAGATTTATTATTGCAGGAGATTGCTTTACGAAAAATAGGTTTTCAGGATTTGCTTAAAGGGGTCGAGGCTCAAAATGTTAAGATTGAACGGACTCCAAATAGTTGGCCTATTGCGAAACGAATGGGTAAGTTAATGTCGTATTTTGGGTATCGTAGAGACCCGTTTACACGAAGGATAAGGCATCATGATGGATTGGATATATCGGCGCCTTATGGGACACAGGTTATATCTGCGGGTAAAGGAACGGTAGTTTTTGCAGGGCGTGAAGGGGATTATGGAAAGACTGTGATTATAGAGCATGGTAATGGTATGCAAACCGTATATGCCCACTTATCACAAATCAGTGTTACTGTCGGTCAGAATATTGAAAAAGGACAGGTTATTGGTGCAGTAGGGAGCACGGGCAGAAGTACGGGTCCGCATTTGCATTTTGAAATCCGAATTGGAAAGCAAGCAGTAAATCCGTTAAAATACTTAAGTAGATAGCAATAATTTGCTTTTAGTATAGTATATCTATCTTTTATAAAATCAGGTAAACTAAAAGAGTAGGAAGATATTATGTTAGATGTAAGAAAGAAAGGCCCGGGTGAAATGGATGTTGCAAGTATAATAGGAGTGGGTACTGTTGTAAATGGTGATATAAATTCAGAGGGGTCCCTTCGGGTGGAAGGCGAAGTCATTGGTAAAATCACCAGTAAAGATACCGTTATAATTCATAATAACGGCAAGGTAAAAGCGGAAATTCGAGCCCAACAGGTTATTGTAAGCGGTGAAGTTCAGGGGAATATATTTGCGACAGAGCGATTGGAGATTACGGCCTCTGGAAGAGTAATTGGGGATATTACGGCACCTCGGGTTAGCATTGCGGAAGGCGTTGTTTTTGAAGGTAAATGTACAATGAAACCTCCATCCGCTCCATCAACCGCTCCTGCACAGCAAAAATAAAGAGGAACAAGTTCCAATAATATTTAATTTTTTTACTTTAACACAGGTTTTTCCTGTGTTTTTTTATAAGTGAATATATGAAAATACAACCCTTTTTATTGTTTCTTATTTTCAAAATTGATTTTTTTTAATTTCCGCCAGAGTGTATTTCTACCGATTCCTAATTTTTGTGCTGTTTTCGTTCGGCTGTAATGGCATTCTGCAAGGGTTTTTAGAATGATTTCTTTTTCCATTTCTATTAAGGATTTCGAAGGATTTTTAGGGAAGTTTTTCCCTGCATTCCATAGTCCCAAAGCCCGCTCAATCATCATGGATGCTTCGTTAGGCTGAAATGGAATGAAGATGTACCCATAAACTCCTTGCTTCATCAATTCTACGGCCTGAGGGATTTGTTGCGCTGTAGCAAGAACAAGGGTCGGCAATGAATTTGCATATTTTAACGCATAAGTGTAATCATCTGTGATTAATATATCTGCTATGTCTGTTACAACTGCGTATCCATGTGCTTCAAGAAGTGTTTTTAATGTGAACTCATTTCTCGGTTGCTGGATATATAGTTTTACACGAGGCATATGAACAATCCTATTACTTCAATTTACTTATAAATAGTATAATACAATCCTAAAAGAATAATATATAAAAGCCCCATCGACCTTTTATGTTTACAACGGTTCATGAAAATACATCAAAATACTTATCGTGGAGCGAAGCAATCCGCGAAGTATTCTATATGTCCTGGCCTATTGTATTGGGTTCCCTTTCCTATACAGTAATGGAGTTTTGTGATAAGTGGATGGTCGCCCAATTAGGGACAGTACCTCTGGCTGCGGTTGGTTCTGCGGGGATATGGTCCTACACCATGAGTACATTGTTATTAGGTGTGGTTGGATGTACTGGGACCTTTGTAGCCCAATCATATGGGAAAGAAGTATGGAAGGACTGCTCAAGATATACCTGGCAGGGTATTTATCTCTCATTATTTTCCATCCTGCTTGCGGGACTCTTATTTATCCTTTCTAATTTACTGTTTTCGGGGATGAAACATAGCCCGGAGGTAACTCAACAAGAATTAATATATTTCCGTATTCGTTTATTGGGTTATTTCCCGATGGCTGTAGGTTCCGCATTAGCATCTTTTTTCCCATCCATTAGCAAACCTCGGATACCCATGTACTCAGCCATTATAGGAAATATCCTAAATCTTATATTAAATTACATTTTAATTTTTGGTAAGTTGGGATTTCCGAGACTGGAAATTGCAGGGGCCAGTTATGCGACGGTCATTTCACAGTGGACGCAAACATTGATATTGTTTTCTTTGTTCCTTAAACCCGGGTTGCATCAAAAATTTGGGACGCGGACCTATTACCACATCGATTATCGCCGCATGAAGGAACTCGTGAGAATTGGTATGCCGGCGGGGTTATCTATGTTTTTGGATATCTGTAACTGGAGTATCTTTACAAGTTTTATTGTCGGTCGGTTTGGAGATGTTTCGCTTGCCTCGCATAATGTCGCTATCAGTTTTATGCATCTATGTTTTATGCCCGCTGTGGCTGTAAGTATTGGTATCTCTGCCATCGTGGGTCAATGGTTAGGACGGAAACAGATACAGATTGCAAAACAGAGGGTATATGTGGCTCTTGCCCTGTGTATGGGATATATGGTTACAATGGGGTGTATCCTTGCAATTTCGGGTGGAAAACTCATTTATTATATATTTAGCAAAGACCCTGAGGTGGTTCATTTTGGACATCGACTTTTAATTTTAGCCGCCTTATTTCAAGCCTTTGATGCCGTTAATATAATTTGCCTGGGTGCTCTACGAGGTGCCGGCGATACTCGCTGGGTAATGTGGGCGATGGTTATAAATGCTTATGGTTTTTTCCTTCCATTAGCAGTTATTATGGGTTTTCTACTGGGATGGGGGGCCTTCGGTTCCTGGATTTCCGCAACAATTTATATCGCAGTGTTAAGCATGACCTTGATATACAGGTTCCTTTCTGAAAAGTGGACAAAAATTATGATTTTTACGGAGCAAACCATCCCCTGAACGCGGACCTATCCGACTTGTCTGACCCGTCCGACTGATTAATACCCAAAACAAAATCAAATATGGTAAAATGAAATTTAATTAAAATATGAAATATTTAACAAAAAAAACAACTAACGGAAAGGAACAAAATATGAACCGGAACCCATTTTTTCTAACTATCTGTATAATGTCTATTTTCCTATCCCTAACAACAGTCAATATCAAGGCTGATGAAACATGTTCCGCAGAGAAAGGGGAATGGATTCAATTATTTGATGGAAAATCACTTCAAGGCTGGGTGCAATTTATACCCGACCCGAACGCAGACCCTTCAAAAACCTGGATTATAAAGGATGGCGTTATCCACTGCACAGGGAATCCTGCAGGTTATATTCGCACAGATAAGAAACACAGCAATTATCAATTACAGTTAGAATGGCGTTGGGCAGGCTCACCCGGGAATAGCGGGGTCCTTCTCCATGTTCAGGACAAGGACGAAGTCTGGCCTAAATCGATTGAGGCACAACTTATGCACGAAAACGCAGGGGATTTCTGGGTGATAGGTGGAACGGATTTTGAAGAGCACACGAACAAAGACGACCGACGCGTTCCCAAGCGTGCGGATTGTAGCGAGAAAAAACTCGGCGAGTGGAATCAATATGATATTTGGTGCGAGGGCGATACCATCCGTGTTTTTGTCAACGGTGTTTTACAAAATGTAGCCCATAAATGCACCGTAACAGAAGGTTATATCGCCTTACAAAGCGAAGGCGCTCCCATCGAGTTTCGAAATATCAAGATACGGAAAATAGAACCCAAAAAGTAATTAGATACCTTCTCCAACCAACGGGATGCCGGAGAGGGGAAGGTTATAAATTTGCAGATTTACCTTCATTATGCCCTTAGGGGTTCAATTTTTTCACCACAGAGAAGCCCAGAGGGACACAGAGTTTTTATCTCTTTTTACTCCGTGTTTTTCTGTGAACTCTTTGGTTCAATTTATTCACTATCCCCACTTCCTCCTCTGTAATCTCATACAGATTATACACCAACTCATCTATCTCCCGCTCTAAGTGGCTGGTATCGGTTTGCGGGTTGGCTTTTTTGGCGGAAAGGATGTTGTCTATCAAAGTCTCCATAATATTAATGTTTCAATATTTATTCGAAAAATTTAAAGAATAAATCATTATTTACAATTTAATTTTCATTTGCTTTTTTATTCTTATCCGGTTTAACTTGCCAATTTTCACAAATATTTTTCCATTCAACGTTTCTTTCTTTATTGTTAACCCAAACATCCCAAAATTCTGGATCGCTTGATTTTGGTCTTTGTACCTCCGGTAATTCATTCATTTCTACAATAGTAGGAATGGGTAATGCCCAGCCAAGGATAATTGCTTTTCTTGATGGCAGTATTGAAAGTTCGTTCAATATATTACTCATAGCATCAGGAACAAGTTTCCTTACCATTTCCTGGTCTCTATCGCTGACAATTCTATGTAGTATGAAAGTGTTGCACTGAGACAATACAGTTTGTGATAGTTCCGAAGGTCGTTGAGAAGCAAGTACTAAACCTAAACCAAATTTTCTTCCCTCTTTAGCTATCTTATCAAAAATTTGCGAACACAGTTGCTGAGACGAAATATTTTCATCATCTGTTTCATACCTTTTGATTAAATTATGAGCTTCGTCCACTACCAAAACGGTAGGCAGCACCTCGCCAAATTCTTTTTTGTACCGATGAAGAGCTTCAAAAACTATTCGAGCTAACACTGCCACTGTCAAGTATAATATTTCAGAAGGAACTAATGAAAGGTCAATAATGTTAATAGATGGATTATTATCATTATCGCCGATATAATTCTTAAGCCATTGTTCCAGAGTAAGTTCTTCAGCTGTTTGCGTATTAATTACCGAGGCTATGCGCACATCGGTAAAGAGACTACGCACTCTCATGATAAAGAAATCAAGATATTGTTGCTGATTTGCCTCTTGTGCCAATCGTTCTAAATGACTAAGAAAATCATCGTTTTTAAAGAATATGGGGGAATCTTCGTCAGGTCCTTCGTAAGGTTTTAATTCTCCAATTTTTGGCTCAGCATTTTTTATGATTTCTAACAGAGGATTAACTTCTTCCAAGGAAAATATGGGAAAATAACCTTTATTATCCTTTTGTTTGCTATCTAAAATTTGTTGAAGTTTATTCTCTAAGTTTCTTTTTAAATCGGATAATTCATCAGATATCGAATTAAATGTGCTCAAAGATTTTGTTATTCCCTCTAAAAACTCACCATAATTTTGTTTTCCAGGGAAATTAGAGAGCTTTGCACCATCTTTCTGATAATTCAATAAGCTAATCTTTATACTAGTTAGGAAGTTCTTAAATAATATATCGGCATCCGCTTCTTTTGAAATATCCGCATTTTTCACTTCCCTTAAAGCCCTTCTCAATAAAGGTCTTTGCGTTCTGGCACTTGCTTGAGCTATAGAAGCCCATTCCCAGCTATTCCACATCCAGCTTGGGACTTTTAGTAGGCTAACTTGTTCATCATCTCTTATTTTAACAGCATACCTTTTTACATTGCCTAACTCATCAAAACATTTGCTATATTCCCCATTGGGGTCAAGTATAATAAAACGAGCATTAACTTTTTTATCTTGATTTTCTATTTCATTTGAAGCACTTTCAATTGACCAACGAATAAGGCCTGCAACAGTACAGGATTTTCCGCTACCAGTATTCCCCAATATGGCGAGATGTCTTCCAAACAGTTTATCTGGATCAACATAAATAGGAGCATCGGCTGCAATGGGAGAAGTACCTATTTTAATTCTGGCATTTTGGTCTTTATTCTGTACAATTGCTTGTAATTGATTTTTTGTTGGTATAATGACTACATCGCCCACCGATGGGAAAACAGAAACACCTCGTTCAACTTCATAATTTTCATTTATTTCCTTCAAAATACCTAAAGGAGCAAGGGATAATTTTCGTAAAGGGTAAGGGAGGTCAATAATATCAAAATCCTTATATCCTTTTCGTTTGGGATAAGATGAATATTCAATACCTATCCAAGTTATTATGCCAATTATGGCGCCAGATTCATTAGGAATAAGTAAAAAACCATTAATTCTGGGGAAAAGCTGTGGGTTACCTGTATTCAACGAAGTATTTGCAGGAGCCTCTGTATCTAAAAGCACCCTGATTTCTCTGGGAGAAACAAATTCAACAGTACCAATAATGGTATTTCTTATTTGGTCATAGGTATTCATTTTTCACTTTCTTTTGATGATGTTGTATTGTCGTTTTCTACGCTTGTCCCCCGTTTTTCTAAAATTCTTCGTTCTCTTTCTGAAATTCTATCAATAGCTGGCTTTGGTAAGTAATACCTAACAAGCTTTTCAAAATCTCCTAACTCATTACCAATGAGCAGAGTTAATTGTGATAAGTTACATTTTTCTATAAAATTTTTTATTCTTTCATTAGCTAAATCGTAAGAGATGATTACTAAATGCGTAGATGGAATGGTAAGCATATCAAGAATAATTCTGTTGATATGAGAATCGCCAAAACCATAACCATAAGTAACCAATACAGAATTAGGTCGGCAAATGGCTGACGAAAAATCTCTGAATAATTCTGAATATGGGAAAAAGGCTGTTTCGTATAATTTTGATGAATTAGGGTAAATCACAATACTTTGGTAAGGGTTTTCAAAATAATTTTTGAAATCTTCTGAAGTAGCACCAAAGGGTAAAGGGACCTTGATAATTTTATCATTTTCAAACTTCCAGTCAATTGACCCGTGTATTTTTGTATATTTAACTACACCCTCTACATATCTGGGTTCTCCTCTTATACCTGGTGGATTGTAATGATAATCCAGATCAATTCGGTGAAATCTCATTATTGGTTGTAATTTACCTACAAATCGGTCGAGCATTAAAAGCCCAGCTTCATCCAAACCATATTCAATAAAACGATCATAATTGCTGGTAAAAATATGCAGACGATCTCTTGTGGCTGTTCTACTGGCAAAACTGAGTAGAAAATTCTTTAATAAGTCAATTGTTACTTTATTGTTTTTGTTGTTATTGTTATTGTCATTACTATTAAGTTGTTGACTTTGAGAATTTTGTTGATTTGTTGTATTAGTCACTATATCAATAAAAGCCTTTTCATTTTCTAAAATATTTCGAATAAATTCATTAAGTTTCTCATTTATTTCTTCTTTAAGTTCACTTGCTTCTGTGCTTTGATTCAGTATTTCATACCCTTCTAAAAGTTTAAGAGCCACCCGTAAATCATCTTCAAAATTTGGCTCCCCTCGTCCCAGATAGTTTGCTTCTTCTTCGGCCTTATTCCCTATTAGGAATTTATATTTTTCGTTGCTGAACTTAATTC
>OGCI01001311.1_pt1 | contig 21466 bp, 15 predicted proteins | sample 1570021 | NCBI WGS metagenome assembly OGCI01 (sample SAMN06264664, study PRJEB24512) | hot springs metagenome | isolation source: Hot spring water | place: South Africa: Tshipise | collected 2015-06-21 | reverse complement strand
GGTCGAGCTCTATCCCGGCATCGACGACGTGGAGCGGGACATCCTCTTCGATCCACAGACCTCCGGGGGACTGCTCGTCGCGCTTCCCCGGGAAGGGCTCCCCGCCTTCGCCGCCCACATGGGAGGGGATGGCTGCTGGAAAAGCATCGGGGAGTTCACCGCCGGCGAAAAGCGGCTGGTAAGGGTCTCGTGCTGAGGAGCGTGTCCTTGCATGTCGCGTTGATCCGTTGTCAAACATAAAGACATCATTGAAAGGTGGGAGGCACCATGGGAGAAATCGTGGACGCGAGGGGGCTCGCCTGCCCCGCCCCGGTGATGAAGACGCGGGATGCCCTGCGAGGAGGGGCGACGCTCGTCGAAGTGCTGGTGGACAACTACACCGCACGGGACAACGTGTCCCGCTTCGCCACCTCCCAGGGCTGTACCGTGGAGGTGGCGGAGGAGGGGGAGTGCTTCCGCATCACGGTTTCCCGGTCGGAGGCCCCGGCGGAGGAGTCCGCCGCGGCCACCTCCGCCGGCTCCCCCAGCGAGGAGAGGAAGGTGGTCGTCCTCTCCTCGGACATCATGGGGCGGGGGGACAGGGAGCTGGGCAGGGTACTCATTAGGGCTTTTCTCAACACCCTGCTGGAGGGCGATACCGTACCCTGGAGGGTGGTCCTCTTCAACAGCGGCGTGCTGCTGGCGGTGGAGGGAGCGGAGACCCTGCAGGCCCTGCAAAACCTCTCCTCCCTGGGGGTGGAGATACTGGTCTGCGGCACCTGCCTCGACTTCTTCGGCCTCAAGGAGAAGGCGGCGGTGGGCACGGTGAGCAACATGTACGACATCCTGAGCACCATGCTCGCGGCCTCCAACTCCGTGACCATCTAAGGGCCGCACCTCCGGTATCCGGCGGGCGCGTCGCCGCGCGAGACGGCAAGGCAAGCCGGAGGCCAGTGGAGAGAGTGGACCGGGGACAGCGCCGCAGGACGCACCCGTTGGCACGAGTCCTTACCGGGCGGCAACGAGAGGATCGGGTGCGGTTGCCACGCCACCCCGCCTTTCGTAGAATATGGTCATCGGCGAGTTGACAAACCTTCCTCGGAGGAATGCACCTGCTGGGCGAGCGGCATGGGGCTCTTCTCTCGGGGGGTCTTCTCATACTTGCCTTGATCTTCCGCAAAGAGCGTGCGCGCTCTTGACGCGCGGGGTGGGGATCTTCTGCCCCTCGAGAGAAGGAGGTGGGCCATGCGGGGGAAGGTGCTCGCGGTAACGGTGACTCTTCTCCTCTTGCTTCCGGCGCTGTTGCTTCCACAGGCGGCCCCCTTGGCGTCGGGCGAGCAATTCCAGGCGGCGGGGCTGGGCTACGGCCCCGCGAAGGCCTGGGGACTAAACACTGAAGGTGAGCTGGGAAACGGGAACATTTCGAACAGCAACGTGCCGGCTCAGATATGGGGTCTTTACGGCGCGGCGGCGGTTTCGGGAGGTGCCCGCCACAGTCTCGCGCTTTCCGGCGACCAAATGGTGCTGTCCTGGGGAAGAAACAACGAAGGCCAGTTGGGGAACGGGAACAATACGAATAGCAGCGCTCCCGTTACGGTTGCGGGATTCTTAAGAGCCGCGGCGGTGGCGGCGGGCGGCTACCACAGCCTGGCGCTCATGGCGGACGGCACGGTGAGGGCTTGGGGACTGAACAACGAAGGCCAGTTGGGGAACGGGAGCAACACGGACAGCAACGTGCCGGTGCAGGTTTCGGGGCTCACGGGCGCGGTGGCGGTGGCGGCGGGCGGCTACCACAGCCTGGCGCTCATGGCGGACGGCACGGTGAGGGCTTGGGGACGGAACAACGATGGCCAGTTGGGGAACGGGAGCAATACGGACAGAAACGTGCCGGTGCAGGTATTTGGCCTTTTGGGTGTGACGGCGGTGGCGGCGGGCGGCTACCACAGCCTGGCGCTCATGGCGGACGGCACGGTGAGGGCTTGGGGAGATAACTACAACGGCCAGCTGGGGAACGGGAGCAACACGGACAGCAACGTGATCACCTACGTCTCGGGGATCACGAAAGCGGTGGCGGTGGCGGCAGGCGGCTACCACAGCCTGGCGCTCATGGCGGACGGCACGGTGAGGGCCTGGGGAAACAACTACTACGGCCAGCTGGGGAACGGGAGCAACACGGACAGCAACGTGCCGGTGCAGGTAAGCGGCCTCTCGGGTACGGTGGCGGTGGCGGCAGGCGAGTACCACAGCCTGGCCATCCCCGTCCACACCTGGTACCTGGCGGAGGGCTCCACCTACGGGGGGATGGAGAGCTGGGTGTGCGTGCAGAACCCCAACCCCTCCGCGGTCAGCGTGAACCTCTCCTTCATGACCGAGACCGGCCCGGTCACGGGCCCCCAGAACTTCCCCATCGCCGGCAACTCCCGCTACTCCTTCCTGCTGAACTCGCTGGTACCCAACAAGAAGGACGTCTCCACCAAGGTCATCTCCGCGGGAGGAGGGGTGGTCTGCGAGCGCCCCGTCTACGGCCCCGGCAAGGCCTGGGCCCACGACTCGGTGGGGGTGACCTCCCCCGCCCACACCTGGTACCTGGCGGAGGGCTCCACCTACGGGGGCATGGAGAGCTGGGTGTGCGTGCAGAACCCCAACCCCAACCGCGTTGCCGTTGACCTCGTCTTCATGACCGAGACCGGCCCGGTCACGGGCCCCCAGAACTTCCCCATACCCGGCAACTCCCGCTACTCCTTCCTGTTGAACTCGCTGGTGCCCAACAAGAAGAACGTCTCCACCAATGTCATCTCCGCGGGAGGAGGGGTGGTCTGCGAGAGGTCCGTCTACGGCCCCGGCAAGGCCTGGGCCCACGACTCCGTGGGGGTGACCTCCCCCGCCTATACCTGGTACCTGGCGGAGGGCTCCACCTACGGGGGGATGGAGACCTGGGTGTGCGTGCAGAACCCCAACCCAGTCCCGGTCACCGTGGACCTCTCCTTCATGACCGAGACGGGTAGCGTACCCGGTCCCTACAACTTCTCCATCTCCCCTTATTCCCGCTACTCCTTCCTCTTGAACTCCCTGGTGCCCAACAAGAAGAACGTCTCCACGAGAGTGGTTTCCCACTTCGGGGGGGTGGTCTGCGAGAGGTCCGTCTACGGCCCCGGCAAGGCCTGGGCCCACGACTCCATCGGTCGCCCCGAATAGCGGAAAAGCGATGGGGTCACCGCGGCGTCGGGTCGCACCTTCGACCTCCGGTGCCGGCGCGGCAGCATGAGGGAAAAAGCCGGGCCTCAAGGTGAGCCGTGCTGGTAACGTTTGGCATCGCGGGTGCCGGCGCGGCAGCGCGAGGGAAAAGGCCGGGCCGGAAGGGAACGGGGATCGGAGGTGTGACCCCCTCACGTGCGTGTTAATATATGTAGCAGTAACAGGAAGTGGTGGACGCACGGTATGGATAAGAAAGACTATCTGCGGCGGCTTTCCTCGGTGAACGACCTCATGCAGGCGGTTTACCGCAGCAGGTCCCTGGGGAGCAGGTCCGTCCCGAGGGAGCTGATCGCGGAGGCCTCGCGCGCCGTGCTGGAAGGAGTGCGGGAGGCCATTCTGGCCGCCAGGGACGAGCTTTCTTTGGAAAATATTACCACAGATACGGAGGAGTTGGTCTCCCTGGTGGAGAAGGAAGTGGAAAAGAGGATCCGCCCCGGCCTGCGGCGGGTGGTCAATGCCACGGGAGTGGTCATACACACCAACCTGGGAAGGTCCCCGCTCTCCCGGCCGGCCATCGAGGCCCTGCAGGCCACGGCCGCGCACTACAGCAACCTCGAGTTCCGCCTCGAGGACGGGACGCGCGGCTCCCGGCAGCACCACCTGCGAAAGATACTCTGCGAGCTCACCGGCGCGGAGTCGGCCCTGGTGGTGAACAACAACGCTGCGGCGGTGCTCCTGGCCCTCACCACCCACGCCAGGGACCGGGAGGTCATCGTGAGCCGGGGACAGCTCATCGAGATCGGGGGCTCTTTCCGCCTTCCGGACGTCATGGCCCAGAGCGGAGCCCGCCTGGTCGAGGTGGGCACCACCAACAAGACCTACCTGGAGGACTACCGGCGGGCCATCGGCGAGGAGACGGCCATGATACTGCGCGCCCACCCCAGCAACTACCGCATCTTGGGCTTCACCGCCGAGGTAAGCGCAAGCGATCTCGTCTCCCTGGCCCACGAGCACGGGCTCATCTTCCTGGAGGATCTTGGCAGCGGAGTGTATGTCGACCTCACCCGGCACGGGCTGTCCCCCGAACCGACTATCGCCGATTCCCTGAAAGAGGGGGCGGACCTGGTCTGCTTCAGCGGGGACAAGCTGCTGGGCGGGCCGCAGTCTGGCATAGTGCTGGGCAAAAAGGACCTGGTGGAGGCCATGGCCCGCCATCCCCTGGCGCGGGCCCTGCGCGTGGACAAGCTCACCATCGCTGCCCTGGAGGCCACCCTGCTGCTGTACCTCGACCCGGAGCGCGCCCTCTCCGAGATACCCACCCTGGCCATGCTCACCGCCGACGCGGAGACTTTGCGCAAGCGCGCCCGCAGGCTGGCGGGAAAGCTCGCCTCCGCCTGCCCCCACCTGGCGGTGGAGGTGCAGGAGGATGTCTCCCGAGCGGGCGGGGGATCGCTTCCCCTGGAAGATATTCCCACATGGGTGGTAGCGGTGACCTCCCAGTCGCTCAAGGTTCCCGCCCTCGAGGAGTCCCTGCGCCGGGCGGACCCGCCCGTCATCGCGCGCATCCGGGAGAATCGCCTTATCCTCGACATGCGCACGGTGAGCGACGACGAGGTGCCCCTCGTGGTCGAGGCCTTCCGCGCCGCCGGGGGAGAGATGGAGACGGAACAGGGGGCATGAAGAACTTCGTCATCGGGACCGCCGGCCACATCGACCACGGGAAAACGGAGCTCGTCAAGGCGTTGACGGGCACCGACACCGACCGCCTCAAGGAAGAAAAGGAGCGGGGCATCTCCATCGAGCTGGGCTTCGCCGAGCTCGCGCTGGCCCCGGGCGTCACCGCCGGGGTGGTGGACGTGCCCGGCCACGAGCACTTCGTGAAGAACATGCTGGCGGGAGCCACGGGCTTCGACCTGGTGTTGCTGGTGGTCGCCGCCGACGACGGGGTGATGCCCCAGACGGTGGAACACCTGGCCATCGTCGACCTCCTGGGAGTCCGTGACGGGGTGGTGGCCGTCACCAAGGCGGACCTGGTGGACGAGGACATGCTCGCGCTGGTCAAGGAGGACGTCGCCGCAGCCCTTGACGGCACGGCGCTGGAGGGCGCGGAGATGGTGGTGACCTCCAGCCGCACCGGCCAGGGCCTGGACGAGCTGCGCCGGGCTCTGCTCGCGGCCTCGCAGAGGGTGAGGGAACGGGAGAGCGAAGGGCCTTTCCGCCTCCCCGTGGACCGTGTCTTCACCCTCAAGGGGATAGGCACGGTGGTCACCGGCACCCTCTGGGAGGGAAACGTGGCGGACGGGGAGGAGGGGGTCATCCAGCCCTACGGGAGGAAGGTGCGGGTGCGCAACGTGCAGGTGCACGGAAAGGAAGTGGAGAGGGCCCTCGCCGGCCAGAGGGTGGCCATGAACCTGCCCGGTATATCCAAGGAGGAAATCGCGCGCGGAGACGTCGTCGCTTCCCCGGGGTTCCTGCAGCCGACCCTCATGGCGGACGCCGTCCTGCACCTCCTGGAGAACGCCCCCCGGTCCCTGAAGAACCGCGCGCGCGTGCGCTTCCACCACGGCACCCGCGAGGTCATGGCCCGGGTGGTGCTGCTGGGCGGCAGGGAGGAATTGCGGCCGGGGGAGAGTTGCCACGTCCAACTGCGCCTGGAGAAGACGGGTCTGCTGCGCTACGGGGACCGCTTCATACTGCGCAGCTATTCCCCCGTTACCACCATCGGAGGGGGACGCATCATAGACGCGCACCCCCGCAAGCACCGGCACCAGAACCGGGACATCCTCGCCTCCCTGCAAACGAGGGAACGGGGAAAGCCCGGAGACCTGGTGCTCCTGTCGGTGGAGGAGAAGGGGCTTCCCATGTCCTTCCCGGAGCTCCTGCAGCGGTCGGAGCTCAAGGAGGCGCCTCTGCGTGAGGCCCTCGAAGGGCTGCTGAAGGAGGAGAGGCTAACGGAGCTGCCCGGCGACAACGGTCCCCTATACATCGCCCCCGAACTGCTGCAAGAGCTCCACGAGCGCATGGCGCGCCTCACGGAAGAGCTCCACGCCGCCAACCCCCTCAAGGCGGGGGTGGAGAAGGAGGCGTTGCGGCAGAGGCTGGGGCGAGGCGTGGAGGCGGAGGTCTTCGAGTCCCTGCTGAAGGACGCGGTTCGCGCGGGCAGGCTGGAGGCGGAGGCGGGCAGGGTGCGTATCAAGGGCAGGGGGAGGACCCTCTCCGCGCAGGAAGCATCCCTGAAGGAGGACCTTCTGAAAGGGATAAGGGAGGGGGGTTTCTCGCCCCCGCTCTTCAAGGAGCTCATGGAAAGGCTGGGCGTGGAGAGGAACAAGCTGCGCGACCTCCTCTCCATCCTCCTCGAGGAGGGAGAGATCGAGCAGGTGAACCCGGAATATTTCCTGGCAGCGGGAAGGCTGGCCGAGGCGGAGGAGCGTATCCGCTCCTTCCTGGGCGAGCGGGGAAGGCTGGGGGTGGCCGACGTGCGGGAGATGCTGGGAGCCAGCCGCAAGTACGCCATCCCCCTCCTTGAATACTTCGACCGCCGCAAGGTCACGCGGCGCGAGGGGGACTTCCGGGTTCCCTTCAAAGGAGGTCCGTAAGGCCGGGCGCGAGAGCCGTGCCCCTGCAAGGCTTCTGGCTCATATGGTAAAATATACCAATATACCTCGTGGCGCGCCGGGCGGGGGGAGGAACGCGCACGGAGCTGCCCGGCCGCGCGGCGTGAGCGGGGGAGCCCCGCGCGAAAGGGGCTATAATATGGGAGTGGAGATGCATCCGTCCTGGTGGGCGGCCCGGTCTTCAAAACCGGTGCGGCGTCGTAACGGGCGCCGGGTAAGTTCGATTCTTACGCATCTCCGCCATTTCTTCTTGCCTGGCCCAGCGTACGCCGAGGGTGCAGAGGGAGCCCCGGCCCCCCTGCCCCTTCGCGCAGGGACAACCGGGGACCCGGCGCCCCTGACTGGCCTGGGAGTGGGATTCTGGCTTGGGGGTGTGGTCATATGAACACCAAGAGCCTGAGGATTTTCCTCGAGGTGGCGCGCACGGGGAGCTTCTCCACCGCCGCCCGCAACCTGGGCCTGACGCAACCCGCGGTCAGCTTCCACGTGCAATCGCTGGAGAAGGAGTTCGGGAGCAAGCTGGTGGACCGCTCCTCCGGGCGCTGCAAGTTGACGGAGACGGGCCTCTCCCTGCGCAAGCACGCCCAGCGCATCCTGAAGGCCGAGGAGGAGCTGGAGCGCGAGATGGAGGAGAAGCGCAGCGAGGCCAGCGGCCCCCTCATCATCGCCGCCAGCAACATCCCCGGCGAGTACATCATGCCCCGTATCCTCGCCCGTTACGGGGAGCGCCACCCCCTGGTGGAGCCCCGCCTCACCGTCGCCGACTCGGAAAGGGTGCTGGAGAGCGTGCGCGGAGGGCAAGCCGACCTGGGATGCGTGGGCTTGTGCGAGGAGGACGACAGGCTGGTCTACGGGAACCTCTGTAGCGACCGTCTGGTCTTCATAGCCCCCGCAGAACATCCCCTCGCCGAGAAGGAAACCCTGGAAGCGGAGGACCTCGCCGGCCAGACCTTCATCTTCAGGGAGGAGGGGTCGGGTACCCGCTCGCACATGTTGCGCATCCTGGTCGACCTCGGGCTGGATGTGGCGGGCTTGGGCTGCGTGGTGCTGGGGAGCACCATGGCGGTAATCCAGGCGGTCGCCGAAGGGGCGGGCATCTCCCTCTCCTCGCTCTGGGCCGTGGAGCCCTACTTGCGGCTGGAGAAGCTGCGGGTCCTCAAAGTGAAGGGACGCGAGCTGAGGAGGGACTTCCACTACGTGCTGCTGCGCCGGCGCCCCGCGAGCCTCGCGACAACGGCCTTAAGCGACCTCGTCGAGGAAATGAAACCCGAGCTGGAGGAAACCCTGGCCTCCTACCGGCAAATCCTCGAGTAGGGAGGGCGCACGCGCGGGGATCAGGAACCGGCTCTCTCCTTCAGTTCCTCCAGCAACGAATGCAGCCCCGGCGTGGTGTGAACAACGCCGGAAGCGTCCACCATCAGGCACTCCACCCCCTGCGCCGCCTGCAGCCACTGCAGCCCCTCCGGGTAACCCTTGACGAACGCCGCGGTGGAAAGGCCGTCGGACCAGGCCCCGTCGCGCCCCCCCACGACGGTGACCGAGATGGCGCCCCGTGCCGGGTAGCCGGTGCGGGGATCCAGTATGTGATGGTAGCGGACGCCACGGTACTCGAAATATCGCTGGTAATCGCCGGAGGTGCTCACGTAGCACTCCGCCGTGAGCAGGAAGGTGGCCAGGTAACCCTCCCCGCGCGGGTCGAGCACCGCTATCCTCCACAGCGGGCCCCCGGCCGCAGAAGGCTTCTCGCCCATGGTGAGATCGGTGCTGATCATGCTCACGTACCCCGACGTCATGCCGCGCGATCGCAGCACCCCGGCGGCCCTGTCCAGGGCGTACCCCTTGGCCAGCCCCCCCACGTCGATGACCATGCCGGGGTGGGCAAAACGGACCGTGCGCGCTGCCGCGTCGAGCTCCAGCTTGTCCGCGCCCACCGCCTCACGCGCCCTCGCTATCTCCTCCTCGCTGGGGGGAGGCTCTCCCTTTTCTCCCCTGCCCACCACGTCCCAGAGGTCCACCAGGGGACCCACGGTGATATCGAAGGCACCGCCGCTGGCGCGGTAGATCTCCATGCCAGTTTCCAACATTTCCCATAATTCGTCGGAGACCCTTACCGGGCCCGAGGCCGCCTCGCGGTTGACCCCGGCCAGCTCGCTCTCCGACCGGTAACGGTCGGCGATGTCCTGTATGCGGAAGAGCTCGCGGAAGGCGGCGTCCACCGCCTCCTCCACCCGTGACTGGTCCTTCCCGTAGACGGTGATGGTCACGTAATCGTCGAGGACGAACTCCACGCGGCGGTAGGGCTCCCTGGAGTAGCCCGGGTTGAAGAGCTTGACACCCAGGAAGGCCGCGACCACCAGGGCCAGGAACACGGCGGTCACGACCAGCGTATCCCGGCGGTTCTTGCGGCCGATGCGTTCCTCATCCGCGGAGTCATCCGGAAAGTCTTTTTCCTCCACGCGAGGTCCTTCTCCTTTCATGTGAGGTAGTATAACAGAGCCGCCTCTCCACATGACGCACGGCCAGCTTCAACAGGAGCACGAAGATGGCGGCGATGCCCAGTGCCTGGACGAGGATTATGGGCCGCGGGAGGTAGAGCTGGAAGAAATCGCGGAACCAGGGTATGAGCAGGACCCCGGCGAAAGCTCCCCCCATGAGCCCCGTGAGCCCTCCTTTCCAGGTAAAGAGGGGCCGGGAGAGGTGCGCGAGCACGGCCAGCCCCATGATGGTGAGGACGATGACCGCCACCGTGCGCGACTCCTCGAGGCGAACCCCGCCGGAACGTGCCATGGCGTTGGCCATGAAGGTGGCCGCCGCGGCGATGAGGCCCGCCGGGAACGAGAAATAGAGCACGCGGCGCAGCAAGCCGGGACGGTAACGCCGCCGGCTCGGGGTGAAGGAGAGGATGAAGGCGGGGATGCCGATGGTAAGCGAGCCCACCAGGGTGATATGGCGGGGCAGGAAGGGGAAGGGCCAGGCGACGAGGGCGATCCCCAGGGCCAGCAGGGCCACGTACACCGTCTTGGTCAGGAAAAGGTTGGCAACCCTTTCCATGTTGGCCATCACCCGCCTCCCCTCGGCTACCACTCCCGGGAGGGTGGAGAACTTCCCGTCCAGGAGGACGAGCTGGGCCACGGACTTGGTGGCCGGCGATCCCGTCCCCATGGCGATCCCCATGTCCGCGTCCTTGAGGGCCAGGGTGTCGTTGACCCCGTCCCCGGTCATGGCCACCACGTGCCCGCGCGACTGGAGGGCGTGCACCATATCCCTCTTCTGCTCCGGGACCACACGCCCGTAAACGGTAATCTTTTCCATAATATGCGCCAGTTCCTCGACCTCATCCGGCAACTCCCGCGCGTCAACCGCTCTTTCGGACCCCTCCACCCCCACGCGCGCCGCCACCGCTTCCACCGTCCGCGGGTTGTCTCCCGAGATAACCCTTATCCCCACCCCCTGCTCGCGGAAGTAGGCGAGGGTGTCCGCAGCGTCGGGCCGTATCTTCTCCATGAGCACGACCAGGGCAAGGGGCGAGAGCGGCGGCGGCGCGGGGTCGCCTCCCGCATGGTCGACCCGCGCGAGATCCTCCTCCGCGCGGGCGAAGAGGAGCACCCGCATCCCCTCCCGGGCCAGCTCCTCCGCCCGTTCCCGCAAGGTCCCTCGCGCCCCGCCCTCTTCTCCCAGGAGCAGCTCCGGCGCCCCCAATACCAGGCCGCCCCGGTCGCGGAAGGCGGCCGCGCTCCACTTGCGCGCGGAGGAGAAATGCACCAGCTCGGAAACCTCCCAGCCGGCGGGGGGAGGGAAGGCCTCGGAGAGGGCGGCGATGGTGGCGTTTCCCGCCGGGAAAGCAGCCGCGAAGGCCCCCAGCGCCTCGCGCACCTCCTCCTCCGCGGCATGCACGCATTGCAGTCCCTGCAGGGCCAGGCTTCCCTCGGTCAGCGTCCCCGTCTTGTCCAGGCATATGACGTCCACCCTGGCCAGTCCCTCCACGGCGGGGAGTTCCTGCACCAGCACGTTCCGCCTCGCGAGGGTCACGGCGCTCACCGCGAAGACGATGCTTGTGAGCAGCACCAGGCCCTCGGGAACCATGCCTACCAGCCCCGCGACGGTGGAGATGACCGCCTCGCGGAACGTCCCGTGGGTGAGCAGCTGGCTGGCGATGAAGGCCAGGGCTACCGGCATCATGATCCAGGTGATGTAGCGCAGCACGGTGTTGATGGCCTGCCTGAGATCGGAGGAAACCACCGTGAAGCGGCGCGCCTGGGCCGCGATCCTCTGCGCGTACGCCTCCTCCCCCACCGCCGTGGCACGGAATCTCCCCGTGCCGCTGACCACGAAGCTGCCCGAGAGCAGCCTGTCCCCCGGGTTCTTCAGGGCGGGGACGGATTCGCCGGTGAGCAGTGACTCGTCCACCTCCAGCCCGCCGCCGGCCAGGACCTCGCCGTCCACCAGCACCTGGTCCCCTGGGCGCAGTTCCACCAAATCGTCGAGGACTATCGCCTCCCGGGGTATCTCCATTTTCTCGCCGCCCCTCACCACCACCGCGCGGGGGGCGCTGAGCAGGGAGAGCCGGTCCAGGGTCCTCTTGGCCCGCCATTCCTGCACGATGCCTATGAGGGTGTTGAAGACCAGCACCATCCCGAAGAGGGCATCCCGGGGAGAGTCCATGACCAGAACGATGACCGCCAGGGCGCCCAGGACGGCGTTGAAGCGGTTAAAGACGTTGGCCCTGATGATATGGGCCAGGGGGCGGCTGGTCTTCAACCGGAATTCGTTGGTGAGGCCTTTCTCTACCCTCTCCCTGACCTCGTCGGCGGTGAGGCCTTCCGCGGTATAGCGCGCGTTGAGCCCGCCGAGTCCCCTGGCCGTCTCGCTAGCCATCAGATTCTCCCGCGCCTGTTTCCCTGCCGCCGAGCTTCCTTATGTTCCCCGCAACGATCCTGCTTTCAGCCATAACGCTCTCCTCGGGCAAAAGGTTTATACCCGGTTTAAATCATTATAAGCAAAGACGGGGCGAAGCCCTGTTTCCTATCCTTTGAGGAGGCCTCTCGGGCTTTTTCGATAATCCGTATCGGGGCATAGGCCGGTGGCGCGCATACCCAGGAGGGTATCAAAATCCAAGACCTTACCTTATAAAGAGGGGGCTGTCTGAAAGCCGGCCCCTGACGTACGCCCGGTTTTCCTCTCAGGCCGCGACAACCTCGCCGAATCTCTTGGGCTTGAACACCTTGTCCAGCAGGGGCACGAAGGCGTTCCCGATGAGGATGGAGTAGGCCACCGCTCCCGAGGGCGCCCCGTATACCCGGATAAGGACGATGAGTATCCCGATGATCAGGCCGAACACCACCTGCCCCCAGCGGTTGATGGGGCTGGTCACCCAGTCGGTGGCCATGAAGAAGGCCCCCAGCATCACCCCGCCGGCGAGGATCTGGTAGAGTCCGTCGGACCCCAGGATGTAGGCCAGGATGAAGACCGTGGCCAGGATGGTCGTCGGGATGACCCAGTTGATCACCTTGCGGTAGAGCAGGTAGCCGCCTCCCAGGAGGACCCAGAAGCAACCCACCTCGCTGATGGCCCCGCCGTAGTTGGCGAAGAGCAGGGCGGCGTAAGAGGGTACCGGTCCCTCCAGGCCTTGCTTCAGGTAGGCCAGGGGGGTGGCAGCCTGCACGCCGTCGAAACCACCGGGCAGAAAGCCCAGGTGCCCCGTCCAGCTGGCCAGGAATCCCGAGCCTATCCAGATGAACACGAACCCGAAGAGGGCCGGGTTGAAGAGGTTGCGCCCCAGTCCCCCCAGCAATTCCTTGGCGATGACCACGGCCACGAACGAGGCGATGATCATGTTGAGCCAGTGTATCTTGGCCGGGAGCAGGAGAGCCAGCAGCAGTCCCGTCACCGCGGCCGACCCGTCGGAGAGGGTCACTTTCTTCTTCCTCATCTTGCGCACCGCCCACTCGAAGAACATGGCCGATCCCACGCAGACGGCCATGTTGAAGAGGGCGTTGTAGGTGAAGGCCACCAGCGCCGCTATGGAGATGGGCGCCAGGGCTATGAGCACGTCCCGCATGGCGATGGCGGTCTGCTCCTTGCTCTTGAGGTGCGGGGGCGGCGTGACGACCAGGTTATCCAATGCCATATGCCATCGCCTCCTCTACTTCTTCTTCAGGGCCGCTATTTCGGCCTTGGCCTTGCGCACGTAGTCCACGTGGGGGATGTAGGCCGGGCACTCGTAGGAGCAGCACCCGCACTCGAAGCAGTCCAGGGCTCCCCACATCTCCGCCTTGTCCCACTGTCCCCGCTTCGCCGCCTGCACGATGAAGTTGGGAGAGAGGAACATGGGGCATGCATCCACGCACTTGCCGCAGCGCACGCACTCTCCCTCCTCCCCCAGGTCCACCACGTCGGAGGTGAGGACCACCACTCCCGATGTGCCCTTGACCACCGCGGCGGAGGTGTCGGGCTGCGCCCAGCCGGTCATGGGGCCGCCCATGATGAGCTTCACGGGGTTGCCCACGAACCCGCCGCAGGCCTCGATCAAGGTGGCGATGGGGGTGCCGATGCGGGCCATGAGGTTTGCGGGCTCCCGGACGCCGGGGCCGGTCACGGTGAGCACCCGCTCGTAGAGGGGCTTGCCCCAGGCGGCGGCCTCGTAGAGGGCTAAGGCGGTGCCCACGTTCTGCACCAGGCAGCCCACCTCGCTGGGCAGCTTCCCGGGGGGGACCTTCCTTCCGGTGAGGGCGAAGATGAGCATCTTCTCCGCCCCTTCCGGGTACTTGACCTCCAGTATTTCCACCTCCACGTCGGGATAGGAGGAGGCGCGGGAGCGCAGGGCGTCGGCCGCGTCCATCTTGTTGGCCTCCACCCCGAAGATGACCTTGGAGGCTCCCACCGCCGCCTTGAGCAGGCGGGCGCCCGCCACCAGGTCGTCGGTCCTCTCCAGCATGAGCCGGTGGTCGCAGGTGAGGAAGGGCTCGCACTCGCACGCGTTTATGATCACCGTGTCCACGGGCTTATCGGCGGGCGGTGAGAGTTTCACGTGGGTGGGGAAGGCGGCGCCTCCCATGCCCACCAACCCCGCCTCCTTGGCGATCTCCCGGATCTCCTCCGCCGTGAGGGCTTCCAGGTCCTTGCCGGGCTTCTTGGAGAACTCCGGCTGGGAGGGGTCGGCCTCTATGACCACGCTTTTCACCTTGGCCCCGGTGAAGTTGGCCACCTCCGTGATGGCCTTCACCGTGCCCGCCACCGAGGAGTGCACGGGGGCGGAGACGAAGGCCTGCGCCTCGCCTATCTTCTGGCCCAGCTCCACGCGGTCGCCCTCGGAGACCAGCGGCTCGCAGGGGGCGCCTATGTGCTGCTGCAGGGGGATGACCACCTCCCTGGGAACGGGGGCCTCCTTGATGGCCTTGCCCGAGGCCAGTTCCTTGTTGTAGGGGGGGTGTATTCCTCCCTTGAAGGTCTTGAGCTCCGCCATCTCACTCACCCCCTCCCGCCGCCTGGCGCTCCAACCCTTCGTTGCGCTTGTTGACCACGTAGCCGATGCCCGCGGCCGCCACCAGGCCCACCAGGGCCAGGCCGCCCCAGGGGGCGCCCGGCTTGATGAGGGTCTCCCAGATGGTCACGCCGGCGGGAACGGTGGGCTTTTCCGGCAGGCCGTACTTCTCCGGGGCGTCCTCGAGGACGTAGATGTAATGCAGCCCGTCCAGCTCGCTCTCGCCGTAGACCTGGGCCTTTTCCTTGCCCCGCTCGGACTTGAGGAACTCCACCCGCTCCTTGGCCTTCGCCAGCATCTCCTCGCGGGTGCCGAAATCCAGCGCACCCGTGGTGCAGGTCTGCACGCAGGCCGGGCGGTTGCGCATGGGGTAGGGGTCCTTGGCGTTCTTCGCCAGGTCCGGGGAGGCCTGCTCCGGGGTGGGGAACGCATCGGGCTCCTGGCTGATGCGGTCCAGGCACATGACGCAGCGGAAGATGCCCTTCTCCTTCTCGTCGTAGCGGCATGCCTGGAAGGGGCAGGTGGCCACGCAGTAGTTGCAGCCGATGCACTGCTTGGGATCGGTCTTCACTACGTAGGCCTCGCTGTCCCCGTCGCTCACCTTGTATTTCTTGGTGGCCCCGCTGGGGCACACCTTGACACAGGTGGCGTCGCTGCAGTGCATGCACTGGTACTTGGTGAAGTACCAATAGAGCTCGTCGTCGCTCTTCGGACGCTCCTCCGGTTCGTTGAAGAGGATGCGCATCCATGCCTGGGACGTCAACTGGAGGGGATTCTCATAGGTGCCGTCGCAGTGGGTCTCCGTGTATTCCCGCTGGTTCCAGTTCTTGCAGGCCACCTGGCAGGCCCGGCATCCCGTGCACTTGCTGGCGTCGAAGAGGATAGCCATGTCTGTCGGGGTAGCCATCTTACTTCACCTTCCTTAGGTTGACAAGGAATGCCTTGTATTCGGGGATGGTGGTGTTGGGGTCTCCAACGTGCGGCGTGATCTGGTTAGCGGCGTAGTTCTTCTTGGATATGCCGTTACGCTCCGGCCCGCCGGTGGCGAGGCCGATGAAACCATAATGCCAGGTCATGCCGACGACGTGGACCTTTTTCATGCTGCCGTTGTCCCCGATCTCCAGGGGCTTCAGGCGCACGGTCACCACGGCCACGCCCTGGACCTTGCCGCGCTTGCTCTCCACCTCCACCAGGTCGCCGCTCTCGATGCCCAGCTCGTCGGCGAGCTCCTTGGAGATCTCGATGAAATGCTCCGGCATGGCCTCGCACAGCCAGGAGTTGTTGCGGGTCATCTGGCCCGCCTGCCAGTGCTCGGTTACCCGGTAGGTGCTGCATACGTAGGGGAAATTCTCGTCCCCCACCTCGGCGAATCCCCACCTGTCTGGCTCGTTCTTGGCCGAAGTCCATTCCAGGACGATGGCGGGGTTGTTCTGCACGCTGGAGAGCATGTTGCGCACCGGGCTCTCACGGGGCTCGTAGTGCTCGGGGAAGGGCCCCTCCACCAGGGAGTTGGAGAATAGGCGCGCCACCAGGGCCCCCTGCTCCTTGTTCATGAAGAAGGAGGAGGAGCCGGAGCGGGTGCGCATGGTGGCTCCCTTCGCCTTGAGATCCGCGGGGAAGGCGGGGTCGGTGCTGGCCTGCGTGTAGAAGTCGGGCACGTCGTTCTTCATCCCCAGTGTGTCGTCGTCCTTGAAGGTGAAGAGGGCCTTGTCCGGTGCGAAAGGCTTTCCCGACCAGTCAACCGAGTTGCGGTTGTAGATGATCCTCCGGTTGAGCGGCCAAGCCCAGGACCAGTTCGGCGTGGTCCCCAGGTCGATCATCCTGGCGTCGGCGGGCGGGTTCTCCGTGTAGATGGTCACCCCGTCCTTGCCCAGCCAGTACACCGGGGTCTTCTGGAAATGCCACTGGGCCTTGTTGAAGGGGATGCCGTTCCACGCCGTGGCCTGCTTGTCCCTAGGGATCTTGGTCTTGCCGTCCTCTCCCTTGGGGAGCTGGCCTTCTATGCCCAGGATCTTGGCCGCCGTCTCCACGTCGGTGTCGCTCGCCCACTGTCCGCAGTAGATCCAGGTCCCGCTGGCCGTGGAGCCGTCGTCCTTGAGGTTGGCGAAGCCGTAGACGGGTTTCTTGAAGGCCGCCTCCCATGAGAACTCGCCGTCCGGCCAGGTGAAGCCGCCGATCTCCATCTGGATCTGGTCCAGGTTGGGTTCGCCGTGCTCGTCCTCGTCGTAGGCCCAGAAGAGTTCGGTGATGCTCTCCTTGCCCTTGCCTCCCTCGGCCTTGTAGAGTTCCTTCACCGCCTTCATGACCTGGTGGATCATGAAGGCGTCCGACTTGGCGTCCCCGATGGGCTCCACCGCCTTCCAGCGGTACTGCGCCATGCGCCCGGAGTTGGAGATGGAGCCGCTCTTCTCCACCGAGGATGCGGCGGGCAGCACCCAGACCTCGGTCTGGATATCCTTGGGCTCTGCCCCGGGGCGGCGCCAGAAGTTCATGGTCTCCGTCTCCCAGAGGTCGGAGGCCACCATCCACTCCAGCTTGTCCATGGCAGCGCATTCTAGGTTGCTGTTGGGCCCCGCCACCGCCGGGTTCTGCCCCCACACGATGAGGCCCTTGATGATGCCTGCGTACATGTCCTCGAAGAGGCTGATGTGGGTGTAGTTCTTGCCCTTCTTCACCTTGGGATGGAGCTCATAGGCCTTGTCCAGCCCGTTCTGCTTGGCGTAGGGGCCGTAGAAGGCCATGAGGTAGCTGTTGAAGAAGCGGGGCTGCCAGCTCCAGATGCCCACCTTGGGGGTGGTCTTTTCCAGGTACTTGGCGCGGTCCGGGTGGTCGGTGGAGTTGGGGACCGCCATGTACCCGGTAAGGATGTGGGAGAGCAGCCCGAAGTCCGTGGACCCCTGCACGTTGCCCTCTCCGCGCAGTGCGTTGATGCCCCCTCCCGGAAGCCCGGTGTTCCCCAGGATGGCCTGGAGTATGGCGAAGGCGCGTATCTTCTCCGTACCGAAGGTGAACTGGGTGAGCCCCATGGCGTACATGAGGTTGCCCACCTTATCGCGCTTGTGGGTGATGCCCACGTAGCACTCGGCTATCTCCTTGAACTTGGCGGGGTCCATGCCGCAGACCTTGGCCACCACGCTGTCCTCGCCCTCGTAGGTGTAGCGGGCCACGTGCTCCTTGAGCTTGGCCCACACCGTGCCGGCGATGGCTTCGTCCGGGTTGGGGACGTAGTTGCCGTTGGCGTCGACAGGCCCGACGGGTACTCCCCTGCCCGGGAACGTGGGATCCTCGGCGATGGGGATGAGCTGCACGCGCTTGGGCTCACCCGTGGCAGGGTCAGTCTGGTAGGTCCATGTCTTGGTGTCGTACTTCCTCTTCTCCTTGTCGTAGCCGCTGAAGTAACCGTCCAGCTCCGCGGGGCCCTTGTACTCGGGGTTAACCAGGATGGGCGCGTTGGTGTAGTTCTGGACGTACTCCCAGTTGACGTAGTTCTTGTCGATGGCGTACTTGATGAGGGCGTTGAAGAAGGCGATGTCCGTGCCCGGTCGGATGAAAGAGAAGAGGTCGGCGCGGGCAGCGGAGCGGGTGAACCTGGGGTCCACCACGATGATCTTCGCGTCGCGCTCCTCCCTGCCCCTCTCCAGCCACTTCCAGGAAACGGGATGGTTCTCAGAGGGATTGGCGCCGCAGATCATCACCACGTCCGCGTTCTTGAGGTCCACGTAGTGGTTGGTCATGGCACCCCGGCCATACGTGCCGCCGAGACCGGCGACTGTGGCGGAGTGTCATATGCGGGCCTGGTGTTCGATATACACCAGGCCGATGCCGCGGGCGAACTTGGAGGCCAGGTAGCACTCCTCGTTGTCAAGAGCGGCCCCTCCCAGCTGCGCGATGCCCTCGCAACGGTTTACCGTCACCTTGGCCCCGTCCACCTCCTCCGTCTCCACGAAGGTGGCGTCCCGGGTGTCCTTGATGAGGCGGGCGATGGCCGGGATGGCATCCTCCCAGCTTTTCTCCTCCCAGTCCGTGGCCCCGGGGGCGCGGTAAAGCACCTTGCCGAGCCTGCGGTCGTTGTTGGCCACCTGGTAGATGGACTGGCCCTTGGAGCAGAGGCTGGCGCGGTTGATAGGACTGTCGGGAAGCCCTTCCAGGCCCACCACCTTACCGTCCTGCACGCTCACGATGGCGGAACACCCCACGGAGCAGTAGGGACATACCGTGGTGGTTTCCTTCGCCTCGCGGATGCGCAGCTCTTCGCCGGCGGCGAAGGCAGGGGCGGGGAACCCGAGTTGCGAGAGGGCTACGACGCCTGCGCCGGCGCCCGACAGCTTCAGGAAACTTCTCCGCGAAAGTTCCATACTCTCCCCCCCACTTTCCTAGGTCGATTCCTGCAGTTACCGAACCATATATCTTGCATGGCATATCATCTATGATGGATAATCCCTCTCGGGAAGGGTTTTCTTGCTCGCACATTTTTCAAGGTCCGGGAAATCGCGGCTTCCACTCCACATGTCCAAATCGGCGCAATTATACTATCCTTATCCGACGTTGCGCAACAGCACCGACGGTTTCCGCGACGCACCTAAGGACCTTTCGGACTGTGCTCTTCAAAGCCTCGCCGCATCGTCCGGCAGCCGCACGCGGCGGCGGCTCACCGGCGCGGCGGCGTCCCGTTTGAGCGCTCCCGCTTTTACGCGAACACGGTGCGGCAACCCCTCCGGTACCCCTTCTCCTCCGCCGCCAGGTCCAGGTGTGCGGTGGCCAGGTCCTCGAGGGGGATGACCAGCTCCTCCTCCTTGCCGGGGAAGGAGACGGTGACCTTGATGTACTTGCCGCACCTGTCGCACAGGTATACGCGGTGTCCCGGGTCTTCCTCGGCGTAGATGTAGCTCAGTTTCTCCTGCTCGGTGGTCATGCAGAAGGGGCACATCATGCGGGGAAACCCCCATCGCGTGCCGCAGCGGGAGCATTCCAGCACCCGCAGCCCGTCCTCGGAGCGCAGGAAACCCATGATGGGGAGGTCGCCGCACACGGGGCACCTCCCCTTGGCCACCTGGTCCAGGTCCGCCCTGCGCGCCAGGGACTTCGCCGCCTTCCAGTAAAAGGGAGCCAGCGAGACGTGGAGCAGGAGGTAGAGCAGCGGCGGCTCCAGCGCCTTCCCCGCCATGATGGCGGATATCCTTTCCTCGTCGTTCTCCAGGAAAGACTCCACCAGCCCGCGCAGTTCGACATCCTCCACGCCGCGGAGGAAATCCTCCATGCCCTCCACGGGGTCCTCGCCCTTCCGGCGCAACACCGCGGCGACCTCCTCCATGATCTCCCTTAAAAGGGCGAGGTCCACCTCCATCTCCCTCGCCTCGAGGAGAAGGCGCCCCTCCTCCAGGCGGTAGGATATCTGGGCTCCCTCGATATGGGGGAGGCGGTCCGGTATGCGTTGCGAGAGCTTTCTCTGCACGGAAAAAACCCCGCGGTAGAGAGCGACGACCCCCTTCAACCTGGGATTTTTTTCCACATACTCCCGCGCCCGGCGGTTCACCAGGCTCTTGCTTATCCTGCGCTGCTTAAGTGCGAACTCGCCTATGGCGACCTACCTCCTTGCCCGCACCCGCCGCGCTCAACCCTCGAGCTTCGGCGCGCCTTTTTCCGCCGCCGCCACGCCTCTGCGCGTGCCCCCATGGGCAGTTGACCCCCCGCCAACGCAGCGTCCCAAAACATACCACAGGATAGCGTGCGCCGCCACCGCTTCCTCAGTCGCCCAACTCCGCTTCCAGCGCCTCCCTCCTCCGCTGCGCGCCCCTCTTTCCCAGCATGGCGAAGAGGATGCTCCCCTCGTAGAGGAGGAACATGGGGGCGGCCACCAGCATCATGGTGATGGGGTTCCAGTCAGGGGTGATGAGGGCTGCGAAGGCCATGATAAGGATCACCGCGTAGCGCCAGTTGCGGTGCAGCCGCTGGGGGGTAACGACGCCCAGCCTCACCACCAGCCAGATAATCAGGGGGGTCTCGAAGGTGAGCCCCAGGGCCACCATCAGCAGGGACACCAGGCCCACGTAATCCCCCGCCATGAGCACGGGGCTGATCCTTCCCTGCGCCTGCCCCACCAGCCAGTTGAGGCCCACGGGAAGGATGTAGAAATAGCAGAAGGCCGCGCCCGCCAGGAAGAAGGCGATGATGAAGAAAAGCGCGCCGTACATGAAGCGCTTCTCCCGTTTGCGCAGAGCGGGGGCGATATAGGCCAGTATCTCGTAGATGATGACCGGCAGGGCGATGACCAGGGCCGCGTACATGGCGATCTTGAAGCGCACCATGAAGGGCTCCAGCACCGTCTGGTAGTAAAGGTCGAGCGGGATGTCGGCCTTGACCGCCGGCTCCTTGAGGAAGTCGAGGATCTCCCACGAGAAGACGTACCCCACGCAGACGGCCACCAGCAGGGCCAGGAACATGACGATGATGCGCCGCCTGAGCTCCTCGAGGTGCTCGATGAAGGTCATCTTCTGGTCGGCCAAAAAACCTCCGCGGGTCTGTTCGCTTCGCTCAAGGGGAATGTCCGGCGGTTTCCGTGGCGGAGATCCGTGCGGTTCAGTCCTCTTCCTCCGCGGCCTTCTTCTTCTTGGGAGCTTCCTCCTCCTCGTCCGAACCCTCGATGCCCTCCTGGATGGCCTTGGAGACCTCCTGGCTCGAGGCCCGGAACTCCCGGATGGCCTTGCCCACGGAGCGCCCTATCTTGGGGAGCTGTGCCGGCCCGAAGATGATCAGGGCGATGAGGAGAATCACGCCCAGCTCGGGAAGACCGAAGCTCTGGAAAAGCGCGAGCATTATTTCCTTCCCTCCTTCATACGGCTCGTCATTCTCTGCGGGAACCTCGCATAGAAAGGCGCAAACCCCTTCGCGGGGTCCCGCCGATCGTTCCCCGCCTTCCTTGCGTGCCCTTCGAGGACACGGATAAAATATTAGACCTCGCTATTCCCGTAGTCAAACCTCCGAATCGACTCATAAAAAAGTGCTCCAAAAAGATTCGTTGCCTCAAAATCGAAATCTACTCGAGAAGATAGAAGGTGCTAACGTTCCCCTGGGTGCCAGAAACATCCGGGGGAGGCGGCCAATGAGGTTGGACATGAAGACGAGGAAGAGAATCGCCCAAGAGGTGGCCAAGAGGTACGGGAAGGCCACGAAGAAGGAAAGGGGCCGCATGCTGGACGAG
>OGCI01001310.1_pt1 | contig 21475 bp, 19 predicted proteins | sample 1570021 | NCBI WGS metagenome assembly OGCI01 (sample SAMN06264664, study PRJEB24512) | hot springs metagenome | isolation source: Hot spring water | place: South Africa: Tshipise | collected 2015-06-21 | reverse complement strand
GTGCGCGTCACGGACGCCTTTATGCGCGCCGTAGAGAACGATGAAGAATGGCTCACCACCGCCCGAACCACTGGCGAGGTGATGGGACGCTATCGTGCGCGCGACCTGTTCCGCAAGATTGCCGAAGCGGCGTGGATTTGCGGAGACCCCGGCCTACAGTTCCATGACACCACCAACCGATGGCACACCGTCAAAAACTCAGGACCCATCAACGCCAGCAACCCTTGTTTCACGGGCGAGACCTTAGTGTACACCAGCAAGGGGCTTGTTCGCTTCAGCGAGCTGTTGGAGCGCGCCGCGCGGGGCGAAGAGTTCTACATCTATACCCACAACCGAACCGCCCCTGAGCCGACCGACGGCGTGAAGCTCAGTCGCCCTGTCCAGTACATGGTCACAGGGGTCAACGAGGTATGGCGTCTGCGGTTCTCCAACGGGATGGAGGTACGCTGTACCCCCAACCACCGATTCTTCACCCTCAATCGGGGTATGGTGTCCGCCGAGCAGTTGCAACCTGATGACGAGGTTTTGGTCAACGACTCGCCGTGCTTGCCGACCGATGCGTCCTGGCAACTGCCGTGTCCCCAAGGATGGCATGCTTACCGTGCCAAAGGTGAGCGTCGTACCCCTCTCAACTTCCCCTCCGAGTGGAGCATCCCCTTTGCAGAGATGTTGGGGCATCTGACGGGCGATGGCACTTTCCGACGGAACACCGTCGTGCTGACCTACGCCAACCCGACCGACCAAGCCGAACTTCTGCCCAGACACCGTGCGGTGCTCGAGTCGCTGGGAATGCGCCCGAACCACTGCGTCCAGAAGAACGGGACTCAACACCTGCGCGTATCCAGAGCGCCTTTTGCACACTTCCTTGAAGCGTTAGGCATCAGCCAAGCGGTCGCTCACGAGAAGCGTGTGCCCACTGCGCTGTTCCAAGTCCCTGCCGAGATTGTGGCGGCTTATTTGCGGGGGCTATTCGGTGCCGACGGATGCGCCTGCGAAGACCAGAAAACGGGCACTCGCTATGTGGGCTTAGCCAGCCGCTCGCTCAAACTTCTGCAAGAGGTTCAGCAACTCTTGCTCATGTTCGGCATTCAGAGCCGGATCTACAAGCATTCCCAAAATCGCAAGGTGGGGTTCCGTTACCAGCGCAAGCGCGACGGTCAGGAGGTTGTTTTTCACTCTGGCGGTGAGACTTATGACCTGCGTATCACGGGGCGTTCTATCCCCCGGTTCTACGAGCACATCGGCTTTTCGGTCAGCACTAAACAGGCGACGCTGGAGCGCTGGGTCAAGGAGCACGAGTTCTACAATACGCCCGTCACGGCTCAGGTTGTTGAGCGCACCTTTGAAGGCTACGAGACGACTTACAACCTCACTGAACCCCTCCACCATACCTATATCGTGAATGGGCTGGCAGTGGCAAACTGCTCGGAGTTCGTCTTCCTGGATGACACCTCGTGCAACTTGGCGAGCCTGAACCTGATGAAGTTCCGCCGTCCCGACGGCACTTTTGATATCGGTGCTTACCGTTCGGCGGTGCGAACTTTTATCACGGCGCAAGAGATTATCGTGGACAACTCCACCTACCCCACCGAGAAGATAGCGGACAACAGCCACAACTTCCGCCCGCTGGGGCTGGGCTATGCGAACTTGGGAGCGCTGTTGATGTCGCTGGGACTGCCCTACGACAGCGACGCAGGGCGCGCCTACGCCAGCCTACTGACCGCCATAATGCACGGCGAGGCGTACCGCCAATCGGCAATTATCGCACGCGATTGTGGCAACCCGTTCCCCGCCTATGCGCTCAACCGCGAGCCGATGCTGGAAGTGATGCGCATGCACGCCGACGCCTTAAACCAAATCCAAGCCGAGTATGTGCCCGCCGACCTGATGAAGACCGCCCGCACCGTCTGGAACGACACGCTCAAACTGGGCGAGAAACATGGCTACCGCAACGCTCAGGTGACCGTGCTTGCCCCTACGGGCACAATTAGCTTCCTGATGGACTGCGACACCACTGGAGTCGAACCCGATATTGCGCTCGTGAAGTACAAAACGCTGGTGGGAGGCGGTCTGCTCAAGATTGTGAACACCACCGTGCCGATGGCGCTCCAGACCTTAGGCTACTCCCCTGAGCAGATTGAGGCAATCACCCGCTACATCGACGAACACGACACGATAGAAGGCGCGCCCTACCTCAAGCAGGAGCATCTGCCCGTGTTCGATTGTGCGTTCCGCCCAGCGAAGGGCACGCGCTCGCTCCCGCCAATGGCGCATGTGAAGATGATGGCGGCGGTTCAGCCGTTCCTCAGCGGGGCAATCAGCAAGACCGTCAACCTACCCCACGACGCCACCCCCGAAGATATAGAGCAGACCTATATGGAGGCTTGGAAGTTGGGGCTGAAGGCGATCGCAATCTACCGCGACGGCAGTAAGCGCACGCAACCGCTGTCCACCAAAAAGCCCGATGAGGAGAAAGCCGAGACCGCCGCTGTGCAGATTGTGGAGCGTCCTGTGCGTCGCCACCTGCCCGACGAGCGCCGAAGCATCACCCACAAGTTCAGCATCGCTGGGCACGAGGGCTACATCACCGTCGGTATGTACGAGGATGGGCGCCCCGGCGAGATTTTCGTGACGATGGCGAAGGAAGGCTCGGTGATTTCGGGGCTGATGGACGCCTTCGCCACCGCCATTTCGCTCTCCCTACAGTACGGCGTGCCGTTAGAGAAGCTCGTGGAGAAGTTTTCTTATACGCGCTTCCAGCCCAGCGGGTTCACCAATAATCCCGACATTCGTGTGGCGACCTCTATTGTGGACTACATTTTCCGATGGCTCGGTATGAAGTTCCTGAACCACCAACCCCCGCAACAAGCCCCGATGGATGAGGCGACGCTTGCGGAGTTGGCGATGAGCGCCCAGCCCGAACCGCAGGGCATTCAAGGGGGAACTGCCGAGCCGACCGTCTCGCCCACTCGGCAGGGTGCATCGACCACGGACTGGTCGCAACTGGTGAAACTTCAGCAGGATGCGCCACCCTGCCCCACCTGTGGGATGATTATGGTGCGTGCGGGTGCGTGCCACCAGTGCCTCAACTGCGGCACCTCCTACGGGTGCGGCTAAGACTTCCCTCCCTCTATCCAGACCCTGACGGGAGCCAGGACTCTGCTGGCTCCCGATTTTTGACAAGAGCCGCTCCAAGTGGGGGAGGGACTAACCATCCCAGACATTTCGGTTCTTGATGTAGTAGACCACCAGCGGCACCACAATCAGCGCTACAAACAGCACCGCCATAATCTCCCAGTAGTTCTCGGACTTCAGGAAGTCGGAACTACCCCCACCACTGCCCACACGAAAACCTACGCGTCCCATCTTCGTCGTACCTCCTAATATGAACGCTTCTCTGAGCTACGATGAGCTACTCGTCGGAGTGCTTCTGCCCCACGACGCACGGGAGAATAGGGTTCCACACGACGCGCCTCACCGTCCAGAGGGACTTGCGTACCGCCTGCGCCCCACAAGGACAACTTCGCAGTCTCCGCCTGCCCGCGTTCGCGGTATACTGCGTAGGAACCGACCCAGCGTCCTTCTTCGGTGAAATAGTGGCGCTGAACAATCGGCACTGGCACAAACGATGCCCACAGAGCCGAGATAGCCCTATCAGGTGCAGGCTCGACACGCACAAGATGTCGTCCAGAGGGCGACGGGACGGTGACAGGGCGGTCTGCCCACAAGTGTCCTACTGCGTTAGAGGCAAGCACTTCGCCCCCTCTGTTTGCCCCGCGCACCTCTATCGTGCGTTGGGAGGTGTAGAGGTTCGTTGACCACGGAGAGGGACCGAAGAGGTTTATTCCCCCTGCCCGTTGAGGTACTCCCGAGAGCCACAATCCGAACTCGCCTTCAACTCCCACAGGGAGCGTAATCCCCATCTGGCTCAGGTCGTACAGAGCGAGCGCCGTCACCTTGACCCCTTCCACCCGAACTGCCTGTTGAACCTCGCTTTCGGTGAGACCGTAGCAAAGCAGGTCTGCCTCACGGATGAGGCTTTCTGCAGGCACTGCTGGCGGGCGCGGCATCGGATAAGAGGTGAGCACCGCCTCATCCACAGCCGACAAGTGGCGGTATGAGATTAGTGAGCGAGCGACTTCGGCATTTCGCATGACAAAAAACGCCCCAAGCCCAGCTACGATGATAAAGAGGATAGAGCCGAGGATAATCCATTTCCGAGCAGAAACTTTCATCGTCATCATCTCACCATTCCCTGAGCCCCCGATAGATGTCTCTGATACCGATGCCTGTAGTGCCGCCATCTAAGGCGAGAGCGAGGAACGCAGGGAGAATGAAACGGGACAGAGTGCCGAAGTTGACACTAAAACTGGTAGATTTATTTACTAAACCACGTGCGTATTCCAACGAGAGGGCATAGCCGAGTTGTGAAGGAATAGTCGACGAAAGCGCGAGCGACACTGCGATAGCCTTACCCACTGTCCTCTGCGCAATGTTCTTGCGCACTTGTCGCAGATTGAACCGAATCGTTCAGACCTCCTTCTAACGAAGTGCGAATACTTTACCACAGGGGTTTTGGATTTGTCAAGGGGAGGCGGGAAAAATGCCCGAAAAATCCGACTTTATCCTCACTCCCAATCGCGTTCCGAAACGCCTGCCTACTCTCAGACGCAGGCAGTAGCCCTGAGTAGTGAACTTTGCTTCAACTCAAGCGCCCCATCCTGTCACCCTGAGCGAAGCGAAGGGTCTAACCATTCAGCCACCAGCATTCCCCCCACTCCAAAAGCAATAAGGGAAGGAAGTGTCTATCACTTCCTCCCCTTGTGTCAGAGAGTTCAGTCCCTATTAGCGGCTCAAGGAACCGACAGTGATGTCGCCTTGCTTGACCACACCCCGATAGGCGAAGCTGAAGCCGTTCTCGTTATCGGGGTTGCCGAATCGCACGCCGATGGTATCGGGGTCACCCTCCTCGCTTCCTGCAGGGCGATTGTCCTGTACACGCACCACCACGACACCACGCTCGCGACGCACGCCCGAGTTGGTGCGAACCGTGGCGACAGCAGGACCAGTGAACACAGCGGTCTTGTTCTCCGTGTTGACTTCCAAGCTGCGCAAGCTCATCATGTTGATTTCCACGAGCCCGCGCTCCCCTCGGAAGGCAAAGCCGAAGTTCCCGTTCAGGTAGGTGCGTCCGCGTGCATCCACCTGGGCGACCTTGAAACCGAACAGAGCGTTTGGCTGGTCGGCGTCAGGTGCGCCTGCGAGTCCGTAGCCAACTGCCCCAGTCGCACTAATCTGGGCGTAGGCGATTGCTGAAACAACGCCAATCACGGTAAGCCACATCAGTTTACGCTTCATTATTCAAACCCTCCTTCTAAATTTGGTCAGGTGTTGTACCTGCCAGTGATTTTTACGATGGGATTTCGGGAATGTTCAGCAGGTGCGAGGGGTATAATAAGCTATCGGTTGGCGCAGTCTTAGGCTGGGTCAAGCGAAATCCAACCACAAGGGGGTGATAGGTGATGAAGAACCGTCACCAAACTGTGGAGGGGACGACATTTTAGCGACCCGTGGCAGGGTTAGCCATGCCGATCGACCCGTGGGTTGTCGTGTTAGCGATGCCCTCTGCGGGTTCGGCGATGAATGCACCTCTCCACTCAGAGACCGCGCCGGGCGTGAGCTCGGCGCACCAAACCAAAATCGGGGGAAACAATCATGATCAAACAGCGAATTGGGCAGTTGACCCATCTTTGGAACATCGCTCGGGAACTCTCACCGAAGGTGGTGGAGCAAGAGCTCCTGACGCCGTTTCGGATTGCGCTGGTGGGACATCCTGAGCGCATCGAGGCGGTCTGGCGCGTGCTGACCAGCGGAGCTAGTCCCACGACCCTCCAGACGGCGAGCGAGTATGTGAAGCGGTTTGACGGACCGCCTAACGAGGAGTTTGACTTCGTGCTGGGATGCGACGCCCTAGAAGTGCCCCAAGATGCGATTGAAGCGGTGGTGAACCATTTCCAACAGCACGAGTTCCCCCTGGTAGCGTTGGCGCGGGTGCTACCGGGCACGCGCGAGGTGGTGGTGAACCGCCTTGTGGAAGATGTCGCCACCACGAACGCAGGCATTGCGATGCTCTCGGCGTTGCCCAGCCTGTTCCCGCTCTTGGGATTGCTGGCACCCCCTGCGGCGGTCGCCGACATGGTCATTCTGACCAAGAACCAGATGTTGATGGTGCTTCGGATTGCGGCGGCGTTCGGCAAAAAGCCCGATTGGCGCCAGAGGATGCCCGAAATGGGCACCGTGTTGGGCGCAGCGTTCGGATGGCGGGCGGTCGCACGGCAGCTGGTCGGTCTGGTGCCTGGGGGAGTCGGAATGGTCATCAAGGGGATGATTGCCTATGCAGGCACGCTGACCGTGGGGCGCGCCGCCGCGTGGTTCTACGCAACGGGCAAGGCGCCCAGCCAAGCCGAGCGTGAACGACTCTACCAGCAGGCGTGGGAGGAGGCACGCTCCAAAAGCAAAGATTGGAACCTACCCTCCAAAGAATGAGGTGGCTACTGGGGCTAGCGCTGGGGATGCTCATCGGTTGGGGGGTAGCCCACGCCCGCCCCGAACGAACCCAACTGCCTGACGGTCTCCAACTAATTACCGAGCGCATCGCCGAGATGCCCCTGGTGGCTTTAGAGGTCTGGGTGCGCGCAGGTACCGCCTACGAGACGCCCGAAACCTCTGGAGTTGCCCATCTGCTGGAACATCTGCTGTTCAAGGGCACACCCGACCATCCCAAAGGTGCTTTGGACTGGACTTTTGAGCGTGCGGGCGGGCTGTTGGAAGCCAGTACCGAACGCGACTGGGTGCGATTCCGAGCCACTGTGCTGAAAGACCGCTGGCAGGAGCCTTTGCGCGTGCTGTTGGCGCACCTGCTGAACCCCAGCCTGCCCGAGACGGAGCTGGAGCGAGAACGCTCCATCATTTTGAACGATGAGTACGCCTTGCACCTTCTCAGCCCCGTTCGGGTGGCGCGTTATGCCCTATTTGCAGAGCAGTTCCCCAATCATCCCTACGGATTGCCCCTGTTAGGCGAACCTGAGCGCCTGCGCACCCTATCAATCGCCAGCATACGAGCTTTTCACCAAGAGCGTTATCGCCCTGAGAATATCGTGGTGGTGTTGGTGGGCGCGCTGAGCCACGAGGAAGCGGTCAGAGTGGTGGGGAGCCTTCCCACCAGCCCCCCTCTCCGCAAGCAGAGAGGGGGGAGAAGAAAACCTCACCCCACCAGCCCTCCTCTCCGCAAGCAGAGAGGGGGGAGAGCCGACTGGTTCCCCCTCTCCGTTTACGGAGAGGGGGGCAGGGGGTGAGGTCAACCCCACCTGGATTGACCTCCGCCAACCCTCCGACATCTTGGCGGTTGCTCTGCCTGCTCCGCCCGCCTCTCAGGTGGATGCCCTGCTCATAACCGAACTGCTGAGAGTGGCGCTGGCGGAGCCGTATCTGGGCTTGCTCTACGCACGATTTGATGAGACCGAGACGCGCCTGCCGTTTGAACAGTTGCACTCAGAGTACCTACCCCGTGCCCAGCTCGGTCTGGTGGCGTTCTACTTTTTGCCCCCCGTGCCTGAACTGCCCGATTGGCGAACCAGGGTGCGCCAGCGGTGGCAGACGGCACTGACACGCCTCCAATCGGGACAGGCACGAGCGTGGCTGGAGCAGGCGAAAGCGATCGCCATCGCACGCCACCAGCAACAGATGGCGAACCCGATGGAGCGCGCGCGCCTCTACGGGCTGTACGCTACGCTCGGTGTGCCGAGCTTGCCCGAAGAGTGGGTCGGTCGCCTCCAAGCGCTCTCGCCTGAGCAGGTTGAGTCGTACCTTGCGAAACTGCTGGAGGGCAATCTCCTGCCCAAAGTGGAGGGCACCCGCCTAAGCACACTCCAGCCCCTTCCCGAACGCCTAATGCCCGAGCTTGGTTCGCCCGTGCGACTGCGCTTGGCGAACGGCATCCGTGTCTTGCACGTACCCCTACAGAACTCCGAGTCCCTGCACCTGCAGATACTCATCCACACCCCTGCGGAGATACGCCAACCGAAGGGGGTCACCGAGTTGACCGCCCGCCTGCTCTTCACCACCACCCAAAACGAGACCGAAGCGACACTGGGCTACCGAATGGCACGCTCGGGGGGCACGCTACGCGTGTTCTGGGAGCCGAACGCTATTCGTGTGGCGGTCGTTGCCCGCCCCGGCGCTCTACAGAACCTGCTTTCGCTGTTGGCGGAGGGCATCTTACGCCCCGAGTTCACACCCGAAGCGCTCCAACGCGCCAAAGCGATTGCCTCCGCAGAGCGACGCTGGGCAGAGGGCGCACGCGAATGGAACGCGTATACCCCTCTGAGCGACTACGCCACCGACGAGGCGCTGGAACGCATCACGCCGGCGCAGGTGCGACGGTTCTACCAAGCCTGCTTCCGCCCAGAGAACCTGGTGGTGGTGTCGGCAGGCAACTTGCGCGCCGAACAGGTCGCCACCAGCGTAAACCAGTTCTTAGGGTCAGGTTGGGAGGAGGGGGCCCAGCGTGGGTTTGTTCAGACGCCCATCCTCGTCAACGCTTCCCAGACGTCTATGGTGCGCTCTTCGGAAGGACTGCACTACTGGGCATATCGGCACGAACTGCCTGTGTCGTCCGCTGAGCAAGTTGTGGCTGGTTTGGTTTACCAAGCGGTGCTGTCGGGGGGCAAGGGCGCGCGCCTGTTTCGCTCCGTCCGTGAGGCGCAGGGCTGGGGCTATGACTTCGGCGGGCAAGCGCTGATGGAGCAAGGTAGGCTTCTCCTATTGGGGTTCGTTCAGGCGGGGCGCGCTTCCAAAGGTGTCCCCGAAACGCTGAACGAGCCTATCCGCCCTGAGGAGGTGGAGCGCGCTAAAGCCTATCTGCTGGGCAACTGGCACCGCAACCGCATGGAACTCGGTGAGTACCTGCGCCAACTGGCAGAAGCCGAGATGTCTGGCATTGGGATGGAGCTGGCAATCGAGTTTCCCAAGTGGCTTGAGGCAATATCGGTGGAGTCTGTGCAGAAACTGTGGGATCGGGGAACCGTAGCCCCTTCCCCTTGAGTTTAACAATCCCATTTCAAAAGCCTATTAGCCCATCCGAATCTCCCAGTCGTAGGGGATTTCGGGCGTGTTGTACGGCAGGCGCAATTCGTCGGGTTTCTGGCGATTGTACGGCTCGGTCGGGAAGTTAATCAGGAGCGACGGTTCCGTGCCGATGGTCTTATAACCGTGCGCCACCAACGGCGGAATGACTAACAGTATCTTATGGTGCTCGCCCAAGAAGAATTCGTTGATCGTCCCATAAGTTGGGGATTCGGGGCGACGGTCATAAAGCACCGCTTTGACCATCCCCTTCACCACGACCCAGTAGTCTGTTTGCAGTTCGTGCCAGTGCCATGCGCGTATCACGCCCGGATAGTTGAGCGACACATACGCTTGCCCGAACTTCTGGAACAGCGGGTCGTCAGAGCGGAGCATCTCCATCAGGTAGCCCCGCTCGTCCGCATGGGCTACGAGTGTTTTGACTGCGACCCCTTCAATCAGTCGCTTCTCCATTATGAACGCACCATCGCCTGAGGTGGAGTGGTATAGGCTTGATACTGCTCGGCGACCCCTGCCTCCTCGGTGCGCCCCTTGTGAAGCCAGAGTCGATAGCGCAGGGAGAGCGTCTTGCCCGCTGGAATGGTGTAGTCGCCCGTGCCCTTCGCAGTGCCGGGCACGAAATCGTGAATGCCGAACGGGTTGACCGCGAACAGCCCATAGTCGCGCACATGCCAGTAGGTGGGGTGGCGCAGGTTATCGGGGTGGTCAAAGATAGCGATACCGACCACCGTGCCCTCCACGACGCCTGTGTAATCGCACCACTTAGCGCGCTTGCCCCACGCCTCGCGGTCGCGCTGACCCTCGGAGTTGAGGATTTGACCGCCCTGATTGCGCGTGACCTCCATGCTGGAGGCGACACGCACGCCGAAGCTCCCCTCTTTGGTATCGCCCAGTTTGACAGCGCCCTCAGTGGCGTGAAGGTGAATGGTGTAGTCTATCGTGCGCGACTCGGGCAGATGATAGCACACGATTTCGGTGGTCTCCTCGCAGACCTTCTTGCCGTCGGGGGCGACCCAATCGTTTCGGGCGACGATGCGCGCCAACACAGCACCTGCCTCAGCGACCACCAGTTCCCGATGCTCAACGCGCCCCTTGTTAGCGCCCTCAGTCCAGAAGTCTATCCCGTTCACCTCGCCGTGCGTGAACCAGACGGAGCGATGGTGGGGATGGTCTTGGCTCTCACCTGCCACCCGTTGCATCGGGAAGTGGCGTGTGATGGGCTTGTCGTTGGGTGCCATCAGCGGGTAGAGGTAGGGCTTCGGCGCGCCCCGAAAGACATAAGCGGTAAGTGGTTGACCCTGATAGCGTATCTGGAGGGCGTTCTCAGTGCGAGTGATACTAAACCCATTCTCGCTGGGCGCAGGGCGCACCTGATAGACCCGCGCGTGACCTTTGGGCAGGTTCGGCTCAATCCACACAATCCATCGCTTGCCGTCACGCTCCACCAGTTGGGCAGGCAGGTTGTGCGCACCGCCCTGCACGCGAAACGGCTCGCGCGGTGGGCGCCCGTTGAGCGGCACCCAGAGAGGCGTCTGCCGATACGACGCCTGCTTCGCATTCAAACTAATCCGCATATTCGGTTCTTCCTCCATCAGGCTGTCCTTGCTGGCTGTATCAGGTCGCGGGTGACCTCTCGGACAGAAGCACACCCTGTAAGCCCTAACACCAAATCAAAATCTGCCAAGAAGTTGCGCAGGTAAGTGTGGACGCCCTGTTCGCCATCGATGGCGAGCGCCCACATCACGGGTCTGCCCAAAAACACGGCAGTGGCGCCGAGGGCGAGCGCTTTGAGCGCGTCGGAACCTCCGCGAATTCCACTATCAAACAGCACGGGTATGCGCCCCTCTACCGCCTCCACCACCGTAGGGAGCGCGGACAGGGCGGGGATCGCGCCATCCACCTGACGCCCCCCGTGGTTGGAAACGATAATGCCGTCCACGCCCACCGCCACCGCTTGACGAGCGTCGTCTGGATGCAAAATGCCCTTCAGCACGATTGGGAGCCGTGTGTTCACCTTGAGCCGTGCCACATCCTCCCAAGTGAGGCTGGAGTTGCCGAACAGCTGGGCAAAGTGCATCACCGCACTGCCGGGGTCCTCCTCGGGCGGTGCGCTCAGCCCCCGACGAAACACGGGGTCGCTGAAGTAGTTCGCCAGTCCATCGCCCTGCATAAACGGCAGGTAAGCATGCGTGAGGTCGCGAGGACGCCACGCCAGCATATGGGTATCCAAAGTGAGCACCAGCGCTTGGTAGCCTGCCTGCTCCGCACGCTGAATGAAACTGAGCGCCAGTTCGGGGTCGCGCGGGTGGTACAGCTGGAACCAACGGGGCGCATCGCCCATCACCTCAGCGACATGTTCGATGCTGTAAGACGACACCGTACTCAGCACCATCGGGATGCCCAGTTTGGCGCAGGCGCGGGCGGTCGCCAGCTCGCCGTCGGGATGGATAATGCCCTGCACCCCGATTGGAGCGACCATGATGGGAGCGGGATAGGTGTGCCCAAAAAGCTGGATAGAGCGGTCGCGCACCGCCACATTGCGCAACATTCTCGGCACCAACCAATAGGCATCGAAGGCGTTCAGGTTGGCGTCCATCGTCGTTTCAAAGCCTGCTCCCCCAGCCACATAATCAAAAGCGGTCGGCTTGAGTACCTCGTGGGCGCGCGACTCCAGTTCCATGTAGTCCACTGGGAACGGTTCGGGCATCCCGAACAAGCCCTTGCGATAAATCTCCAGTTGGCGTTCCATACCCGTTTCCATCGTCGTGCCTCCGAACTTAGGGTTCGCCATCGAGAGAAGGTTTCCTGCTCCCTGAACCAGATAAGCCCCACCTCTGCCCCCCCCAGCAGGAACTTACCCTCTCAGCGAGAACCATAGCGCTGTGAACCAGACACCGCTCCTGGCCAGGGCGCACTCTCATAACGACTACTGGCGCCAGCGCCCTCTGCTGGACGCTTTGGAATGTGGATTCTGCAGTGTGGAGGTGGATATCTTTTACCAAGACGGCAAGTTGTTGGTGGGGCACGACCTCCGCGAGCTGCGCCCCGAACGCACCCTACAAGCCCTTTACTTAGACCCCCTGCGCGAGCGCGCCAAGCGCTATCGTGGGCGTATCTATCCTGACGCGCCTTTCTTCTATCTCCTGATTGACTTCAAAAGCGCTTGGGAGCAGACCTACGACCCCCTGCGCAAGGTGTTAGAAGCCTACGATGACCTGTTCACGCGCTATGAAGGGGAGCGCCGTTATGAGCGCGCTGTGCAGGCGGTCCTCTCAGGCAACCGACCCCCACTAAGCCGATTAAGCGCAGAGCGTGTTCGCTTTGCTTGCTACGATGGGCGCTTGGGCGACTTGGGTAAATCCATCCCACCCCACCTGATGCCGTGGGTAAGCGATAACTGGATGCTCCAGTTCCGATGGCAGGGGCGCGGTGTCATGCCCCCAGAAGAGCGCGACAAACTCACTCGGCTTGTCCAGCAGACCCAACAGCAAGGCTACAAGCTCCGCTTCTGGGCGACTGCCGACATCCCCCCGATGTGGGAAACTCTGTGGGAGGCAGGAGTGCCCCTCATCGGCACTGACCTGCCATTCCTGCTCCGAGACTTTATGCGCTTACGACTAAACACCAAACAAAATAAATAACAAAAATGAGCCAGAACCTTCTCCTGCGGAACGGACGCGTGATAGACCCCTCTCAGGGTTTAGATACCCCTGCCGATGTGCGGGTTCGGGAGGGGTGCATTGCAGAAATCGGAACCTCGTTCAGCCCCGAATCGGGCGAGACGGTGATAGACTGCACCGACTGCTGGGTCACGCCGGGGCTGGTGGATGTCCATGTGCATCTGCGCGAGCCGGGACAGAGCTACAAGGAGACCCTCCAAACGGGCGGTGAGGCAGCCGTAGCAGGTGGGTTCACCACAATCTGCTGTATGCCTAATACCGACCCACCGCTGGATAGCCCGACGCTGGTGCGCGAGATTCGTCAGCGTGCCGAGCGCGAGTCACCCGTCCGTGTCTATGTGGTCTCGGCGCTCACGGTGGGGATGAAAGGCGAGCAGTTGTGCGATTATTGGGCACTGAAAGAGGCAGGTGCCGTGGCTTGCTCGGACGACGCCTTCCCCATCCAAAATGCTGAAGTGATACGCAGGGCGATGCTCGCTTGCCAAGCGTACGAGTTGCCCGTCATCACCCACTGTGAGGACAAGAGCCTGAGTGCTGGGGGCAGTATGCATCGGAGCGAGGTCAGCGCGCACTTGGGGCTGAACGGCATTCCCGCCTCCAGCGAGACCGTGCAGATTGCACGCAACACTCTGCTGGCGATGGAAACGGGGTGTCATCTACACATCCAACACCTCTCGACGGCGATGGGGCTGGAGTTGGTGCGCTTCTTCAAGGCGCGTGGGGCGCGGTTGACTTGCGAGGTTGCGCCGCACCATCTCTTACTGAGCCACGAAGCATGTGAGGGGTACAACACGGACGCCAAAATGAACCCGCCCCTGCGCACGAACGAAGACCGATTGGCGCTGGCAGGGGGCGTGTTGGACGGCACGATTGACTGTATCGCCACCGACCACGCGCCCCACGCCCGATTTGAAAAGGAGCGCACCTTTGACGAGGCACCTTTCGGTATCGTAGGGCTGGAGACCGCGCTGGGCAGTATGCTCCTGTGGAACCAAGGGCAAGTGCTTCCGATGGAGCCGATGTGCTTGATAGACCTGATGAGCACGCGCCCAGCTCGCTTATTGAGCTTGCCTGCAGGCACTCTGGCAGTGGGAACCCCTGCCGATATTGCCGTGATAGACCCCCACGCGCGGTGGGTGGTAGACCCTACCCAGTTCCGCTCCAAGTCCCGCAACACCCCCTTCGCAGGGTGGGAACTGGTGGGCAGGGTTCGGTACACGATGGTCGGGGGCGAGGTGGTGTATCGTGGAGATTAGGGATTGTCGTCGCGCTCCCACTGGATGTGTGAGTTGATGCCGTGCTTTTCGTAGACGCTCAAGATGTCTTCGCAGAAGGCAATCAGTTTCTCATCGCCTTCCTTCTTGGCAAGCTCGTGTAGCCGAATGAACATTTTCTTGCCCGTCTCGGTTTGCTTGTAGCGTTTCTTCATTAGGTTATGCTGGGAACACAGCGTCTGCCCGTTCTCAATAGAAGCGCGCCCTCCCAGCGAGCGCGGGCGAATATGGTCTATGTGCAGTTCCACACCCTCTTCAACTCCACGACCGCAGATGACACACCGATAACCATCCCTCTTCAGAATAGCCGCTTTTTGTTCTGGGGTGAAGTCGTCCAGCTCTTGTTGTGAAGCAGCATCTGGGTCGTAACGATACACTCCCTTACGGACTTTGATGAGCCAACCTTCTTCGTGAAGAGTGCGTATCGCGCGCCAGGGGTCCCGTGGAGGCTCCTTCGCACCCTGCTTCAGCCACTGTTCCGTGACCCAATCCACAACGGGACCGTGCGGAATGTCTTCATTCGGTCTCTGCTGAAAATACTCCACCACGAGTTGGCGTATCGTCTTGCGCTCGCTTTTACGGCTCATGGGTGTACTCTAATGCATACTGTCTTTTGTATAGGTAATCCTCAATACGCCTTTTGGCGAGCTCGCAATAGTTCGGGTCTATCTCTATCCCGATAACTCGGCGATGAAGCATCATTCCAGCGATGAGGGTGGTTCCGCTGCCTGCAAATGGGTCTAAAACAAGGTCATCCACGAAGCTAAAAAGTTTGATACATCGCTTTGGGAGCTCAATCGGGAACGGAGCAGGATGTCCTACCTTCTTTTTGCTTTCACCGTTGAAGGTCCATAATCCGTTCGTCCACTCAATAAACTCTTCGGAAGTCAAGTCGGACTGCCCACTCCCTGAGCATTTTTTCCACTGCTCTTTGTACAAGACGATGATGAGCTCCACGGGGGCAATCACGTAGGGTGCAGAGGCACTAAGCCAAGACCCCCATGCAGTACGCCGTGAGATGTTTCCCTCGTTCCAAATAATCGTGGAGTGGTAGCGAAAACCTATCCCTTTGGCTATGCTTGTCAAATCGGCGCCGACGCTCTGCTGCCCTCCTCGGTTCTTGTCCAGCGGCACATTCAGGCAAAAGCGCCCATCGCTTCTCAGCCAGCGGAAACAGTTGGTCATCCAGCGCTCACAAAACTCAAGATAGGCTTCATACGACATATCGTCTGCATGAGCGCTGTATTCCACTTGGACATTGTAAGGAGGCGATGTGACGATAAGGTCTACTGATTCATTAGGGATGAAGTCAACAGTGAGCGTGTCGGTTTGATAGAGCCGACAACTGGGTTCTGCCAGTTCAAGATAGGGCGTTTGCATTGGTATATGATTTTACCCCTTTCAGAAGCCCCTGACAAGAGGTTTTACCCAGCCCTAGTCCCTCTCAAACTGCCCTACACTCAGCGCACGCGACAGGTGGAGATCCCGAAGAGGCGGTACAGGAAACATTGCCCCATCAGCCCTGAGAAGAGCAGGGGCACACCGAGTACGCCCAGCCAGTTCTGTGCGTAGATGCCCCACGCAATCAGCCCTGCGCCCAGCACAATCCGCAAAATGCGGTCAATCCCGCCAACATTGGCTTTCATAGTACACCTCCAATCTCCTATACGAGTTAGAGGGGAGGATTGTTCCGCAGGATTCCTCGGTTCGTTTTCGTATCAAGGCGCTATGAGTGCTTTCAAAGTCGGCATCAACCGCTGGACGATGCCCAGCAACTGGGATGTGCGCACCTGCCTGAGAGTGGCTAAAGAGTCGGGTTTCGACTCGATGGAGCTGAATATGGAACCTGAAGGGACACTTAGCCCTGCCACAACCGACGCCGATGCGCGTGCGATACGCCAAATGGCGGACGAAATCGGGATTGAACTGAGCTCGCTCTCCACGGGGGTCTACTGGGGGACACCGTTCACGCATCCAGACGCGTCGGTACGAGACCAGGCAGTGGAGCTCTGCCGTCAGCAACTGCGCTTGGCAGAGGCGCTTGGCGTGGATACTATCTTGGTAGTGCCGGGAGTCGTTACGCCCGATGTGTTCTACGATGACGCCTACACGCGCGCCAAGCAAGCACTTCAGAGCCTCGCCCCCGAAGCGCAGCGACGCAAGGTCGCTATCGGGATTGAGAATGTGTGGAACCGATTCCTGCTCAGCCCCTTGGAGATGGCACGGCTCATCGACGAAATCGGGAGCGAGTGGGTCGGTTGCTACTTTGACGCAGGCAACATTTTGGACTACGGTTATCCTCAGCACTGGATACGCATTTTGGGCAAGCGTATCAAGCGGGTGCATGTGAAAGACTTCCGCACTGAAATCGGCAATATCCACGGGTTTACCAACCCGCTTCAGGGCGATGTGCCGTGGATGGCGGTACGCTCGGCGTTGGAGGGTATCGGCTACACGGGCTACATCACCGCAGAGGTCAGTGGTTATCGCCTGTTCCCCGAGCTGGGACTTCGCCATATCGCCGATGCACTGAGAGCGGTCTTCCAATCGTAGTCCGATTAGGTACACTCCATCGGTATAGATGAGGTGAACTCGGTATGTATGTGCTGATTGCAGGTGGAGGCGATATCGGTTATCATCTGGCGAAAGCCCTTCACCAACATGGTTACGAAGTGCTTCTCATAGAAAAGAACCGTAAGCGAGCGAACGAGCTCAGCGATGAGATGGGCGAGCGGGTGATGTACGGCGACGCCTGCGAAGTGCGCGTGCTCAACGAGGCGGGCGCGCGCCGTGCCGATGTGGTGGTCGCCGCAACGGGCGATGACGAGGATAACCTCATCATCAGCCAGATTGCCCAAAACTTTTTCAAGGTCAAGCGAGTGCTTAGCGTGGTGCGCGACCCACGCCACGAAGCGCTCTTTTTCAAACTCGGTATCCACGAGACCATCTGTAGCACACGCTTCATCTTCAACATTTTAGAACAGGAGGTCGAGTACGGCGAGGTCTTGCCCATCGGTGCCCTGTTGCGCGGAGAGATTGAAGTGATTGAAGCCGAAGTGACCCCCGAATCGCCCGTGGTGGGCAAGAGCATCGGCGAGTTGACCCTCCCGCCCCGCACCCTGCTTTCGGCAGTGGTACGCAGTGGTCAAGTCGTGTTGGGCATCCCGAACCTCATCCTCCAACCGGGCGACACGGTCGTTGCGCTCACCCCGCCCGAATATGAGAAGCAGTTGGCGCGTGTGTTTCGGGGCACCGCACGCTAACGCATGATACGCGCCGAGTCGCTCTGCGTGGGCTATGAGAAACGGGCGGTCGTGAGGGATGCTGACCTTCAGATAGCCCCCGGTGAGGTGGTCGCCCTCATCGGACCGAATGGCTCGGGCAAGACGACCCTAATGCGCGCGCTGGCACGCACGCTGTTGCCTTTGTCGGGCACACTGTCTTTGGATGGACGCCCCTACAACGAATACCCCCCCACCGAGTTTGCGCGCAGAGTAGGCTATGCCCCCCAAGAAACCCCCGTAGAGATGGGCTTTCGGGTGGAGGAGCTGGTGATGATGGGGCGCTATCCCCACCAGCGAGGCTTCTGGGGCGCAACGGCGCAAGATGATGCGGTGGTGGAGAGCGCGCTGGAGTTCGTCGGGCTAAGCCACCTGCGCCACCGATTGATTAGCCAGCTCAGCGGCGGCGAACGCCAACGCGTGAACCTCGCCCGCGCGCTCGCACAGCAGGCACAATACCTCCTGCTGGACGAGCCAAACGCCCACTTAGACCTGCACCACCAAGTGCAGTTGCTGAGCCGACTGCGGGAACAGGTCGCGAAGATAGGCGTCGGTGTGCTGGTGAGCCTGCACGACCTGAACCTCGCCAGCGAGTATGCCGACCGAGTCATGTTGATGGTGAACGGACAGTTAGTTCAGACGGGCACACCCAACGAGGTGCTCCAGCCCGATATTTTAGAAGAGGTGTACCATACGCCGACCCTCGTGCGTCAGAATCCGCTCACGGGCAAGCCGTTGGTGTTCCCCCTGCGTGCGGAGATCATCCCCCAACTGCCTGCGGAGGCGCCGTTCGCCTTCGTGGTGGGGGGCGGCGGGTCGGGCACCGAGCTGTTCTACCCGCTGATGGAGGCAGGATGGCGGGTCGGGACAGGCGTATTGAACCTGATGGATACCGACGAGGAGGTCGCCCGCACGCTGGGGCTGGAACCGATTATCGAGCAACCGTTCTCCCCGATTGGAGAGGCGAGCTTTGCGAAAGCGTGTGAGCAAGCCTGTTCAGCGCATGCGGTCGTCGTCGCCGATGTACCGTTTGGCAACGGCAACCTCCGCAACTTAGAGTTGGTCTTGCACGCTTGCAGAGCAGGCACTCCCGTGGTGTTGTTGGAGCTTCGCCCCTTCAGCGAGCGCGACTACACCGGCGGACGCGCGACCGAGCTGTGGCACCAGATTCGTGCGCTCGGCGCACAAGTCGCCCGAAGTTATCCAGAGTTGCTGGAGATACTGAGCCGATTGGCGCGGCAGACCTGCCCCTATTGAGCAATCCCAGCGAAAGCGAGGGTCTCTGCGAGGGGGCGCACGCCCGTAGTCGCTCCTAACGCCGTCACGCAGAGGGCACCTACCGCATTCGCCAACCGTGCCGTACGCTCAATGTCCCAGCCCAAAGCTAACCCCACCAAGAACCCCGCACAGAAGCAGTCCCCTGCTCCCAGCGTATCCACGACCGCTACGGGGTAGGCGGGCAGGTGGAACGCCACCTCACGGTGCTTCACATAGCAACCCTCGCCCCCCATTTTGATAACGACGGTGCCGACACCCTCGTCCAGAAGGCGGTCGGCGATACGCTCTGGTTCGGTCTCTCTACTAATCTGGCGTGCCTCCTCAAAGTTCGGCAGGATGAAATCCAGCAGGGGGAAGCACGGGCGGAGAATATCAAACCCGTGTCCTGTGTGGTCCCAAGTTGTGTCTAAGGTGGTGATAGCGCCTCGTGCGCGTGCCTGTTGAAGCACTCGGCTGGCAGGTTCACCATCCATCGCTGGGGTCAGGAACGCCCCCGCCAAGTGGAACACTTTCGGCGTGTCCAGCAGTTCCCAGCGAATGTCGCCCTCGCCGAACTCGGCATTGGTGCCCATCAAGTGGATGAAGGAGCGTTCGCCGTCGGGATGCACCATCACCATCGTTTGGGAAGTGCTGGCGGTCTCGGAACGGACGATGGCGCGCGTGTCCACTCCACTGGCTTGGAGCGTCTGGATGACGAACTCGCCGAACAGGTCATTCCCCACGCGCCCGACCACCTGCACGGGCAGACCGAGTTTCGCGACGGCTAATCCCGTGTTGGAGGCGCATCCGCCCACATGCATCTCCATTCGTTGGACATGTGCGCAGGCGCCTTTGGGGGGATAGTGAGCAACAGGCTGAGCCACATGGTCTGCCACGATATTGCCTGCCGAGACAATCACTTTAATCCTCCGTTTTGAACCCGCGCCGTATCTTCTCAAAGAAGCTGGTCGGCTCGGCGTCGGCGTAGCGTTTGAGACGGACTCCGCTCAATTCAGCGTACTGACGAAGCAAATTGCGCTGGGCGTCGGTCAACTTCTTGGGCATCTTCAGTCCCAGTCGCACATACAGGTCGCCTCGCTTACCCGTGCGCGGATTGGGCAAGCCGTAGCCTTTGAGGGTCAGCTCGGTGTAGGGTTCGGTCAGCTCGGGCACTTCTAAGGTCATCTTGCCGTCCAGCGTTTCAATTTCCACCTCGTCGCCCAGTGCCAGCTGAGGGAAGGTCAGGTTGAGCTGGGTGACCAAATCGTTGCCCCTTCGTTTGAAACGAGGATGCGGTGCGATGGAGACCACCACATACAGGTCGCCGTCGCGCCCTCCGCGAAGTCCCGAGTCGCCTTGCCCGCGCAGGAGCAGGGCGGTGTCGGCTTCCACTCCGGGCGGGATGTTGACGGGGATACGCTCCCTTTGTCGTACCCGCTTGGCACCTCGGCACTGTCGGCATGGGGTTCGAACGATTTCGCCTTCACCTCGGCAACGCTCACAGGGCACGACACGGGTCACCGTGCCCAGCACAGTGGTCTGAGTGAAGCGAACACGCCCAGAGCCTTGGCAGTCGGGACAGCGTTCGGGCGAGGTTCCGGGTTCCGCACCTGTGCCCTTACAAGCCTCGCAGAGCCGTTGGCGCTCCACTTCCACCTCTACGGTTGCCCCGTGAAGCACCTGCTCCAGCGTGATGGTGATGTCGGCACGCAGGTCGCTCCCGTCCACAGGACCGCGTGGATTGACCGCCACGCCACTTCCGAAGAACATCTGGAACAGGCTCTCCGCCATTCCGAACGGGTCGCCGAAATCGGCGTTAGGGGCTTGGGTGTGTCCGAAGCGGTCGTAGACAGCGCGCTTGTCGGGGTCAGAAAGCACTTCGTAGGCTTCGTTGATTTGCTTGAACTTCTCTTCGGCTTCGGGGTCGTCGGGGTTCACATCGGGATGATACTGGCGTGCGAGCTTGCGGTACGCTGACTTAATCTCCTCAGCGCTCGCCGTCCGCTCCACGCCCAGTATCGCATAGTAGTCAGGTTGGCTCATGCCTATTCGCGCAGGGTGGTCTCCTGCTCATAGAACTCGCGGGTCTCCTCGTCCATCTCGTCTTCTTCTTCGGTCTGTCGTCCGAGTTGCTTGAGGTCGCGCGCCACTTGCCAGGTGTGCTCGGGTCCTTGCACGATGACTTCCACATGGTTCTCATCGATGATGTGGGGTCGGATTTTGCCTTGGGCAATCTCTTCCAGCGCGATAGAGAGCGGGTTCGCCCCCTCTTCGGTAGGGATGAGCGGTTTCGCTCCCTCACGCAGGAGCCGAGCGCGCTCGGCGGCTAAAAGCGCCAAGATATAGCGTGGATACTGGCTCAATTCATCGTTCTCTGGATAAATCATTCGTTCACCATCCTCTGTTTTTGCGGGACTGGCTCGGATGAAACTTGTGGTTCAGTAGACGGCAACAATCGCAGGAGCCAAGGTGCTCCTGCGAAAACCTTCTTCTCGCCCGACTTGCCGAGTTCCCATATCGGCGTGTACACTATACCTTATCCCGCATACGAAAGTCAAGGGGTTCGGAGGGGGTTTGAAAAATCGTAGCACGGGCATCCCTGCCCGTGAAAATCGGGTAGGTCAGGGCAGAATGGGTCTGCTGGGAGCGCATGCGTCTCGCCTGCACCACTGCTGAGAGCATCTTGGGCAAGATGCCCAAGCCACGCAAGGTAGCACGGGCATCCTGCCCGTGTAGCGAAGCAAGCAAGCCACGAGCGGGCGAGACACCCGCGCTCCCGGTAATTTTTCGAACACCCTTAGGGGTTCGGAGGGGGTTTAAGAAATCTATATTGACCTCA
>OGCI01001309.1_pt1 | contig 21504 bp, 20 predicted proteins | sample 1570021 | NCBI WGS metagenome assembly OGCI01 (sample SAMN06264664, study PRJEB24512) | hot springs metagenome | isolation source: Hot spring water | place: South Africa: Tshipise | collected 2015-06-21 | reverse complement strand
AAACCCTCCCCGCTGGCGGGTTGTTTCCTGGGAGGGCTTCACCCTCCCAACCCCTCCCGCGGGCGGGCTATGTTCACCTCAGATTACCACAATAGCATTCGAATGCGCCCCAGTCACGTATGTATATGGCTGGTTCAATTCAAACTGGCAGCAGCAGCGATCACAAGATCCGGATCATGTCGTTGATCGCCTGAGCAGCCAGGGCAGGGCTATGGTTGTGCTCGATGAAGGCAAGACCGCTTTCTGCGAGGCGGCGGCGCTCAGCGGGATATTCCAGCAGCCGACACACGTGCCCGGCAAAACCCGGAGCATCGTCGGCCACGAGGAGCTCGTCGCCCTCAGTCACTTCCAGGCCCGCATAACCTGCCCGTGTAGAGACAACCGGCACACCGTGGCTCAGGGCGTCAAGGATTTTCAACCGGATACCCGATCCCGAGAACAACGGCACCACAAAAACGGCAGCCTGTTGGTAGTATGGGTCAAGGCTATCAACGTAATGATGGATCGTAACCCCATCGGGCACAGGAAGCAGCGCCTCGCCGCCCCGTCCAACTACATCGAAACGGGCTTCAGGAACCCGCTGGTGAACAAGCGGCCAGCACTCGTTGAGGAACCACTTGAGGCCGAGCAAGTTAGGCGGATAATGAACCGTACCGACGTACAGAAGGCATGGCCCGGCTCGTTCGGGTACTGCGCGGCTCCTGGCCGGCTCCACAAAGACGGGGAAGTAGACGATCTTATCGCTGATGGCCGGTACTGCATCGGCCATCAGCTTCCCCAGGCGGCGTGTGACCGTAAAGATACCATCGGCCCGTTGCCACAACCGTCGCTCGTAGCTCTGGCAAGCCAGCAGATCAGCGCGCACGGCCATACCGGCCGGGCTGAGGCCGAGTTCCCGGGCATAAAGGGTCAGGGTCTCTGCAAATACGTCAAAGGCCCGGTAGATAACTTTCATCCCTTTCAGGCATCCGCGAGGCAATTCATCAAGCACAAAACTTGAGTTCAGGCTCTCGATATAGAGAACATCATAATCATCACCTTGCAGCAACCGGGCAATTCGGGAAAGATACTCTTTGTTACGATATTTACTTACTATAAAAGGTATTCGCCGCAATTGACCACGAACAAGGACCGGTAGTTTATGTCTGAGAAGACTTCCATGCAAAATAGTATGGACAACGGGAGGTAACATATTGACATTCGGCAGACGTTTACGCAGCTCAGCCAGCAGTTCGTCTTGACGAGACAGATTGATCGGATCTATAAAACTGACCAGATCGATTGCGCAATGTTGCGACAGATATGTCAGATCATTGACCGTAACAAACTTCTGGCCATTATCGAGGGGCCAGGGAAGTTGCATGCTCGCGTAGAGGATCCGTTTCATAAGGAGTTTCTCAGCGGTTCACCGGCAAGTTTTTGAACGGGAGGGTCTGGAAAGGCTGCGCCCCCCAGCAACCCTCTGCTCTGAGCATTTGTGTACGAGACTTGCCCGACGCATCAGCAGGAGACTATCTCGACACGGTTGACAACCGGTTTGAGGAGCGTAAGAAAACCAGGTTGCCCGATGATCGTGCCAGCGGGGAGAGTTTTGATAGGCAAAGCCATCCAGAGAACACCCCTACTTGCGAGCAACGCGCCTACCGTCTCACCGTCGCGGAGATGGGCAAAGCCATGCAGAGAACACCCCTCACATACCGGTCTGGCACGTCCTCACAGAATGCTGCAACAGTCTCGACACCTATGCCACTGGTTGCGAGGGCGTCAACGCTATCCGAGAGGGTTGCTCGGCCCTGGCGCGCTCCCGGGCCCAGACGGAGTTGTACGTGCCGAGGAGAAGCATCGGGATGAAGACCGGTACTGCCGTGAAGGCCGCAGCGCTAGCAAAGGCCAGCAGGGCATAGGTCAGCGCTAGGGGCAGAACGGTCATCAGTAAACGGCTGAGGCAATTGTTCACAAACAATGTACGAGAGCGCAACCAGGCAAGGTGCAGCAGCAGGACAAGGGCGGGGATGGGGACAAGGAAAATCAATGCCATCACACCGAGCCATCCCAATTGATAGGCATAGACCGAAAACGTGGTATCAATTGCTTCAACAGCACCCTGGCCGGTTACCAGAAAATTGAAGTAGCCGGTAGAACCAACCCCTTTGCCTAGCGGCCGGTTAAGTAGCGCTTCTACACCGGTACGAAAGGATCCAAAGTGGGTAAATGCATCATCACCGGTGCTCAATAACAAGGCTCCCACCATAATCACACACATTCCTGTAAAGGCGAGAAGACTGTGACGTAGCCATGCCTGTTTTATGCGGAAAGCCTGAGTACCAAGGACAACGAATGAGATCAACAAAGACGCTTTTGAGAAGGTGCACAAAACGCCCAGAAAAATGATGCCGATGCAGAAGTAGCGTTTCCATCCCTGGATCCAGTAATAAGCAATCGGCAAACTACAGGCCAGGAAATGGCCGGTTGCGAGCGGGTCAAGCATCAGTCCAATTGAGCGCATTCCGGGCGGCCGATTAATAAACCCGGGGAGATAGTTGACCCACGAGAGCGGAAAAGGTTGATCAAAAGACCCGTACTTCTGGGCGAGATAGCCGGAGATTGCAATTGTCTCCCAAAATGCTGGATTGATCAGATTGACATACACCTGCTCAATAACGGCTACTATGCCTCCTGCAACTGCAATCCCGACAATCAGTTGCAAAACACTGCGAACTGCCCTTTCGTCGAGATTAATAAAACGAAAGAGAAAATAGGTTACGAGGGGAAAGATTAATTCGCGTCCGGTCAGCATAGCACTGATACCATTGCGCAAGAAGCCACTTGCAATGTTGAAGAGAAAAAAGATCAACAGAATAAAATAGACACGATCGATCAGCGTTGCTACGGGCCAGCGCAACTGACGTACAAGCAAAAAGGTTAGCACGAAAAAACTATAGATGGTCAGTTCGCGCGCGGCCACAGCAAATGTGACATCAGACAGTTCCGGAGCGAGATAATAGATTATCACCGAAGCCAGGTTACTCAGCAGACTCACCGCGACAACCACCAGAGCAAAGCGCCGTTTACCGCTCAGCAGAGCGAGGAAGGCCACCAAGAGCGCTCCCCCTAGATACGCCAGGCTCAGCATGCGGGTCTCCCCCTGTCACTCAGGCGTGGTTCGATTCCGGACTTCCGGTTTGACTTTTGCTCCGCGGGTCTCTATGACGTCTGTGAAGATATAGAGCCAGGGCAGCAAGGAAATGAAGGCCAGGGCGGTCAAGTTCGTTCGAAATCCGTCTCACGGGCCGGGTGACGCGGCACGGCGCGGGTCGAGCGCCTGCTCATACGCAAGGGCGGTTTGCGCGATGCAGCGTTGCCAGGAAAATTCCCTGGCGCGTTCAAGTCCACGATGACGCAGTTCATCGCCGAACGCCGGATCGTTCATCAGCCGTTCCATCGCCGCCATCAGCGCTGGCACGTTGTACGGATCCACCTGCACCCCTGCTGGGCCTACCACTTCCAGCAACGACGAACAGTTCGACGTGATGACAGGACAGCCACAGGACATCGCTTCGAGCGGTGGCAGACCGAAACCTTCATACAACGAAGGGTACACGAATGCGGTGGCGCCACTGTAGAGTGCAGCGAGATCTTCATCGGCAACAAAGCCGGTGATCTGGATGGCATCATCGAGGCCGAGACGGGTCGCAGCGGCAAGAATCGGTGCGGCAAGGGGACCAGCCTTACCCACCAGAACCAGACGGTGCGGCGCTCCCCTTGACCGAAGCCGGGCAAACGCTTCCATCACGCGCGACAGATTCTTGCGCGGCTCGATAGTCCCCACACACAGGAAGTAGGGCATACGTATGCCGAGGCGTTCGCACGTAGCCCGTATCCGGTCGGCGCTTTGAGGAGCAAACACCGCACTCGCAGCGAGGTATGTTACCGCAATGCGTTCCTTCGGCACCCCAAGGCGGCTGTGGATGTCGTACCGGCTTTGCTCCGAAATCGTCAGAACCACACGGGCGCTGCGAGCGATCTGTCTCAGGTACCCGCTCAACACGATGACATCACGGCGACGAAACAACTCTGGAAAAATTAAGGGGATGACATCATAGATTGTAGCGACAAGCGGTACCGGCGCGCGCAATGGAACGCGTAATCCGGGTGTATGGATCAGGTCTGCGCCGGCTGAGCGAGCGCGTGCTGGCAAGACTGCGTGCGTGTAATAGGTATCCCACGCAACTACTCGATATTTGTGACGCAGTCCGCGGCTGCCATCAGGTTGAAGATGAGCCGGCAGCGTTGAGAGCAGAAGAGTTACTCCTACAGACGCAAAAGCAGGCTTCCCTTGGGCGAGTTGATGCGTATAAACGCTGATCCCGCCAGGGTAAAACTCGGCTGGAGAGGTATCAAAGAGTACGCGCACAGCTACGCCTGAGGTGTCCTACCTTATCAGCCTGGATTCTCGCAGCGCGATGAGCTTTCTGGATCTCGATCTGGCCAATCACGGCATTGCGATCTCGTCCGTTAACCATATCGTTGTTCAAGAACCAGACATCGAGGCTCGCCAGGGGAGGGTGAAGGGCAAGCGGAATTTCCACAATCGACCACGTATCGTCGCCGTCGGTTAGCGATACGTAGTGGACAGGCTGGCCATTTGCGCCAAAAGCCACCTCAACGGGCGGTGGATCGCCATTACGTATGGTGATACGCACCAGATACGTGCTGGCTTGATCGACTTCTAGAATCACCGATCCCCGACCGCTCCACCAGAACACCCCTTCCGAACCGCCGTGCGGATAGTTCAGCGGCGTGCCAGACACCGCATCGGGTAGCGACACATCTTCCACCCAACGCAATTCTGCCCCGGCAACAACCGTCTTTTGCGTGCCAACACGAGGCGCCTTAAAGTCCGGGAGGATGAGCTGCGCCTGGTGCAACAACGCCGGAGCGCGCGGGTCATTGGAAGCAATGGCTGCGAGCAGGCGACGGAAGGCGAGTTGTCGCTTATATTCAGGCCACCGCTGGAACACGCGATCGTACCAGAGCAGCGCATGCTCGGCGTCAGCGGCAGCGAGATAAGCATCGCCAACCGCGATGCCCTGCTCCGGAACATAGCCCAGTTCCGCTTCGAGCAATGCGGCCAGCTCCGGGCGCCCGGCCGCTTTATAGGCCAGCAGAAGTTCCTGACGGATCAGCAGACTCTGCGGCGCGAGGACGGCAGCCTGTTCGAGTGTGGCAATCGCCTCGTCGAGACGCCCGCTTTGCCGGTACGCCCGCGCCAGGTAGCGCAGCGGCAACGGGTCGTCAGGAAGCAACTCGGCAGCACGGCGCAGATCAGCAATAGACCCGGCGAGTGTTGTAGGATCAGATCCAGCCTGCTCTGCAAGGGTGAGCGCCGCGGCCCCGCGCTGTAAGCTGACGAAGCCTGCGAGCCGAGGAGCACATGCATACAGCACCCCGGACGCTATGAGCGCCACAATGCCAGGCCACAGCCAGCGCATCCACCTGGCGCGAGGCGGATCAGGTTGTGCATACGTGTGGCGCAGTGATGGGCTCATAGTGAAAGAGCGTCAGTACGCCACAACACACAATTCTGGCGACACAACGCGATACAGTTCGGGTGTGCGATTGCCATAGACTGCGTGAATCAACCCGACTACCCCTTTAATTGCCTGCTGTCCGGCCTTCTGCACCATTCGAGCCCAGTGGTTGACGGGCAGGGTAGATTCAAAGACCATAATCTCGCGAAAACCAGCCGCCCGGAGCACGTGGTGGATGCTGGTCTCAGTGTACCCGACCTCATGGGTAAAATCCGCATAGCGGAGGGTCAACCCGAGGAACGGATTGGCCATGTTGGGAGTTTCTAACAACAAAACACCACCCGGCTCAAGAGCCTGACGCACCGCGCGCAGGAACGGAATAGCCTGATGTTTCGCCACGTGCTCGATCACGTGAAACATGACGATACAACGGAACTGGCTGCGATGGCCCTCCAGGTACGTCGTTGTATCCTCTACGGCAGTCACACTGCCTGGAACCAGTTGATTGCAATACTCGGCCACCTCAGGTGAGAGATCGACACCTCGAACGTTACGGTATCCAAGATCGGCCACCAGCAATTCCAGGAACTCGCCGAATCCCGGGCCAATTTCCAGAATCGCAGCATTGCGATCGGCTGGCAAGTGCCGCGCATAGCGATGACGAAGACGCTCCTTGATACGACCGCGCCACTCACTCGGAGCGCGCAGTTGCGTCATGTGCTCCGTCATATATCGTTGAAACTGACCCTGTTCACGAGACATGAGGTATCACTGCTTCGTTCTCAAGACCAGGTCATCAGCGATGACCTGGCCGATGTTCTGCGACAGGTCTGCACGGAGGAGGCGCCCCGACAGCAGGTCGCGAACAAGTACGGCATAGATAGTTGAAAACTGATGGCGCGAGGGCACCAACATCCCGAGCATCCAGTTGAACCCGGCCTTTATGAGGGAAGAACTCAGCAGTACCATCCAGATGCCTGCACTTGGTGCGGCGCCATAGTGCTTCTGTAAATAATAAAGACAACCGTTATAGTTAAGAACTCGGGCAAAGTAATTGATCCCCTCTCTGCTCCGCCCGGTAATATGGATAATGCGAGCCTTTGGATAGAATACCGTTCGATAACCCTTCTTTCGTGCGCGAAGGCACAGATCAGCCGCGTCCTCGACGCACAGAAAATAGTTCTTGTCATAGCCCCCAAGTGCTTCAAACAGTTGGCGTCGTATCATCAAGCAGGCGCCCGATACGAAAAACACCTCTGCTTCAGGGTATCGCGCAAAACGATCATAGAGAGCGCGCAGGATAACATAGGGAACAGTGCGCCAAAGCAGAATATTCCAGAAGGACCAGTTATAATGATAACTCGTATGCGGCGATCCATCGTCGAAGTGAAATTTCGGGCCAACAACGCCTATCTCGGATCGCTGATCGAGGTAACTGGCCAATTGTAATAATGTATCCGGCTCGAGAACGGTGTCCGGATTAAGAATCAATACGTAGTCCCCGCGGCAACGATGTAAAGGCTGGTTATTCGCAGCGGCAAGACCAATGTTCTTCTCGTTAAAGATCGGATAGACACCCGAAAACCTTGCCGCAAATTGTTGAATAATGGTCGGAGTAGCATCGACTGAAGCATTGTCAACAACAAATACTTCACATGCAATTGATTGGCGCTCCAGGCTATCAAGACATGCGGCCAACTCGTCCTGTGAGTTATAGGTGACGATAATAACAGAAACGATCGGGTTCTCTGCAGTAATCATAAAGGTTTGACTCCGATGTAAAAGATCTCCTCGCCTATGTCATTCAGCAATAAACGCCCAAATTCTTCCACCGATTGAAATAGATAACGCTGCAATTTTACCCGGATCTTCTTGTCGTCAGGTGGTGCAATGCCACGCACTCGGGCCTGGTTGATCCTGCTGGCCGCGTATATTGAGCGAGCGAGGCGCCCACTGGTCTGAAGTTTCACCCGCTGAAAGCCCGTCTGACGAACGAGCCGATCAAGCGCATGCGGTGAGAAAATCATCAGATGCCGTGGCGGCTCCAGGCCACGCCAGGCTGCACCGAACCAGCGGTGACCGAGGCTTACGCTATTGGGTGTTGTAATCACCACACGACCACCGGGCCGCAGAACTCGCAAGCTCTCGCGCAAAAGCCCCAGGGGATCATCAACGTGTTCGATGACATGGCTGATCGTCACCACGTCAAAGCTATTTGGAGGGAACCCGACGTCATTGAGCGTTCCTGTATGTACCGTCAACCCGAAATGCGTACGAGCTTGAGCTGCTGCGATAGGGTCAACCTCAACCCCTGTCACTGCCCATCCCAGTGCTCGCATCTGCGCCAGGTAACGCCCATTTCCACAGCCAACGTCGAGCAGATGAGTCCCCCACGTGGCATGGACGCCCATTACCTCCAGGATGGCACTGTCGCTAACCGCTGGAATGAGTTGCAGCATCCTGATAGCGATCCGGTACATGATCGGCAGTTGAGCAGGGGGATAGCCAAGGAGATCGGACCAGATCTGACGCCATATGGCCTGGCATATGCTGGCCAGACGTTGATTACCTGGTCCAGGGGTTGTATGTGTATAGTACACATGGTACAGCCTTGGCAGTTCTGTTTGCACGGGTCGAGGATCAAGCCAGAGCAATCCACAGCTCTGGCAACCGCGCATCTGCCACGTGCCCGGTACACCGAAGACAGTATCGTTCAGAGTCGTATACGTTATTTGACCTGACCTGCCGCAGAGCCAGCACGTCGGTTGTGACTCGCACAGAATTGGAACGTCGTCAGGTGTTGCACCGATCATAACAACATTCAAGTCTTCCATTGACGCAACAGGCCAAGTGACCAGGTACGCTCATCGGCTTCAAACAAGTACCGCCAGGTAGCCAGCAAGGTACCGACAAGCACGACAGGGTATCCAATCAAGCGTAGATGAAGCGGTAACGGTAATGCTGCAAGTCCAAAGGTGATAATGCCAATAAGACCGAGAAGTATGATTTTAACATAGATCTGCAATGACAGATGAAGAATGCGATGACTGACTGCGAACATGACCAGTGTATCAACCAGGGATCGAAGGGTCCACGCAACTGCCACTCCTACGATGCCGAAGCTTGTGGTGAGCCAGATCAGGAGTATTAGATAGAATGGCAATTCAATAATATGAATTTTCGCCGACAAGTCAGGTCTTCCTGTGGCCTGAATGAGCGAAAAAGGCATCAAAGCCAGATTGTTCATCCACATCCCAATAGCAAGGATTTGCAGCACCAACGCGCTGTTTGCGGCGAATTCAGCTCCCAGCCAGATAAACAAGCCATCGTGAGCAAAGGTGACACAAGCAAGCGCCACAGGAAACAAGGCAAGCGCAAGATATTTAACGCTTCGCAAATAAATCTTCCGGGCCTGTTGTAAATCTTGCGCATAACTGGCTGCAAAAGCAGGGAACATAACGCCTGCCAGCGCCCCCGATATTAGCGAAAAGCGTGAAACAAGCTCATAAGGGGTTGCATAGTAAGCTACAGTTATGACTGATAGATAAACCCCTATCAGAAAACGATCCATATAGATCATGAAGGGACCAATAATGGCTGATACTGTAAGCCAACCACCAAAACGAAATAGCTCTCCTATATTTTCGAATGAAACGTTCCAACGTTGCAGAAGTTCTCGAGAAATGTTAAGACAAAGCCCAAAATGTATAAACATTCCGGCTATCCGTCCCGCCACAAGCACTGCCACCACAGGTGTCAGACTTTGAGAAAAAGGTAGCACGATGAGCGGCCCGACATAGGAAAAGACACTCATTGGAATACGAACCGCCGTTATCAGATCAAAACGCTGAAAGGCCTCCAGGTAGCCGCGAAGGCCGGCAGTCACCACTACCCAGGGTATAGCCGTAGCAAGGATCAGAAAACTCCAAACTCCGTCGCGCTGCAATTCTCCCTGCAGGCGTAGCACCGAGCCCACAAACCAGGGTGTTAGGAGTGCTGCGACCAACCCTCCTATCGAACTTGCTATAAGCATTAACAAAATTGTGGTGCGAAAGATGCTCGGTATCTCGTTGCTGCGAGCAGATTCGAGACGCTCAGCTACCAGTTTTGTTAGTGCGCGGCCAAAACCAAGATCAAACAAACTGAAATAACCAATAATAATCCAGGCTAGATTAAGAAGACCAAAACGTTCGATCTCCAATCCATCTACCAGCAACCGCACTGCAACTATCGAGATTGCGACAGGTAGCAGGTTTCCAAGCAAATTGAGGAGGGTGTTTTTTGCAAGAAGCTTCCCTGACAGGAGCGATGCGCCAGTTTTCTCAGGGGCAGGGGCTTCGTATACCATTCGACCCATTCATGTACCATTCGATACTCAGACACCCTTCCGACTTCGCCGCACGCTAAAGGAATGAAAAAGATGTCCTCAGGATGGCGCAACCCTCCCAAGAACATCGCTTTTCATCTTGAGATTGTGCGGCGCAGCCGTATGCGTGTCTGGTAATGCCTTCGGGAGGGTCTGGAAAGGGATCCTGGACGAACATAATCATCCCGAAGAAACCTGCTGAAAGACTTGCTGCGCGCATTATCTTAGAGATTGGCATTTGACGCCTCTACCACCACATACGTTGCCCCCGTCTGCACCTCCACTAGCGCCGCGTTCCCATCCTGCGGGCACTCCACCGGCCCGCCGTCGCGGTTGGTGCAGCGCACCGCGCCGTTTGCCGGTAGGGGCACCCTGACCATCTGCGGCTGATCGCTCCACAGCACCACGATGTACCCGTCACTCCGCTGCAAGACATAGCCCTCGATGGTGTCCGGCACGCCTGCGAGTGGTCGGAGGTAGCGCGCGCCGGTCAGGGTGCGGCTGGCGTGCCGGTAGGCGAAGTAGCCTGGCCGGGGTACCAGCACATCGCCCGGCTCGATCAGCGCCGTGTTGTGGTATGAGTCGCTGTCGTAAATGTACCAGATGTCGGCTGTCAGCCCGTCGCGCAGGGAACGGGTGAAGACCCGCGACAGGTAGTCGGCTTGCGCCCAGCGACACTCTGGCGTGATTTCGCCCGGGCAGAGCAGGGCGCCTTCGGTGCGGATCAGGGGCTTCTCAGGCACGCCGTAGCGCGCCAGCACACCCCGCAGATAGGCCGGACGCCAGTCTGCGCGCGGCCCCAGCGCCGGCTGCCCCGGAATGCGCCAGAAAGTATTATAGGCGTGAAATGAGAGCATGTCAAATGCGTTGCCCGCCCCGGCCACCAGCATGCCTTCCAGGAACCGCCCGGGTACACTCGCCGGGTCCTCGGGGCGGTAGGGCCGGTCGAGCAGTAACCCGCCGTTCAACACGATCGCGTTGGGGTTGGCGGCTTTGATGGCCGGATACACGACCCTGAGCATTTCGCCGTAGGCCCGCCCGCCGTAGTAGGGGTCGTTCTCCAGGCCCCAGCAGCCGAAGACGGAGTCATCCTGGAATACGGGTGCATCGGGTTCGTTGCCGAGTTCCCAGTAGCGCACGTTGTAGGGCGACCCGCTGTAGCGCCGCGCGACTTCGGCGGCGAAGCGGGCGAAATCCTGGTAGTGGTCGGGATTGATCGGCGCGCAGTCGGCCGCGTACGGCGCGGTGGCCCAGCGCGGGCTGCCGCGGAGAATGACGATCAGGTTGAGACCGAGCCGGCTCGCCGTGATCATGTCCTGCTCGATGATCCTGGTGGTGGGATGATCCCAGACGTAACCGCTGCCCCGCTGCGGTTCGATATGCTTCCATTCCAGGGCGTTGCGGCGCACCCAGGCCGTGCCCGACACGCTCATCAACCGCAACCCGCGGTCGGTGGTGAGTTGCGACATTTCGATTCCGAAGACGTGCGGAACGACATCGCTGGACTGGCGGAGGAACGGCAGGTAGATCTGCGCCGGGTCTTGCGCGCGGATAGAGAGGGTGGTGAGACCGGCAATAAGTACGGCGATCAGCAGGGCGCCGATGCGCAGAACGGGCGGGATGTGCTGCATAGGTGAGGGTGATGGTTGCTTCTACTATTTCAGCGGGAGGATGCGCGCGGGAACCGAGTTCCCCCGTCTCCTCCCGCAACCAATCGAGAACCGCAGCCGTGCCCTCAGCGTCGGCGTGGGGCGTTTACGCTACGGCGCGCGTATCTCCACGATCACCGGCTCAAAGCCGATTGCCAGCTTCTCGCCGGGGGGCTGGTTCTCGCCTGCCAGGTTGTAGCGTGCGCGGGCGCCTTCGGGAACGGGCACTTCACGAGTCGAGCCGTCGTTGGTCCAGGCGATTTCGTATAGCAGATTGCCTTTGCGGAAGCGGTGGATTTCGAGGGCGCCATCGCGTGTAACTCCGGTGTGGGTGGCGCCGCTGAGGATCCGCTGAAGAAAGGCGAGTGTCGTATAGGCCGGACGCGGTTGCTGGTTGGCGTCGAGCAGGCCGCTCTGCTGCCAGCCCGGTCCTTCCAGCGTGTACCAGAGCGCGCCGTACAAGCCGAGCTGGTGCGCGCGGGCGAAGAGCCGGGCGGCGTAGTTGGCCTTGGCGCCCTCGAAGCCCTGCGGGGCGCAGTTCGGGTCGTTGCGGTAGCACAGGAACGCGCCTTCGTTCATCAGCAGGGGCTTGTCCACGCCGTAGCGCTGCATGGTCTCGCGCAGGAACGCGGCCTTGCCCAGCAGAATGCCGCCGCGGTGTTGCCATTTTGGAAAGATCAGATCCCAGTCGCGGGTTACAGGTCCCCAGTAGGTGTAGCTGTGGTAGGCCAGGATGTCGAAGGCGGCCCCGCCGCCGTTGGCAAGCACACCCTCGATGAAGCGCCCCGCAGTGCACGGAGAGGGTCCGTCGGGGTCGCAGTCGAGCAATAAGCCGCCGACGACCACCTGCGCCCCGGGGTTGGCGGCTTTGACCACGGGGTAGACTGCTTTGAGCATGTCGGCGTAGGCCGCGCCACCGTAGAGCGGGTCACGTTCGTCACCCCAGCATCCAAAAACGGCATTGCCGGAAAGGAGTTGGAAGGGGGCGTCAGGTTCGTTGCCGAACTCCCAGTAGCGCACGTTGTAGGGCGGGCCGCTGTAGCGCTGCACTGCCTCTCCGACGAAATCGGCGAACGCTCCGAGGGCATCAGGGCGAATCGGGCCACAGGCTTTGTCTGGCACCGCCAGCGCCCAGGGTGGGGCGCCGCGGATAATGACCATCGGAACGCCGCCCGCGGCGCTGATGGCCGCCAGTTCGGCTTCCAGACTGGCGATCGCTTGCCAGTTGCGCTCTCCCCGCCGGGGTTCGATCCGGTTCCATTCGAGCATGTCGAAGCGCACCAGTCTACCGCCAACGCCGGCCAGCGCGCCGATGGATGCGCCAACGGCGCCCTGGCTAATCTGGACGCCGAAGATCGGACCTATCGGTTTAACCGGCGCTACTGCCGGGGCCTGCGCTTCGTTGCCGAGCAGACCGAGCAAAACGCGGTACTGCTGCGGGTTTTCGGGATGCCATTCGAAACGGGCACGCTCGAACCACTGGGTCACGATCAGTTCCCCATTCGGGCCAGGCTCAGGGTTGGCCCTGGTCAGTGGCAGCCCGAAGAGGGCCAGCGAGCGCTGGTTCGCGTTCAGGCCGGGGAGGAGCAGCCCGTTGCGCTCCCAGTAGCTCTTGAAACCAGCGTTACGTTCCTGGTCGCAGACATTGTAGCCGGTCTCAGCGAACCAGAGGCAGCCGGGTTGCGGGCCGGCCTCGCGGGTTTCGGCGCGCCAGTCACGGCCCAGTTGCGCCAGGCGCTCGACACCGATACGACCCAGTTGCACCCGGTAGGCGGGGGGGTTCTGGGGGTGATACTCCAGACGCGCGCGTTCCAGCCACTGGATGGTGATCGTCTTCCCATCTTCGAGCGCGCGCTGCTCGGCAGGGCCGAGCGGGTAGCCGAAGACGGGCAATCCGCCATTGGCGCGCCAGAAGGCGGCAAAGAGCGGGTCAATGCAGGCTTCGATGCGGGGAACGTCGGGAAAGCAGATCGGCGCGGCCGGTTGTGAGGCGGGTTGCGCGCCAGCGCGCGCCGAGGACGACAGCAGGGCGGTGGCGGTCAGCAACAGGAGCAGGGAAAAGCGCAGAGGCATGAGGCGTCTCCTTCGAGAACAGCGCGTAGACAGTATACCGCACTTTCTTTCGTATGTCGCTGAAATATGGGGAAACCGGGAATTCCCCATGCACCTCCCCGGGGGAAGCGTAGAGACGCAGCGGCGCTGCGTCTCTACTGGCGTTGTGCGGTACAGCCGCATGGGTTTCTGACATGACCACGGGGAAACCGGGTTTCCCCATACCCCACCCCGAGGGGAGGGTTCTGTGCAAGCTTCCTCACGGGGCGTAGTAGTATAAATTTGGTTAAAAGAGTACTTTTGGCCGATTGCCATGGGCGCCGCGGGGCGGCATACTGGTGGCGGTATGGTCCATACCAGCGGGGCGATCGCGGAGGCGCGCATCTGACATCCCAGCCGTCGCTACTCTCTGTCTCAATGACTACAGACGCGCCTCCTCTGCTCCGCTCTACCAGCACTGAGCGGTTGACACCGGTGAGGCGCCTGCAAAGCGCTATTGCAACCAACCAGCTCCAGGAGGTGCCGATGCGCTCGTTCAGAGCCGGTCCGATGGTTTTCGGACTGCTTTTCACCCTCGCTACGATCATTACTGCTGTTGCAGCGCCGCTCACAGCGCCTACCACGCTGTATCTGCCTGTGGTGGTCGGGCCGCGGGGCAGCGCCCCCCCCGGAGGAGGGGGAAATCTGCTGGTCAACGCGCCGTATTTTGCCGTGGCCGATGTTGATGATCGCTTCTCGGAACTGGCCATCTTCTGGTTCGGCGCGGTCACCCCGAGCCAGAACTACGCCGATGTGCGTCTGGGGTATAACGACACGGAGTTGTACGTTTATGTGGCGATTTTCGATCGCCGCCTCTGGTACGATACCACCCCCGAGCCCGCCGATTTGACCAACTGGGATGCCGTGACCCTCTACCTCGACCCCTCCGACGGCGCGACACTAAGCGCCAGCAGTCATCGTTTCGTGGCCCAGTTCAGTGGCGCTGGCGGCAGGCAGTATCAGGCCGCATACCGCGCCAGCGGCAGCGCCTGGACGCTCGCCAATGTCGCTTTCACCACCCGTCCAGGCTGGCGTGGGGAATGGATGAACGACGAGACTGACGATCGTGGCTGGGCGATGAGTTTCCGCGTTCCCTTCAGCAGCCTCGGTCTGTCCGGTCGTCCAACCGACGGGACGCGCTGGCGTATGGCCCTGGTTGTCCACGACCGCGACGATCGGGCTGGAACGCCTATCCCGGATCAGTCCTGGCCACCGGCGGCGAACCTCCAGGCGCCGTCTACCTGGGGCACGCTCAGATTCGGGCTCCCCGGCTATACGCCTCCGGCAGTCGCAGCGCCGCAGACGATCACCATCCGTCAGGGTCTCAATGGGGCCGTCGTTCCTGACGTGGGGGTAGGCGGGGGCGCAGTGTGCGGCGACGGGCTTGATTTCTGGAGCGAGTGGGGCATTTCGACCCGGGACGCCGGCAGGGGCGATTTCAACGTCCAGAATCAGTCGGATATCGCTGACTGGCCGTGCTTTGCCAAATATTTCGTGACCTTTCCGCTCAACGGGCTACCGTCAGGGCAGGCCATCGTCTCGGCGAAGCTCGTGCTGCATCAGTTTGGCAATTCCGAACCGAGCCAGGCGCGACCGTCGCTGATCCAGGCGCTCACGGTCGGCGCCGATTGGGACGAGCGGACGACGAACTGGAACAATGCGCCGCTGGCTACGGAGAACGTGGGCGCAGGATGGGTTGACCCGCTCACCACCTCCTCTGGCTGGCCGGGGGTGCGGCGCGAGATCGATGTCACACGCGCTGTAGCCGGGGCATACGCTGCGGGCACGCCCCTGCGCCTGGCGCTCTATTCGGCGGACAGCGCGTACCACAGCGGCAAGTACTTCGTCTCCTCAGACACCGGCGACTGGAACGCCGTGGGCCGTCCGACGCTGCTTGTGACCATAGGGGCGCCAGTACGCTGAGGGCCAGAGGCGCTTGCCAGGCTCGGCTGCGGGTAGAGCTATGGTGTGCCGTGGGAGTGAAAAAGGGTGTGGGAGGGCACCGCCCTCTCACACCCTCTCCGTGGGGAGGGGCGCGCTGCCCCAGCAGGCAGGGGATTGGGGAAACCTGGTTTCCCCGTATTTGTGTCAGTTGGCTACTGCGCCCCCCACGGTCGTTGCGCGCCCGCAGGCAGGGCAGGCGCGCGCCTCGGGGGTGGGCGTGGGGCCGCCGGGGAGGCGCTGCCCGCAGGGGCAGACGTAGCCCACCAGGCGGGCCGGGTTGCCGAGCACCAGCCCATAGTCGGGCACATCGCGGGTGACCACGGCGCCTGCCGCCACCATGGCGAAGCGTCCGACGCTCACGCCGCAGACGATGGTGGCGTTGGCGCCCAGGCTCGCGCCGTAGCGGATCAGGGTGGAGCTTACCGTCCAGTCGGCAGCCCCTTTGAGCGAACCATCGGGGTTAATGGCTCGCGGGGCCTTGTCATTGGTAAAACAGACGTGGGGGCCGACGAAGACGCCGTCCTCGATGGTGACGCCGTGAAAGACGGAGATGTTGCTCTGGAGCTTGACGCGGCTGCCGATCTGCACGCCGGCGTCGAGGTAGCATCCCTTGCCGATAATGCTCTCGGGACCAATAACGACCCCCTCGCGCACCTGGGTCCAGTGCCAGATGCGGGCGCCGGCGCCGATCTGTGCTTGCGGGTCGACGATCGCTGTCGGATGGATGATCACCCCGTGTCGCGCATTGTGTTCGGTCATAGGAGATTCCTCGCATAGGCAAGTCTCAGGCAGCCGGGGGCGGGCGCCACAGAACTATTGACCGTCATGAGGCAAAACCCCTGCCATCTATGCCGCCCGCTTGATGCCACCCGGATCAGGATCGCCGGGGCCTTGCCATTACTCCCGCTTCCTACAGGAGAACGTCTGGCACGGTCTGCTGATGCCTTCCTCATGGCTGGTTTCTCGCAAGTATACCTGATACGTCTACCGTTTTTATTCGTGATAACCATCAGGGGTCAGGCCGAAGCATTCGCGCCGGGCAGGGTGTGGCACGGCCAGGCCGAAGCACTCGCGCCGGGCGGGGTGCGAGCACGGGGCTGCGTGGGGGCGAATGCTTCGGCCCTACCGGCGCCTCCCACGGCGTGCCCTGGCTGCCCCCGCGGCGACCCAACACCCCGTGGCGGGGTCAGGCCAAAGTATTCGCGCCGGGCGGGGTGCGAGCACGGGGCTGCGTGGGGGCGAATGCTTCGGCCCTACCGGTGCCTGCCGGGTGCGTTGCGCTGCCGGTGGGTCTATGGTACACTCAGAGTGCTATGCCCCCGTAGCTCAGAGGATAGAGCAGCGGTTTCCTAAACCGCGTGTCAGCCGTTCGAGTCGGCTCGGGGGCGCCACAGTTCAGGGCTTTGGGAAGCCAGACGCGGAGCCAGCAGGCTCCGCGTCTGGTCGTTCATGGAGCCAGCTTTGCAGCCAGAGTCGCCGGGTCTGTAGCCATGTGCCGCTATCCGTCGCCGTCCGCCTCTTCAGCGTCCTCGTCTGCCTCGTTAGTCCTCCTCCGCATCCTGAGATCCATCCTCAGAAGAATCGCACGGAGGTGGCGCGTCAGCAGCGCCATGCCGCTCAGGAGCGCGCTCAGCGTGAGAGTCGCCAGGGGCAGACCGGCGCACGCCAGCAGCCGCTGAGCGCCGAGGCGCCGGAGCGCCAGATCGCCCGCTCGCAGCAGTGCCTGCTCACCGGTCGGCGCGTGCGCGTCGAGGTCGGCTACGTCGAGCTGCTCCACGGCGAGGCCGCAACACCCGAGGAGCGCACGAGGCTGATCGCCGAGAGCGAGGCCCGCCAGCGGCAGACAAGCAGTGCTCGCCCCGGGCGCACCCCGACGGCCGATCTCCCTGACCCCGAGGAGGTCGCCGAGGCCCTCGAAGATCACGTCACAGCGGCGATGGACGCGCAGGCGGCGTCCATCGAAACGCCCGAGGCCGGGCGTGATCGTGTGCGGCCGCGCCGGCAGCGGGCGACGACCCGGGCGAACGAGGCCGACGCGCCCGACGAGGGGCGGGTGGCGCTCTGAGCCTGCCGCCCGGTTCGCTCCTGACCCTCACCGGGAAGACCAGCGCCAGGCAGCAGCGCCTGTGCTATGCCTCCCGCGGCGAGCTGCGCGAACGGACCGGCCAGGCGATTGTCGCTTGCCCGGAGTTGACGCTTGACGAACTGCGCGGCCGTTGCCGCGCGTGCATACTCAGAATGGCGCGCTCGCCTGTTCAAATTGCGCGGACACGTCGCCCGATAGGGCGAGGCTGTCCGGGTTCAGGGCCATCACCGGCGCGCTCGGGCTGAGGTCGAACACGCTCAGTTCGACCCAGATCACATTCGGGCTCGTGGTCAGTTCAAAGAAGTAGCGCTTGTTCGTCAGATCGGTCACGGTGCGGTACTCGGTGTTGTAGATCCCGAAATCTCTATAGGGCGCACCGAACGGCACCGAACAATTGCGCACAATCGCCATCACGCCCGCCACCGCTTCACGCGTGCTCTTCGGCTCAGGCAGCAGCGCCACGTAGTAGGCGGCGCGCTGGAAGCGGTCGACGGCTCTGACGTTGCCCGGCAGCGGCGTATCGCTGCTCGGGTGCGAAAAATCGAGCTGTGCGAGGAGCGCCAGTTGCTCGTCGTAGGTCGGATCGTTGGTCATAATCCGGTGCTCCGGGCCGTGATGGATGACCGGCGCGCCGCCGATATACTCGACGATGGCAGAGTCGCCGCTGGCATCATCCAGCGCGATGTGAACCGTTGCCTGCCGCCCACGGGCTTCGATCATCACCAACTGTACGCTTGAAAGCAGATCCAGCGCTTCTTTCACCGTCGCTGCGTTGTCAAGCAGATACTGCGCCCACAGCCCGGCATGGAGGCCCGGCCTGGTCGGATCACGTGGACCGAAATCGGTCACCTTGAGGAAGAGCAGGTGGGCGGCCAGCCCGTGCTCGTTCATGCCGTCGGCCGAGCCGAGCCCATACATCGAGGTGACAATACTGCCGTACCTGGATGTCCATCTGGCTGGATTGTCCGTGACCGTGGCGATAGAGCCGAGCTGGCCACCATTGCGCTGCATGCCACGCGGAAACACGTACAGCATCGGTTCCGTCGACTCCGGCCAGTCCATGCTTCGCCCGGTCAGAACGGCCGTCTGATTGGTGTTCCACAACACTCGTGTGCACATCTTCTGCTCCGCGATGGTTGATGAGTAACGATAGGCCGTCAGGTTGATCTGAACGCTGCGGTTATTCCTGGCCGGCTGCACCCCGGTGCGGAATTCGCCTTCAGCTTATGTGTCCAGTAGTCCGTGCCGCGACCGCGGCGACAAGGTAGCGCAGGAAGCGCAGCAGGTCGTTGGCGCTGCGCTCGTGCAGAAGATCGAGCAGAGACTGGCGCGCGATTGCCCCGCTGCCCGGCAGCGGGCGATGGAGTTTCGTACGCAGCAGACTCGGGTGCACAGGTCCTCTGCTATGAGCGGTGCGGCGCACACGCTACCAGGCGTGCGCCAGGGGCTGCGCATCACGTAGGAGCGCCGCAAGGTCGCCCGTGCCAGTGACGATCAGCGGGTCGGAGTTGTCGCATCGGCGCCCACAACGGTCGTCCATGGGCGAACCCGCCAGTTCAGCACCAGCCCGTGGTGGACGTAGGGGTCTGCCCGGGCGAACTGCTCGGCCACGTCCGGCGCGTCGCCCTTGAAGAGCAAGACGGCGCTATCGACCGGTTCGGCCAGGGCGCCGGCCAGGATGAGCTCGCCGCGCTCGTGGGCGGCCCAGGCCAGCGTCAGATGCTCGGCGCGCAATGGCACGCGTCGCTCCATGTAGTCGGGGGCCAGGTCGTAGATCAGCAGGTAGTGCATCGGGTCTTCCTTCGCGCCAGGGGCGGCCCCGCGGGTCGCTCGTGGCGCCATTGTAGGCGACCGCTGCGCTGCCGGCAAGTGACGGCTGCCGCGGGGCGAGAGCTGCCGCAGGTGATGGATGAAGGCGGGGATGACGACCACGCCTTCCGCTCGGTCGAAATGCGCCTGGAGGCCCTGGTACTGCCGCGCCGGGTGCAGCTCGCAGAGAAAGAGCCGACCGCCGGGCGGGAGGCAGCGGCGCGCCTCGGCGAAGATAAAACCGAGATCGGCGATTGAGCGTGACGGCGCCCGGCGGCGTTGCGGGTGCGATATCCTGCTCCGGGCGCTCAGCTTTGTCGCCCACTCTGAGCCCAGCCTGTCCACGCGGAGGTGAAGCAGCACCGCTCCTGGCAGCGAGGTTCAAAGAATCGCGACATCACCGGTTTCGCGCTCAAGACTACCGAGTACCGTGCTTCCGTCGGGGACGGTAACCTCGAGCGGGAGTTGCGCCGAAACTGACCTGACGTGGAGTTGGGACTGGCCTGTTCCCGTATCGTCGAGCAGACGCACGGCCAGGGCGTGGAGCGCGGCGATATCGTGCGGCGGAACATTCGCTGTCGTCATCGCATCCTCGTGTTCGTTGTAGCGAGGTTAGCTGTGACCTGGCCTTGCTCACAACCTCGTCCAGGCGCCTCAGATCCGGTCGGACGGTCGCGGCAGCCCTGGCCGTCCACTGACGCGTGGGCCAGGATATGCGTGAGAGGCGCGGCCAGGGAATAGGTGTTTGTGATGTCATTGCTCACAGCCTGGCGGCTCACCCTGCCTCTGAGACCCTCCTTTTGATGGGCGATGACGGCGGTAGTCTCGCTACCCTGGAAACGAGCAGATCTCAGGAAGGGCTGCGTTCGTGGTCTGCCACGTGGAACCAGGCAACGGTATGCTTGCGTTGCTTGTCATCGATATGCAGATGGTCACAGGATGGCTGGACCGGGGTTATCCTGGAGGGTGTGCAACCGTTCTCGCGCTCTGGCTTGAGGTCTGCATGACGATGGCTCCACTCCCCGCCCGGCGCCGGGCCTTCAGCGCCCTCTGGGTCATCCTGGCCAGCAGCTACGTCGCCATCTGGGCGCTGCGCCTGGCGCTGCCCCTCTTCGCTGCTGAGCAGACCGCCTGGCCGCTGCTGGTGGCTCTGATCACCTTCGCCTTTAACGCACCCTGGCCCGGCTTTAGCCTGATCGCGGACGCCCTGGTCGATCGCCTGGACCGGGCGCGCCTGCTGCAGCTCGCCGCCGCCGTGCAGGTCCTCGTGCTGTCCGTCGCCCTCGGGCTTGGCCTGGCCGTCACGTACGGTCAACTGGCGACGCGTGAAGTCGAGGTCCTTCACCCGCAGGCGCAGGCACTCGAGCAGGCGCAAGCCGCTCCCGTAGAGCAATTGGGCCATGAGCAGATGCGGACCGTGCGCGCGGAGCATGCAGTCGAACGTCCAACCAGGGGATCTTCGACTGCGCCCGTGCAAGCGAAAGCGCCCACTCAGGGCAGATAGATTGCGTGGGCGGGAGGTGCGCACGGGGCGTTTAGACTGCGGAGCTGCAGGCTATTTCGGAGTTGGGCGGGACAGTCACAAAGTGATACATCTACTGGAGAAGGAGGTCAAGATGAAAACAAGACAGTTCCTCATAATTCTTGCCTTGGGGCTAATGGTTGCGTTGGTAACTTTGACGTTGCTCTCTGTGTCCACCCTGCTCAAGCATACCCTGGCCTTAGCACTTCTCCCACACCCGAAAAATCCCCAATGTCCCGCGACTTCCTCCTCGTGGCTGTCAAAACTGAACGCCTGCGTCAAGCCCGCTCAGAAGCAGGTTCTCTGTCGTTGACTTCAGCGGGCATCGTTAACGGAGATTTCGAAAGTGGGCGCGTGGGCTGGCAAGAGTACTCATATCAGGAATGGCCTCTCATACTACATAAGGACGATTTGCCAGTAACTCCTCACGTATCCGTTCAGGACGGGGAGCTAGACGCCGTTCTGCGTTGCGAGAATCGGCAGAATCCGGCATACTACGCCTATGG
>OGCI01001307.1_pt1 | contig 21525 bp, 18 predicted proteins | sample 1570021 | NCBI WGS metagenome assembly OGCI01 (sample SAMN06264664, study PRJEB24512) | hot springs metagenome | isolation source: Hot spring water | place: South Africa: Tshipise | collected 2015-06-21 | reverse complement strand
GCCGGCGGCGCCCGGCTCGATGTTTACGACCTGGCTCTTAGGCTCGGACATAGGTTGTCTCCACCCCCTCCTGGAAGTAGCGGGCGTAGATGTCGTCAAGGCTCAAACCTCGGAGACGGACGTGCAAGGGAAGAAGCCCTTGGCTGTTCAGGACTCGGATGATCTCGACCCGCACGTCGGCCTCACTGTGGACGACCAGTCCGCCGTCAGGTTCGAGATCAACCCCTTGCACTTGGCGCAGGTCGGCCAGGGCCGCCTTCAACTGCTCCAGCTCGGGACTCTGCAAGGCACGACCGTCGGCAGTGACCGCCTGCACCTCGATCTCTGCTCCCCCGCGGGCCGCCAGCTCGTGTTGCAGCTCGCCTACCGGTCCCGCGGCTATGAGGCGTCCACTCACGAAGATGCCCACCCGGTCACAGATCTCCTGGACCTGATGCAGTAGATGGGAGGAAAGCAGTATGGTCATACTTTGCTCATCGCGCAAGCGTTCGAGCAAAGCGAGAAGGTCGCGTACGCCCTCGGGGTCGATGCCGATGGTGGGCTCATCGAGGATGAGGATACGCGGCCGCTTGATGAGGGCGTCGGCCACAGCCAGACGCTGACGCATTCCTCGCGAGTAGCTGCCGGCGCGCTTGTCGGCAGCCTCGGTCAGGCCCACCTCCTCTAGCAGCTCGCTGATGCGTTCCTCAGCCTCTTTGCCTTTGAGGCGATTGAGGGCGGCCGTGTAGCGTAGATTCTGCCGACCGGTCAGGGTGGGGTAGAAGCCCACATTGTCGGGCAGATAGCCCACCACGGCCTTGACGGCAAGAGGGTCCCGCACGGGGTCGCTGCCCGCCACCCTGATGGTCCCCGCAGTCGGCTCGGTGAGGCCCAGCAGCATGAGGATGGTGGTAGTCTTGCCGGCGCCGTTGGGCCCGAGCAGCCCGAAGATCTCGCCCTCGTACACCGTGAAGGTTAGATTGTCGACGGCCGTGAAGTCGCCATACTTCTTGGTCAGGCCCTGGGTGATGATGGCAGCCTCACCGACCCCCCGCCCGTCCGCATGCTTCCGGGCTTCTCTCTGGTTCGACTGTTGCTGAGCGCTAGTCATGGGGTGTGTCCTTTCGACGCGGTCCTCACGGTCGGGAAGACCTCAGCGATGCAGCAAGCGACACCTAACGGTGGCCGAACCGGCGGAAGATCAAGCCCAGGATAACGATGGCCGCTACTGCGATGATGACCCCGATGACGCCCCACAAGGTGGAAGTCTTGACTGTGACTCGCAGCTGCTCTTGGGCTACAGCCTGGTCCGCCCGGGCGCTCACAGAGACCACATAGTCACCCGCGATGGCATCCTCAGCAGGGGTCAGGACGATGTACGCCGTCTGCTCTTGGTTGGGCGGCAACACATCGATGGTCAGAGGGTCGAACGTGACCTTCCAACCACTGGGCACAGTAGCCGAGAGTTTGACCCCCAGCAACGGACCGGTGCCCTTGTTTGTGACCACCAGCGGCATTCTAGTAGTGTCGCGAGCCTTGATGTCGAAGTTCAGTCGGCCGTCAGGGGTGGTCACCGACAGGGTGTAGGTCCCCGTGATGGTCACTTGCAGCGGGGCAGAGACCTCTTCACCCCCGCCCGAGGCCGTCACCACGACGTCGTAGGTGCCGATGGTGACATCAGGGCCTGGTTTCACCTCTAGGTTCAAACGCTGAGAGCTCTGGGCTTCCACCGTGACAGTGGGTGTTTCCTGGGTCGCCCCTGAGGGCTTGAGCGTGGTCGTCCAGTTCTCAGGACCGCTCACCGAGAGGTTGTAGGTACGGGGTTGCTGGGTATCGTTGCGCAGAGTGAGCTGGAAGTTGTAAGTGGCCGTAGCCGGTCCCTTCAAGGAGCTGTACTCGGCTTCCAGCTTGGTTGCCACGCCGGCGATCTTGCTGACCGTCACCGTTATGGGTAGCGTGGTAGTTCCTTCGGTTGTCCTTGCCACCACTTGGAACGTGTAGTCCTTCTCGGCAGCGTCAGCAGGCACGGTGAGCTTCAGAGTTAGCCGAGAAGGATCGTCGGGATTGACCATCACCGCTCGCACCGTGTAACCACCGCCGGTGATGTTAGCCTCCCAACCTGTCGGCACATTCTGCAGGCTCAGGTCGACCCGACGCGTGACCGTGTCGGCCACACGCAGATCAAGGTTGACACTCTGGCCGGCCTGGACCGAGAGATCGGGATAGGGAGTGGTCAGGGTGACCGCCCAGGCAGAAGAGGGCGCCAGGAGAAGCAATAAGACCAAGACGAAGAACAAAGCGATACCGACGAGAAGAGGGGCCTTCCCCCGGTTGCTGCGCTGTGACCAGCTACTTATCTCGGGCATGCTGAGCAACCTCCGTGAAAAGACTGCTGTTGTGTGCCACCATAAGGTTCCATCTGTGGAGCCGGACTATAAATAATACAGCTTCACTCGAGCGACGACCGTCCTGTCAGTCTCTTCTCTGGTCCAACACCTTCCCTCGCGGCGAGCGCCCTCTCTGGCGGCATAGGGGGTCCACTGACGCTAGCCGGCCGTCTGTAAAGAGACCATAAAGGACGGAGAGGCCGGGCCGGCGTCTTTGGCGGGCTCGCCTTGAAGTCAGCCTGACAGTCGACGTGGCTCAGGGCCTGTAGTTCTCGGCTGCCCCAAGAGTCATCGTCGACCTGTCGTCGCGTCGACCTGTCGTCGAGTAGTGCGCCTGGCAGGACTCGAACCTGCGGCCTTTGGTTTCGTAGACCAACGCTCTGTCCAGCTGAGCTACAGGCGCACGCTGGCGGAGAAGGAGGGATTCGAACCCTCGATAGGAGCATTCACTCCTACACTCGCTTAGCAGGCGAGCGCCTTCAGCCTCTCGGCCACTTCTCCCGGCAGCGGCATAGCTCGCCGCCTCAGCGGGCCCCTATTCTACCAGACGCCGGGTTTTTCCTGAATGACTCATTCCTGTATGGTGCAGTTGTGCAGTGCTCCTGGGTTATGGTCCTGCGCGGTGCTTCTGCGTGGCCTGCGCGGTGTGGAAGGAGGGGCGCTCGTTAGAGTGACCGGGGCCCTGTTTCGAGACAGGTGATAGGGCCGAACGGCGACAGTAGGCAACAAGACCGCGGTGCGGGGGACCTCGAGTGGTGGCAGCAGGGTGGAGGTCGGCATGGGCCCAAGCGAAGATGGGCGAGTGAACGGGTCAACTCCCGGAACCAAGTCCTCGAGTGGGACCAGGTCCTCGACCGAGTCAAGGTCTCTGCGTCCGGGCCCGACGGGCACTTCTGGCCCGGCCGGAGCTCTGCTTGGGCGAGCGGCCCGGTGTGGGGTCATCGCGCTGGACCGTCTTCTTGCGCGGCTCTACGGGATCGAGTCTTTGAGCGACGACCGCCGCCATTTCTTGCGGGTGAGCAGTCGTCCCACCACCGTGCGTGAGACAGTTCAGCTGGAGGAGGGTCTCCGCCTACTTCCGGGCGACCTGGTGGTCCAGATACATTTTGCGAACGCCTACCTTCCCAAGTTCGGCCCTCCAGGGCCCGATCTGGCCTGGGCGCGAAGATTCGAGAGCGGCTTACGGGACTCCCTCTCGCTGCTGGCCTCGGTCCTTGCCGAGCAGCCTCGTTGGAGGCGGTTTGCGGCCATACACGGCACGCTGGGTTTCTTGCCGGCAGGGGATGTGATGCTTAGGCGCCGTCTGGCCGACCGCTTTGGATTCGTCCTTGTATTGCGGTCTATACCCGGCGGTCGCTGGTGGCATTCGTCTTTTTGGGCGGCGTTCTACTCGCGACTGCTCGTGTGGGCTTACAACCCAGGAGGCCGAAAGGACCATTGGCAGGGCACAGCCCTGGTCGACATCTGGATGAGTCGTGAGAAGCTCCTCTCGCTCTACGGACCAGGGAGGTCGGCGGAGTGAGGGGCGCGCCTCGGCTCCCGCCGAGGCGCGCCCGTAAACCCGATGGCACGGAATTGCCGCCAGGGGCCGGCGGGCAGCCTGGGCTACTAACAGGTGGTGATGCTCTGTGGCCGGGATTTCAGGCGACGGCGGATGAACTTCTCTATTTCGATGATCACGTGGATGAGGAGTGACACTCCCAGTATCCAGAGCCAGGCATGGGCAGGTATAGGGGCGGTCTCGAACAGGGTGTTCATCCCCGGAAGGTAAGTGTAAAGGAGTTGGAGCGCGATCATGATTCCGACCCCCAACCACAAGAGACGATTGGTTCTGAGACCGGCCTTCCAAGAGCCGGCGGTGAGAGAGCGACAGCTGAACAGGTAGAAAATCTCCCCGAATACAAACACGTTGTTGGCCACAGTACGAGCTTCGGCCACGGTATACCCTTTGCTTTGGGCATACTCGAACAGGCCGAAAGCGCCGATGAGCAAGAGAACACCCACTATGGCGATGCGGCCCAACAGGACCCGGTCAAGGATGGGAGCTTTGGGGGACCGGGGCGGCCGCGACATGATGCCTTCCTCTTTGGCCTCGAAAGCGAGCATGAGGCCGAGCAGCACGGCTGTAGTCATGTTGATCCAGAGGATCTGCACCGGCGTTATGGCCAAGGTAAGGCCGGCGAAGATAGCCGCCAAGATCACCAGCCCCTCCCCCAGATTGGTGGGCAGAGTCCAAGTGATGAACTTGGTCAGGTTGTCGAAGACTCCTCGCCCTTCTTCTACGGCCGCCTCTATAGTGGCGAAATTGTCATCGGTCAGCACCATGTCGGCCGCCTCTTTGGCCACTTCCGTACCTGCTCGTCCCATAGCTACGCCGATATCGGCCTGGCGCAGAGCCGGCCCGTCGTTGACGCCGTCGCCCGTCATGGCGACCACATGTCCTCGACTCTGGAGGGCGGTGACCAGCCTAAGCTTTTGCTCAGGCGAAACCCGAGCGAAGACGAAGGTCTCCTCGGCCACTTGCGGCAGTTCTTGATCCTCCACTTGGGCAAGCTCAGCTCCAGTGAGGGGGCGTGGTGTCTGCTCGGGAGAGCAGCCAGGTGGTCGCAGGCCCAGTTGCGAGGCGATAGCCGCGGCGGTAAGGACATGGTCACCGGTGATCATCTTCACCTGGATGCCGGCAGTGTGGCAGGCCTGGATGGCTGCGATGGCCTCCGCCCGCGGGGGGTCGATCATCCCTTGCAGGCCGAGAAAGACGAGTCGGTCTCGAACAGCATCGTGGTCGATGGCATCCAGCTCAAAGGGTGCGTTCTTCTTCGCGAAAGCGAGCACGCGCAGACCCTGCTCTGCCATCTTGCGGGCGAGGGCTTCGATCCGTTCCGGCTCCAACTGTTCCTCGTTCCCCTCCAGCGTCAGTTGGCGGTGGCAACGCGCCAGTATCTTCTCCAGGGCTCCTTTGACATATATCAGTCGACCGTTCCTGTCTGCCTCGGGACTACCCCCAGAGCCTGAATCTTGGTGGGTGTCGAGGGCGTGCAGCGTGGCCATGTACCGATGCTCCGACTCAAAGGGCAAGGTATCCAGGCGGGGGAACTGTCGGGCCACCTCTTCTCTTTCGACACCCGCCTTGGCAGCCACCACCAGCAGTGCCCCCTCCGTTGGGTCGCCGCCGATGTGCCATTCGCCGTCTTGTTGGTAGAGAGAACTGTCGTTGCAGAGCACCCCGGCCCTGAGCAGCTCGAGCAGCCCTCTGGGCAGGGAAGGACCGTCGAGGACAGACCCGTCCTGCGCAGTGAGCCAGCCCTCGGGCTTGTAGCCGACGCCTGTGACGAAGAAGGCCTGCTCTGCGACCGTCAACTCCTGCACGGTCATCTGGTTCTCGGTCAGAGTGCCCGTCTTGTCGGAACAGATGACGGTGGTAGAGCCTAAGGTCTCGACTGCAGGCAGCTTGCGGATGATGGCCCGGCGTCGGGCCATCCGGGACACGCCGATCGCCAAGGTGATGGTGACAGCGGCGGGAAGCCCTTCGGGGATCGCTCCCACAGCCAGGGCCACCGCCGCCATGAACATGTCGAAGGCCGATTGCCCGCGCAAGATTCCCACAAGAGCGGTCACTGCCGCCAAGCCTATGATGACGTAGAGCAACAGCTTGCTGAAGGCTGCAATCTTGCGGGTAAGCGGGGTCTTGAGCTGCTCTGCTTCGGCGATAAGATGGGAAATCCTGCCCACCTCGGTGTTGTCACCGGTCGCTACCACCACTCCGGTTCCTTGACCCGCTGCCACCAAAGTGGTGGCGTAGACCATGTTCGCGCGGTCGGTCAGCACCGTATCCGGCGGTAACGCCTCGGTGCGCTTCTCGACCGGCAGAGACTCCCCCGTAAGGGTGGATTCATCCACCCGTAGTTCTCGCAGGTAGATAAGCCGTAGGTCAGCAGGTACCTTGTCCCCGGCCTGCAGGTTGACTACGTCGCCGGGCACGAGATCGGAAGCAGACACCACGACCCGCCGGCCCTGCCGGATGACCGTAGTCTGTATAGTCATCGCTCGCGACAGCGCCTCGATGGCTTTGACCGCCTTGGTCTCCTGGAGGTATCCCACCGTGGCGTTGATGATCACCACACCGAAAATCACTCCCGCATCGACCCACTCTTTGAAAGCCGCCGTCACCGCGCCGGCCACTATCAAGATCAGGACCAGAGGCTGGCTGAACTGGGACAGAAGTCTCGTGAACCAACTCGGTCCCTTGCGCCGAGTCAGCACATTAGGGCCATACTGCGCCCGACGCTTCTCAACTTCGTCCGGGGAGAGTCCGTGTTCGCTATCGGTCTGAAGGGCCTCGAGGATTTCTGCAAGGGACTGGCTGTGCCAGGAGGCTTCCTGGTCTAGCGGGGGCTGTGGTCGCGGCATCGCTTCTCCTTGAGGGTCGCAGTGGTCGGCCTCTCTCGGTTGGTCGTGACGGCTATGAAAAGCCCCGGCCCGGTGACCCAGGCCGAACGGCATTATATCCCTTTAGAGTGACAACCTCAGGCACGTCCCCTGAGGTGCAGACGAGGCAATCTAGATGTTCTCTCCCGTCCAGGTTCCCCCGGGTCGGGAACGTGCCCACCCCGGGTGCGCCGGCCAGCTTGGCAGGGGAGCGGTCAGCTCTGTTCCGTGGAACCAGTCTGCGTCGTGCCGGCCGTCCCGCTCGCCTCCGCCCTGACGCCTGAGGCTTGGCTTGGGGCCGCGCTGACGCTCGCGGTCTCCGGCGGATTCAGGGCTGCCTCCTTATCGACCGCCACATCCTCCTTGACGGCAGCCTTGATCTCCTCCTGGCTTTCCTTCAGGCCCCTTTTGAAACCGGAAATAGAACGGCCGAGGGAAGCTCCCAGATCGGGCAGCTTCTTGGGCCCGAAGATGAGCAGTGCCAGGACCAGGACGATCGCGATCTCCCATGGTCCGATCCAACTTGGCATGGAAACACGCTCCTTGTAAGAACTTCACGGATCGTGGCCACTATTATCGCACGCTCGGCGAAAAGCTGCCCTCCCACCCTAGCCGAAGCGCAAGGGGAGAACGATCTGTCAACGGCAAGCAGTGCAGTTCAGAAGAAAGCCTTGAGGCGTCTCCTGATGTCTTCCAGGGTGACCTGCCCTTCCGTGCTCGCCTTCCCCGGCTGACCTGCCCGACTCGCGTCATCCGCTGTGGCCGGGCCTCCTGCCTGGCGCACGTCAAAGAGTGACTGCACGTGAGGGGGTAGGAACCGGGTGAGCTGAGCGTAGCCATGCACGTCGCTGAAAGAGCGCGGATACGAGTAATAACGGAGGGGATAGAAGACATACAGCCAGTCCTTGGCTCTGGTGAGGGCTACGTAGAACAGGCGTCGCTCCTCCTCTATCTCGTCGGCTCTCCCGGTGGCCAGGTCAGAAGGTATGTTGCCGTCTGCCGCGTGGATGACGTACACGACATCCCACTCCAGACCCTTGGCCGAATGCATAGTGGAAAGGATTAGGAAGTCCTCGTCTAGGAGGGGAGGACCGGCGAAATCCTCGCTGTAGCTCGGAGGGTCCAGAGCAAGCTCGGCCAGGAAACGGGCGCGGTCGTTGAAGCGAGCCGCGAGATACTCGAGTTGCTGCAGGTCCAGGAGCCGGGCCCGGGCGTTGTCGTAGAGCCGCTCCAGAAGAGGCGCGTAGAAGAGGCGGACTTGATGGATCTGGGAGGCCAAGTCACCGGGGCGGCGGCCTCCTATCAAGCTCATCAGCTCGACCAAGTCGCGCCAATGAGCCGCTGCCGCCGCCGAAGGCGGCGGGCAGGCTCGCCAGGCTGACCAGGGAGAGGACTCCCCGCGGGTATCGACAGCGCGGAGGGCCTCAGCGCTTTCTGGAGCCTCGCTCTCGTCCTCGGCCTCGGGACCTGCTGGAGCTTCGGCCCTAGCTACGGCCGCAGCACTCTCTCTGTCACTTGCAGCCGGCTCCGGGTGCATCCGCTCCGAAGACACCACGCGTGACCCCAACCTGTCCATGAGGGCGCGGGCCTTCTTGGGTCCGACTCCGGGCAAGAGCATAAGGACTCGGGTGCCAGCCATGAGATCGCGCGGATTCTCAGCCAGGCGTAGAAAGGTTAGCAGGTCTTTGACGTGAGCGGTCTCCACGAATCGCAGCCCCCCATACTTACGGAAGGGGATGTTGCGCCGGGCAAGCTCCAATTCCAGGGCCAGACTATGATGGGACGCTCGAAAGAGGACTGCCTGACGGCGCAGGGCAAGGCCGGCTTCGCGATGTTCGAGGACCTGTCGGATCAAGGCTTCGGTCTGTTCGTCTTCATCTTGGCAGATGACTAGTTGTGGCCTCGTCCCTCCGCCTCGCGCGGACCACAATTCCTTGGCATAGCGCTCAGAAGTCTCGGCGATGACGGCATTGGTGGCTCGGAGGAGAGGCTGGGTGCTGCGGTAGTTCTGCTCCAAGGTCACAATGGTCGTGCTGGGGAACCTGGCGGGGAAGTCGAGGATGTTGCGCACGGTCGCTGCCCGGAAGGAGTAGATGGCCTGCGCGTCGTCTCCCACCACAGTCAGACCCTTGCCATCGGGGGTCAGCATCTGCAGGATCTCCGCTTGCAGCGCATTAGTGTCTTGGTATTCGTCGACCAGTACCCAATCGAAACGCCTGCGCACCGCTGCGCCCGCACGTGCGTCGCTGAGCAGTCCGTGCCAGTAAAGGAGCAGGTCGTCGTAGTCGAGGACACCCTGGGTCCCTTTGCGATCGACGTACAGAGAGAACAGCTTGCGTAGGTCGCCCACATCGTCACGGCACCAGGGAAAGTAGTTCTCTACAGCTTCTTCTACTGGCTCTCGGGCATTGATGCAGCGACTGTAGATATCCATGCAGGTGCTCTTGAGCGGGAAGCGGCGGTCGCTCTTGGCCAGGCCGAGCTCCGTGCGCAGCACTCCCAGAAGGTCCTCCGCATCGCTGCGGTCCAGGATGGTGAAGGAGGGATCGAGACCTATCGCCCGACCGTGCAGTCGGAGCAGCCGCGTGGCTACGGCGTGGAACGTACCCCCCCAGACCCGGTTGGACGCTTGGCGCAGTGGGAGCGGAGCTGCAGAGGTGGGTCGACTCTCATCCCGCTCTACGGACCCCAGATGGCGGAGAAGGGAGTCTACCCGCCGAAGCATCTCGGCCGCCGCCCGTCTGGTGAAGGTAAGAAGGAGTATACGACTAGGGTCACTGCCTTGGGCGATGAGATAGGCGACGCGATGCGCCAGAGTGGCCGTCTTGCCGGTACCCGCGCCGGCCACGATGAGAAGCGGCCCTTCACCGTGTTCGACGGCAAGGCGCTGTTTCTCATTGAGGTCGCGCAACAGGGTTTCCAAAGGTCGACCGGTCATGGTACTTACAAGGATACTCGCCCCGGTGGATAGGACGCCCGCGTAGACGGACAGGACCCTCGCCCCCTCGGTAGCAGACGAGACTTCCCGCCCCGCCCTGCCTCTCTGTCTTCTATCTCGACGCTGACGGGTCGAGAGAGGGCTGGTCGGCCGGTTGACCGGCCAGAGTCGCGCCTGGGGGGCACTCGTGGCCAGGAAGGTCCTCAGGGCGAGGCACATCCTCGGCCCGAGTGCCTACTCTTCGATAGGCGGCGATCCCTAACGCACCGCACAAGGCCACGCCTGCAGCCATGAGATAACTGGTCGTGAAAGTGGTTAGGGCGTCGGCCAGTTTCCCGGCCACGTAGGGCCCCGTTGCCTGGCCGAGGCCATGAAAGACAGTGAGAAAGCCGTAAGCGGCGGGAGCCATGCGCGGTCCGACCAGGTCGCTGCAAAGGGCAGCCATGATGGCAGGGACACCCCAGGCGGTGATACCGAAGAGCAGGGCCGACGCCACCAGGGCGCTCTGCCGCTGGGAGAGGGCAAAGAGGCTGTACGACAGTGTCTGCAGTAGTAGGATCAAAGTCATCGCCCGTCCGCGCCCGATGCGGTCGGCGACCCAACCCCAGAGGATCCCGCACGCCAAGCTGGCCCAGCCCAGTATCATGAACAAGGTGCCGGCTTTCTCGGCGGTGTACCCGACATCGGCTATGAGGCGCTTGGTGAAGAAGGTAAGGTAAGCCATGTAGGCGAAGCCGAAAAGAAAGTAGACTACACCCAGATGCCAGACCCGCGGCGAGAAGTAGATGCGTCTCCAGCCGGCGGGCCGGTCCCGCTCAGAAGGCCGTGGCACCTGGTGTCTGGCGTGAGGCCGGTTCCTGATGCCAAGCAGTGCGATCAGGGCTATCACTGCTACAGCGGCTGCTAGCACGAGCCAGGTACGACGCCATCCCTCCGGACCCCATCTCTCCATAAGAAACGGGATCAGTGGACCCACCACTACCAGACCTACGGAGCAACCAGTGGCCGCTGTACCTGCGCTGAGAGCTCGCCTTGTCACAGGGAACCACATCGTCGCCATGGTATGCCCCGGCACGCTGGCACCTGCGGCGCCTATGCCAGACAAGAACCTTCCCCCTAGGGCAAGAGAGTAGCTACCGGCCATGCCCGTGATCACCATGCCCAGAGAGGCCAGCAATAGTCCTCCACTTATGACGTAGCGAGGTCCAAAACGAGAAGCCAAAGCCCCGCCCAAGATGGCCATGGTCATATACCCGGCCAGGTTGGCCGTGGCGAGACCCCCGGCTTGACTATTGGAGAGTCTGAGGCCGTCTTGCATGAAAGGAAGGATGGAGGTGTAGCTGAAACGGGAAAGACCCAGGGCGCCGAACACGGCAAGTACAGCGAGTGCCAGGATGACCCATCGATAGCGGGTCTCTACCTCTTGTGAATGACCCATCGCGCCCAGCCTGTTTCCGAGAGAGAAGCGCCGGACGACGCCCTCCCCCCATTAGGGCGCGGTGTCCACGCGGTCAACGTCGGCGTGCCGCCACTACCACCAGAGCCACGAGCACCAAGAAAGCGGCACCGGCCACAGCGAAAGAAACCACGGACCACAAAGACCAATCGAGGCCCGTCTTCTCACTGGAGGTGCCCGGAGCCGCGCTTGGCACACTTCCTCCAGTCGACCCGGAGCTCGGGGGCAGCGTGGTCGATTCTAGCATGGTGGTCTCGGTAGTGGGTCCGGACTCTCCCGGAAGCAGTTGTGTGAAAGGCACGAACTGCGGTGCGGGCTGGGTACCCAGACCCAGCCAAGATATGAAGACATCATCGCTCTTACTACCGGGATAGCAGTCGAGCACCTGGATGCGGATCCACTCGGCCGCGGCCACCAGGGGGAAGACCTGCACAGAGGCCTCATCTTCCAGGCCGAAGGTGGCGGTGGTGCCGTCAGAAAGGTCAACTCTTATGGTCTTCGGGCGACCATATTCGGCGAAGGAGGAGAGCGTCTGATTGAGGCCAGGCAAGATGCGTAACTCGCGTATTTCCTGGCTGCCACCGATGCGGAGCCGTGCCCACGCGGGCCCAGCCGTCGGGGTGCATTTCCAGGCGCTGGACGCCGAACCGTCCGCCAAAGCCCACAACGGGAAGTTCTCATCCTCCCTCAGGCCGGAGGAGCTTGTGTCGGGGAACAACATCGCACCTAGAGTGGCAGGGATCAGCTGTGGCTCCGGCTCAGCCGGGAAAGGAGCGGTAAGAGCAAGCACTATGTTGTCGTCTCGGGTGGGTTCGAAGTCTGCGAACTCCCACAGGAAAGTCCGCGGGTCGGGATTCGTGTAGGTCTCGGGCTTCGTGGTCCAGGGCCAACCTCCCTCCACCAGAGGGGATTCAGCCTTGACCTGCAGCCCGAAAGAGTCGAAGTCATCGGCCAGACAGAAGCGGACGGCAGCCTTACCGATAGTTCCTGCCCAGCCGGCTCCTGTGTGCAACCAGTAGTCATAACGACCGGCGAGGAAGCTGAAACCTCCGCGCTTGAGTTCCGACGGGGCAGTATAGGGAAAACGGTCGCCCGACGACCAAGTCGGTTCGCTCAAGTAGTAGACCGTGATCATCGTCTTCCCGGGCGGGAAGGTGGCGTCATGCAGGAAGTAACCGACTTCCTCTCCCTCGTAGCGCCCCCTGCCAAGGCGTACGGGCAGCGGGCGGCCATCCTGCCAGGCCCGAAAAGCCAGAGGAGGAGTGCCGTTGTCGTCAGCGCCGAGCAGGTAGTAAGGAAAGCCGAGCTGGAGCTGCTCGGGCTCGCCCATGTTCACGAACAAGAAGTCCACCTTGAACTCGGCGAAGCGGCGATAGAGGATGGCTTGCACTGTCTCCGCTTCCAGCCGGACCGTGGTACTTGCGAGGGGTTGGAGATTACCTGCCTCGCCGCCTACGGAAGTATCGTCAGCGCGAGCGACGGGGGCGGGTAAGATCACGAACAGCAAGCTGGCAAGCAGGGAGACGAAGCCGACGGTGAGCGGGGACAAGGCAGCGGTCAGCGCCGTCGCTCTACCCCCCTGGGCAGAGCGGACCGTGGGAACCCAGGTGGACGAAAGGGTGGAGAACAAAGTGGAGACGCGTCGAGCCCTCATCGGTCTGCCCCCCAACTGGCCCTTGAGCCTTGTCATGCGTTGGACCTCGTCGAGTATACCCCTGACTCTGGCGCTCACCGGCTGTCTCCGCGTCACTTGGAAAGAAAGCCGGTCTGTTCCAGCGCGCGCACGCGGATGGCTGCCTCGTTCGGCACGGGGCAACTGAACTGACACACACCGCAGCCGATGCAGCGTTCAGCAACCACGCGGGGCAGTCGTAATCCGGCTCGACCGCTTCCTCTGCCTTGTCCCTGCCCCTCGCCTTGTCCGGCCGATACGAGGATGATGGCTTTCTCGGGGACGGGACAAAGCTCCTGGCAGACGAGACAATCGCGTCCCTCGGACCACGGAATGCAGGTGTTGTGATCGATGTAGGCGCGGCCGATCACCTTGCGGCGCTTTTCCGCCAGGCTGAGCGATCGGATGGCTTGGGTCGGGCACACTTTGCCACACTCGTTGCAGGTCCAGTCACAGTAACCCCGCCGGTAATCCATCTGCGGGGTGAAGAACCCTTCCCATCCGGCATCCAGCACGGCCGGCTGGATGACATTGGTAGGACAGACCTTCATGCACTGGGCGCAACGAGCACAGGTAGCCATGAAGTCAAGCTCATTCCGCGACCCTGGTGGCCGGATCAAGAAGACATCGCGTTGGATGCGGCCGAGCCCCGTGAAGAGGAACAGACTCCCCACAAAGGCCACTCCTCCTGCTTTGAGGAGTGCCCGTCGACTCGGGTCGTGGACGTGCTGCTTGCGGGGCCGACGTCCCCAGCGGATGGCGCCATGGGGGCAGGTGTCAGCGCATTCCAGGCCTATCTGGCACCGCGAGCAATCGGTGGCAGCGCCGGCATCCCGTATGGCATCCATAGGGCAGACGTCGGTGCAAGCCTCGCAGCTTCGGCAGAGACTTTGGTCGACCACCCGCCCGTAGATGGCTTTGCGGCCGACGAGACCTAGAAGCGCACCCAGGGGGCAGAGGTGCCGACACCACAGGCGCCGCTCGATCCACGAGATGGCGAGGATGGCGACGAACATGGCGAAGATCACTAGCTGCAGTCTGTAGGCAAGACCGTTGGGGAAAAGAAGGCGGCCGGTGAGCGTCTCGGTCACTGTATCGACTGTCCCCCGCAGCGGTGGGGCGAGGTAGGCTATGTCGCCTACGAGGCGAAGCGCACGGTCCACTGCGGGGTAGAGCAGGGTAGTGGCAGAGCGGGTCAGGAGCGAAAGCGGATCGAAGACTAGGTAGACCGCACTGCCAAAAACTAGCAAAAAGAGTACTACTACCAGGCCGAAGAGGGGGATCTTGCGGAGAATCGTTCGGACCCTGGGACCGGCCTGACGTTCCTTACGCGGGCCGAACAGTTCGATGAGGAAACCGGTCGGGCAGACGTAGCCGCAGAACGCACGTCCTAGGAAGAGCGGACTGAGGAGCACAGGGATGGCAAGGAGCAGTTCCCATTTGAGCACCCCGTTGGCGAGCGAGGTGAGGGCCAGCAGGGGGTCCGCCAGCAAGAAGCCTCCCAAGAAGACGCTTCCAAGCGGCCAGAAAGTCAGGGTGAGCAGAGTGAAGAACGCAAGCAAGAAGAAGGTCTGAAAAACGCGTCGATAGCGGTGCAGGCCCCGGCGTCTGGTCGGGCGGCGCGGGCTTCGGCGTGCGCTGGTCGTTTGCTCCTCCATACCCCCGTGCCCGCTTGCTCGCTGGCGCTCTTCCATCTGCCTATCGTCAGGCATCAGGCTGTACCCTCGAAGATCGTGTACTTCGCCAGATCGAGGGTTCCCAGACCACGCCTCTCTGCCTCCACCAGGCTCGGCAGCTGGTCGGGCTGCCAGCCCATGATGGTGCAGCCGTAGGCATCGACAGCCACAGGGCTGGTCCCGGCGACGACCGTCTTGGGCATGGCCACATCTCTCAGGTTGCCCCCGGTGGGGCCGTTACGCACGAGGACCCGATAGGCATCCAAGACCACCAGATGCTGGACTACCCGGGTGTTGACGTCGGTGATCTTCACGGGGTAGTCGGTATGGATGCGGCCACGTGGGTCGCCCATGATGCCCATGAGGTTTTTCATGGCCAGGGTGAGTCCAGCGAGACCGTGGGTCTTCCCGATGGGCACGTTGATGAAGGTATCGGCCTCGAGAACGTCGGTCACCAGGGGCCAGGAATCGATGGCCACACCCCCGGGGATCTCTACCCGCTCGAAGTTACGGTTGGTCAGGTACTTCACCGTTCCTCCTGCTTGCGCGACCGCCTGGGCGATGCCCGACTCCTTGAAGGCTGCCCGGGGGCTCGAGGTCGGGTAGTCGAGCACCGTGACTCGGTCGGCCCCCGCTTCCAAGCACATGGTTACGATGGTGGCCACTACCAGGGGGTTGGTGGTCACTGCGTACTCGGGCAATCTACCGGTGAGTACGTTGGGCTTTACCACTACATTGGCTCCCGGCTCGACGAAACGCTCCATGCCTCCCAGCGCCGCCAGGGCTGCCCGCACGTTGCGGTCGGGAGCCTCGCCTCTGATGACCGCAAGATCGGGATAGGTAGGGTGCACCGTGTCCATGGTGGAAGTAGTCGTGGGAACCGGCTCGGAAGACGCCGGACCGGACGGGGGTGGGGTGGTCTGACTGGGGGAAGTGTTCTCGGGTCCCGTGACGACGAGTGTGGTCGTCGTCTCAGCGCCCCCGAAGGAACCCGTCCGGGTCTGGGATTCCGACCAGCGGAGAAGACGGGCGCATCCCGCGAGCGACGATGCCAAGGCCGCCGTGCCGGCGGCGAGCAGCCACCGGGCCCATAAGGTCAAGAACTCGCGTCTATCCATCGTGGTAACTGTCCCTCGTCTTGGTCTGTCTCCCCGCACCGGCTAGGCGCCTCAGGAGTTTCATTTCCCATATTGCGGGAAGGTATATCCACGGACAAGACCTAGTGCCCGGGAGCAAAGGAGTAAGAGCGAAGGCGGGACATGGCCGAACCGGCGGAGAAACCTATCGGAAGGCGCGCCTTCATCGGCCTGGTGGTGGCCGGTCTGGTGACCCTTTTCGTGGGCAAAGACACAATCGGGCGTATATCGGGAGGCGGCGACTGGCCCGCTGGTGTCTCTGCTTTTCGGATCAACACGGTCGGTCCGGGAGCGGCCTTCGTGGAGAGTTCCTGGCGGCTGGTCGTAGACGGCCTGGTGAGCAAGCCTCTGGAGCTGACCTTCGCAGAGGTCAAGGCCTTACCGCGTAGCCGGTTCACCCGCGATTTCTACTGCGTGGAGGGTTGGGGAGTCAAAGACGTGGAGTGGACGGGTGTCACGGCGGGAGAGCTCATGCGTACGGCTGGGCTCGACCCACGAGCTACCCACCTGGTCTTCTATTCGAGCGACGGGATCTATACTGACTCCTTGACCACAGAGGAGGCCTTACGGCCTGACACTCTGCTCGCCTACGAGCTCTTGGGCGAGCCTCTGCCCGAGAAGATGGGCCGGCCGCTTAGGCTGGTCCTGCCGGGCAGTTACGCCTACAAGAACGTCAAATGGGTGGTGCGGGTAGAAGCGATCGCCGCCGGTCCCGAGGGTTATAAGGGCTACTGGGAGCAGCGAGGTTATCCGGCTGATGCCAGCATCTGATTTCATGCTTCGCTTCCACCTGGCGGAGCGGCTCGCTCACTGGCTCTACGCCCTTTTTTTCCTGGGGGCGTTCCTCAGCGGCGTGTTGATGTGGGCCCCTGCCACCCGCGAGTGGATGGGTGGGGCTCGGGAGGCCGTCTCTCGTTACCACGCCTTCGTTGGCTTGGCCATGGTCTTGTTACCCCTGCTGTTGATGCTGGTCATGGACCGTCGCCGGCTGCGTGAGAACCTGCGGGAAGTCGACTGGTGGACCGGGGAGGACGGAAGGTGGCTTGTTCTTGCCCTGCGGGGCTACTTGCTACGGGGTAGGCCGATGCCGCCGCAAGGCCGCTTCAACGCGGGGCAGAAACTCAATGTGGTGCTAGTGGCAGCGATGGCAGTAGGCTTCGCTACCACCGGCGGCATACTGATGCACAAGGCCAGTTTTCCGGCTTGGTTGGTAACGCGGGCATTGTGGTTGCACGGTTTCTTGGCGGTATTGGCGTTCACTCTTTTCCTCGGCCACTTGGCCCATGTGTTCCTCACCCGACACGGTCGGCATTATCTCAATGGCATGGTGACCGGGCACGTCCCGGAGTGGCTGGCGCGAGAACGCCATCAGCGCTGGTGGGAGCAGTGTCGTGGTAAGGAGGCCGGTGAGGAGCCGATGCAGGGGCCCGAAGTGTAGTAAGCTTTTGTCCTCCAACGGAGCGGTCTGCGGACCCCAAGAGAAGGGAAGTTCCCTATGCAAGCCACACGCGGCGCAGTAGTCTCGCTAACCTACACCTTGCGAGACGACGACGGCAACATCATCGACACTAACACAGGCTGTGACCCTTTGGTCTACCTCCATGGTTATGACAATCTCATTTCCGGACTGGAGCGTGCGGTCGAAGGCATGTCCACGGGCGACACTTCTACCGTCGTTGTCGAGCCGGATGATGCTTACGGGGAATTCAACCCCGAGGCCGTGTTTGACATTCCCCGCGGCGAGTTCCCTGAAGGAATGCCGCTGGAGCCGGGTCTGCAACTGACCGCGGAGACCCCCAGTGGTGAGGTCTATATGGTGGTGGTCGAGGTCGGCGAGGAGTCGGTCACGGTCGACGCCAATCATCCGTTGGCTGGCAAGCGTCTCCACTTCGACATCGAGGTGGTGGATGTACGGCCCGCGTCGAACCAAGAGCTCATGCAGGGTTACCCGGACCGGATAGTCGACTGATCCATTGCCATGGGAGTGGTCCACACCTCCAGGATCACCATCGTCAGAGAACACGGGCCCATCCGCAAGGCTATCATTCAGGGCTTTTCCGAGCCCATCTACTACGGTGTGCACGGGGGTATCAAGAAGTTCTACAAGGTCGAGCCCGAGGTGGAACACGCTGCTACCCTCGATCACATCGTGGGAGCGGTGGGCGGTTGAATGATGGGTACGTTGGCCACGGCGTTGGCCACCAAGAAAATACCCACTCACAGCGACCGCTTTTGCGCCCAGGTGGAGGGCGACATCGAAGATGTCGATGGCGTTCTTCGCATCACGCGCATCCGGGTCGATTACCAGTTGAAGGTGCCGCCAGGCAAGACGGAACAGGCCCGGGAGGTTTTCGCCGAGTATCTCAAGCGTTGCCCGGCAGCCATGAGTGTGTGCGGCTGTATCGAGATCAGCGATAGTCTAGAAGTGACAGAGTTGGAGGGCTAGCGGGAAGGGAGTGCCATGGGTCGCGAGAGCGAGCCGGTAGAGCGCGTAGTGCTCACCCGACGCCGGACGGCGGGGAGGCTCACGCTTCGGCGGTTTTTCTGGGCGGTGGTGTTCCGTCGATCGTGTCTCGTGGCGGCCGGTCTTCTGCTTGCTGCTCTGGGCTTGGTGCTCGTCGCTGGGCTTGCGGCGGGATGCTCCGGCAGTGGTGGGTCCCTGCCCCAGGTCCAGCTGGACGGTGGACCCATCAAGGGTGTGCTAGAAGGGGGACTGCATGTCTTCAGAGGTATCCCCTATGCGGCGCCCCCGGTGGGGGAGCTCCGCTGGAAGCCTCCCCAGCCGGTGACTCCATGGAAGAAGGTCAGGGAGTGCACTCAGTTCGGCCCCTCTTGTCCACAGCCAAGTTCGGGAGAGGTCTTCTATCTTGACGTCGGTGCCACCGCAGAGGACTGCTTGTACCTCAACGTGTGGACTCCCGCCAAGAGCCAGACCGACGGTCTTCCGGTGATGGTGTGGATCCACGGTGGGAGCTTCGTCACTGGTGCGGGCTCCATGGCCGTGTACTCCGGGGCCAATCTGGCCACCAAGGGTGTGGTCGTCGTTACCATCAATTATCGACTGGGTCCCTTCGGTTTCCTCTCGCATCCCGCGCTGACGACAGAGTCTCCGGAGGGTACGTCGGGCAACTACGGTCTCCTCGACCAGATCGCTGCCCTGAAGTGGGTGAAGCGCAACATCGCTGCTTTTGGGGGCGATCCGGAAAGGGTCACCGTGTTCGGGGAGTCCGCCGGCGCTATCAGTATTCTCGACTTGTTGGTGAGCCCCCTCGCCGAGGGCTTGTTCGAGCGCGCCATAGTGCAGAGTGGCATTCTGCTGGATGCGGGCTTTGGGGTCTCGACTGCGGCCACCCTGGCCGAGGCGGAGGAGGCAGGGGCGAAGTTCGCCGAACGACTGGGCATAGCTCCGAGGGGCGATGTGCTCACAGAGCTGCGGGCGAAGAGTGCGGCCGACCTGCTGGCCGCTATGCCCGGCGAGGAGCTGATGGAGGGCGGACTGGTCTGGAAACCGGTCGCCGACGGCTACGTACTGCCTGACCTGCCCACCAGACTGTGGCTTCAGGCGAAGCAATGGCCCCTCCCTCTCCTCATCGGTTCGAACGCCGACGAGGGCAATGCCTTCCTCGCCGGTCTGACCACCTCGACCGAAGAGTTCCAGCGTCAACTTGCAGAGATCTTCGGGCCGCTGGTGACAGAAGCACGGTCGCTTTATCCAGTGAAGACGCCTGCTGACATAGTCCCCGCCTTCAGCCGAATGCTCACCGAGGTGGGTTTTGCGTCCACAGCTCGTTTTGCCGCCGGGGTGATGAGCGAGTCGGCGTCGGCCTATCTGTACCACTTTACGCGGGTTCCTTTCGGCAATCCTTTGGGCGCTTTCCACGGAGTCGAGATCCCGTATGTCTTCGGCAATCTGGACATGTTCTCGGCTCTGGGCCAGATCCAAGATCCCGATCGGCGGTTGTCCGAGACCATCATGGGTTATTGGACGCGGTTCGCAGCCACCGGAGACCCCAATGGGGGCGGAGCGGTGGAGTGGCCACGTTACAACGGTGCGGAAGACCTGCACCTTGAGCTGGGCGATGTCATCCAGGTAGGACGTGGCCTGTACAAAGAGGCCTGCGACCTTGCTGACCGCGTACGCCAGGCAGGACTTGGTGCTACTCCAGACTGAAGGGTGGGTAGCGGTCGGTGATCAGCAAGAAAGCGTAGGCCTCCACTCTCAGCGTCCAACGCACCACACCGACCACATAGTCGAACAGGCTCCGCGGGTATCGCCCGGTGAAAAGGATGGCGAACCAGGCGATGATCACGCACACGGCAGCTCCGATCCACAGGAACCAGAGCACAATCCAGTGGGGTACAGCCAGCAGCCACTTGACCAGGGGCAGCCCCCGGCTCAGCTGAGAAGCGTCCGGGTAAGCGAAGTCCAGGTGGATCGCCTGCTCTTCGTCGGTGGAGGGGTATTCGTCTCGCAAGAGGAGAGCGTAGGCGCCCACTCGGGCCAAGAAACGCGACAGCTCCAGGTTCCAGTCGAACCACCAACGGGGGTATTTCTTGCGGAAGAGAAGCATCAGGAGCACCGGGACGAACAAAATTCCGCCGGCTGCCCAGGACCAGGAGTAGTTCTGGCTTTCGATCGAAATCGTGCCCGAGGCCAAGAGTGAAGCGATGATGCCGATGGGGATGATCCAAAGGAAGCGGAGTCCCGTGCTCAACCGGTCGAGAGGCCGGTCAGGATAGTCGACCGAGAAGGTGAGCGGATAGGGAGTCGGGGTCGGATAGGGTGGGCTGGTGGTCGAGTAGGGGCTTGGCGGCTGTTCCATGTTGCACCTTCCCTCGTGTGGGTGTACTGGTCGGTCCTCCGGCGCCTACGCTCGGCAGTGGTCACCCTCGGAGCGGTTGCCTGGCAGGCTGTATGACCCATCATATACCCAGTCCCGTATAATGGGCGGACGCGTGAGCAGGTGCACGCCGGCAAGGTTGGACCAGCTGAGCGAATCGAGCGAGACAAGCGGATCGGACAAGACTACGGATGCAGGCTGCTCTGAGAACCAGTTCTTCTTTGCGTCGGGGGGCGTTGAACGGTCTGGTCTTCTTTGCCGGCACGGGCAGCATGGCCACCGAGATGTGTGCTTCGCGGCTGCTGGCGCCTTACTTCGGCTCGTCGACTATAATCTGGGCCAATATCATCGGTCTGATCCTGGTGGCCCTGTCTCTGGGTTACTTCTTGGGTGGGAAGTTGGCTGATAGGTGGCCGAGTCCTCGTTTGCTCGGGGGCGTGGTGCTAGCGGGCGCTGTTCTCACCGCAGTGGTCCCGTTTGTAGCTCGGCCTTTCCTCAACGTGACTATCGACGGCATCGACTCGGTCTCCGTTGGAGCGGTGTTGGGCTCGTTCTTTGCCTGCGTCGTGCTGTTCGTGCCTCCTGTACTGCTGTTGGGGACGGTGACCCCTTTCGCCGTACGTATCGGCATGAAAGAGGTACAGGAGGCGGGGGCGACGGCTGGGAGGGTGTTCGCGCTCTCGACCGCCGGCAGTCTGCTGGGCACTTTCCTACCGCCTTTGGTCACGATCCCGCTTATCGGTACGCAACGCACCCTCATCGGAGCCGCTGCGATCATCGCGGCAGGTGCGTGTCTGCTTTTGGGGTGGCGCTGGCTTGTCACGGCGGTGGCCCAGGCCGGTCTCACGATCATCCCTCCTGGAGCGGTGAAGGCCACTGAGGGTCTTCTCTACGAGAAGGAGTCACGCTACCAGTTCATACGGGTGGTAGAGGAACCGGACGGCAGTCGGGTACTCTACCTGAACGAAGGCTTTGCGGTCCACTCGGTGTGGCGGCCGAACGCGGTCCTGACTGG
>OGCI01001306.1_pt1 | contig 21533 bp, 13 predicted proteins | sample 1570021 | NCBI WGS metagenome assembly OGCI01 (sample SAMN06264664, study PRJEB24512) | hot springs metagenome | isolation source: Hot spring water | place: South Africa: Tshipise | collected 2015-06-21 | reverse complement strand
GGAGGGAACCGGGCGCCTCCCCGCAGGGAGGGGCGTGGTTCGGCAAGCTCACCACAGGTGGGGAAACCCGGTTTCCCTATTTCCCAACTGCTGTTAGGAGCGGCTGGCGCCCCACAGGCAGGGGTTCGGTTCGACAGGCTCACCGCAGGTGGGGAAACCCGGTTTCCCCATGCCTCAACCGCTGGTGGGAGCGGCTGGCGCCCCTACAGGCAGGGGCCTGGGGAAACCCTGTTTCCCCGTATGTTCACCTCAGGAGGCCAGGATGCCCCGTCTCGCACTGACCGCGAAGCAAGAACTGCGGGCTATGCCGGTCCTGCTAACCACGGCGCGCATGCTCGAGTTGCCGATCCTGGCGCTGCATCAGGCAGTGCAGGAGGAACTGGCGGCCAATCCTGCCCTTGAGGAGGTCGAGGAGCCGCCGGCCAGGCCACCACCCGCGCCTGAGCGCGACCCGCTGTTGCGCGTGCCTGCGCCGGTGAGCGTCACTGATACTCTGCTGGCCGATCTGCGGGCCAGTCTGCCAGCCGATCAGTATCCTCTGGCCGAGGCTCTGGTGGGCAACCTCGACGAGCACGGCTTCCTGCCCATTCCCCTCCCGACCCTCGCCCGTGAATTAGACGTGCCGCGTGGCCAGATCGAGGCGGTGCTGCGAGTGCTGCGGGAACTCGGGCCGCCCGGTATCGCTACCCCCGGTCCCCGCGAGTGCCTGCTGGCGCAACTGGATGCTCTGGCTGCCGCTGGCGCGCCCGCACCGCTGTCCCGAACTATCGTCGCCGAGCATCTGGAGGATCTGGCGGCGGGCCGCTACCGGGCCATTGCCCGTGCCCTGGGTGTTGACGAGAGCGCCGTCGGGGCGGCGCACAGCTTCATCCAGCAGCGCCTCTGGCCCTACCCGCTCCAGGCCGTTACGTCGGAACGGTCCGGGCTGGAGCGCCCGGTCTATCGCGCGCCCGATCTGATCTTCACCCTCGACGAATCTGGATTCGCCGTCGAAGTGCCCGTCGGTCCGGGGCGCTGGTTGGGGCTAAACCGGGCTTATGCCGACCTGGCGGCCCGCGCTGCTGAACTTCCTGCTGCTGAACGCGAGCACGTGCTGACACACGTTGCCCGCGCGCGAACCTTCCTCAATAGCCTGCGGCGTCGTCACGAAACGCTTCAGCGCATTGGCGAAGCCCTGGCCGCGCGTCAGGCTGGCTTCCTGAGGGCGGGACCGGCGCACCTGGCGCCACTCACCCGCCTGCAACTGGCACAGGACGTGGGCCTGCACGAGTCAACCGTGTGTCGCGCCGTGGCCGACAAGCTCGCCCTGCTCCCCAATCGCGCCCTGGCCCCCCTCGACGACTTCTTTGCCGCCGCTCGTCCGGTGCAAGAGGCGCTGCGCGAGCTGATCGCTGCCGAAGGGGAGCCGCTCAGCGACCAGGAACTGGCCGACCTGCTTGCCGCGCGCGGCCATCCCATCGCCCGGCGCACCGTCGCCAGGTACCGCGAACTGCTGGGTATTCCCCCACAGCGGCAACGCGCCCGGCGCCGAGAGGATCACTAACATATGGGGAAACCGGGTTTCCCCACCTGTGGTGAGCTTGCCGAACCACGCCCCTCCCTGAGGGGAGGGTTTGCCTCCCGCACGCGGCCTGTGTTCACCTCAAGCCAGGTAGTGTTCCTATGACTCGACGCAGCGCGCTGCGCGCCCTTTTGACTGCTCTGACGGTGATCGTTGCGCCCACAACGGCAGCTCTGGCTGCCACGCCCGCCGCGCCCCTGCGCCGCGCCGATGCCGATGTCCTGGTGATCGGCGCGGGCATTGCCGGCCTTGGCGCTGCCGCTGCGCTGAAAGACCAGGGTGTGGACGTGCTGGTGCTCGAGGCCCGCCAGCGCATCGGCGGGCGGGTCTGGTCGCATACCGGTCTCGGCGCGCCCCTCGACCTCGGCGCCTCCTGGATCCACGGGGTGACCGGTAACCCCTTGAGCGCCCTGACCCGCCAGCAGGGGCTTGTTACTGCCCGCACCAACTACGAGAACCTGCTGGCCTACGACGTAGACGGCGCCGAGGTGGACGATGCGCGCCACGCGCGGATTGACGCGCGCCTGGCCACATTGCTGGGCCAGGTCCAGATCCAGCGCCGCGAACTACGCCGCGCCGGGAAGGCCGATGTATCCCTTCAGACAGCCTTCGAGGCTACCCTTGCCGCCTCGGGCCTCGATCCGACCGAACGCCGCGAACTGGACTACGTGGTCAATACGATCATCGAACACGAGTACGCCGCCGACAGCGCCGAACTGTCGCTCCTGCACTACGACGCGGGCCGTTCCTTCGGCGGCGGCGATGTGTTGTTCCCCAACGGCTACGGGCAGATCGCCGAGGGGTTGGCGCAGGGCCTGCGGATCGAACTGGACACGGTCGCGCAGCAGGTGAGCCACGGGGCCGACGGGGTGCGCGTTCACACCTCCCGCGGCGTCTTTCGCGCTGGCTATGCCGTGGTAACCCTGCCCCTGGGGGTGTTGCAGGCCAACGCGGTGCGCTTCGCGCCTGAGCTGCCCGCGCCGATGCGCCGGGCCGCGACGCGCCTGGGCAGCGGGGTGCTCAACAAGCTCTACCTGCGCTTTCCGCGAGTGTTCTGGGCGCGCGAGTACGAACTCCTGGGCTACATGGCCCATCGCAAGGGCGAATGGGCCGAGTGGCTCAACCTGGCGTTCTACACGGGCGCGCCGGTACTCCTGGCCTTCAACGCTGCCGCATATGGGCGGGCCAGCGAGGCTATGTCCGACGCGGCCTTCGTCGCCGCGGGCCTCGAAACACTGCGGATCATCTATGGGCCGCGTATCCCCGAACCCACCGGCTTCCTGCGCACCCGATGGGCCGCCGACCCGTTCGCGCGCGGTTCCTACTCCTCCATGCCACCCGGCGCCACACCCGCCGACCGCCAGGCCCTGGCCGCGCCGCTCAACGACCGGCTCTTCTTTGCCGGCGAGCACACCAGCGTCGAACACCCCGCCACCGTCCACGGGGCGTTGCTCTCCGGGCGTCGGGCTGCGCGTGAGGTGCTGGAACATTTGAGGTGAGCGTAGGGGAACCCGGGTTGCCCGCGCTGTTACGTTTCCTCACTTTCATAAGCTGAATGTGACCAAACTTACTCAAAAACAAAACAAAGTGTCGTATAATACCGCCATACAGGTGAGCGGAAAGGTTACCAACCATGGCCGAGATCATTCCCCTGACGCCCGGCGATGCCAGCGCCCCGCAGGAGCCGTTCAAGCCCGGCGCCTGCAAGCTGCACCCCCAGACGATGTGCCCGGCCTTTGGCGCCCTGCGTGTGCTTGCGCGCATCGAAGGGGCCCAACCCGCGATGGTCACCGACACGGGTTGCCTCTACGGATTGACCTTTGTAACCCACTTCTATGCCGCGCGCAAGAGCATTGTCGCGCCGGCCCTGGGCACCGCCGAGTTGTCTGGCGGGAAGGTGCAGGAGGCAGCCAATGCGGCCATCGCCGAGGCGGCCAGGGAGCAGCACGTCTCGGTGATCCCGGTGATTTCGCTCTGCGTGGCCGAGACGGCCGGCCTGGCCGAGGAGTTGCTGCCGACCGAGGTTGATGGTAAGCCGGTGGTGCTGGTGCGGGTGCCGGCCTATGCCATCCACTCCCATCCTGAGGCCAAGGATATTGCCCTCGCCGCGGTGCTGCGCCGCTTCGTGGATCGGCAGAGCGACCACGAACCGGGCGCCCTGGTGCTGGTCGGCGAGGTCTTTCCGGCTGACCCATTGCTGATCGACGGCGTGCTGCGCAAGATGGGCGCGCGGGTGCTGACCACCCTGCCCGGGCGTCACGTGGATGAGTTGCGGCTCGCCGGGCGCGGCGGGGCGGTGGCCGCCCTGCACCCCTTCTACCGCGAGACGGTCAACGTGCTGCGCGAACGGGGCGTTGGCGTGGTCACGGGGGCGCCTATCGGCGCCGCGGGCAGCGCCGCGTGGCTGCGAGCTGTGGGCGCGGCGCTCGATCTCGACGAAGATGTGGTCGAGCGCGTTGCCGCCGAAGAGGAGGAGACGGCCCGCGGTTTCCTCGCTGCCCAACCCCTCAAAGGAGCGACGATCCTCGTGTCGGGCTATGAGGGCAATGAGATGCTCTACGCGCGCCTGCTGATCGAAGGGGGCGCCCATGTGCCCTATGTCAGCACCAGTATCGGCCAGAGCGCCCTCACCGCCGCCGATGAGGCCTGGTTGAAGGCCCATGGCGCCGAGGCGGTGATTTACCGTAAGGCGATCGAGGATGACCAGGCAGCGATGCGCCACTGGAGCTTCGACCTGGTCATCGGCACCACGACCCTGGCGGCCTACGCCAAAGAGCGCGGCATTCCCTCGGTGTACTATACCAATATCCTCAGCGTGCGCCCCTTGTTCCTCGCCGGGGGGATGATCGCCTCGCTAAGCTTCGTGCGTGAGTTGATGAACCGCCGCCCGCTCTATGAGCGTATGGTCGAGTTCTTCAGCGCCGATACCGCGCAATAGGGGCCTGCTATGAGCATCCAACTCATTCGCGATATTTCGGATACGAGTTCGTTCTGGGGCGCTGCGTGGGTCTTCGGGTGTTTCCCCGATCTGCACATCGTCTGTGATGCGCCAATTGGCTGCTACAACCTCCTGGGCGTGGCGGTGACCGACTATACCGATGCGCTGCCGCAGATGGCCAATCTGACGCCCACTTCCATCCGTGAGGAAGATGTGATCAATGGCACTGCCGGCGCCCTCGTGCGAACGATTGACGACCTGCGGAGCCTTGGCAGTCTGGAGGGCAAGCGGCTGCTGGTCATGTCCACTGCTGAGAGCGAGATGATCAGCGCCGATCACACCCGCCTGGTGGCACGGATCGATCCGCAGGCGCGCTTCTTCTGGAGTCGCTCGCTGGAACAGGATGAGTGGACCGGGCGCGATCGGGCGCTTCTCTTCGCCTGGGAGGAGTATGGCAGGCCCTCTGTTGATCCCGCTGCCGCGCCCGGGGCCCCCAACCTGGTGAACATCATCGGTCCTTCCCTCGGCTGTTTCAACGCGCCGGCCGATCTCTACGAGGTGCGCCGGCTGATCGAGGGCATTGGCGGTACGGTGAACCTGGTCTATCCCTATGAGGGTAGCATCGCCAGCACGCCCCGCCTGGCCGAGGCCGCCGTGAACGTGGTGCTGTACCGCGAGTTCGGCGCACCCCTCGCCGAGGCGCTGGGACGCCCCTACCTCTTCGCTCCGTTCGGCGTCTTTGGCACGACCGCCTTTCTGCGTGACCTGGGCCGCCTGATCGGCGCCGACCCGGCGCAGGTCGAGGCCTTTATCGCCCGCGAGAAGCGCACCACGCTCCAGCCGGTGTGGGATCTATGGCGCGGCCCGCAGAGTGATTGGTTCGCCACGGTGGACTGCGCCATTGTCGCCGGTCGCAGCTATGTCGAGGGTCTGACGGCTCTGCTGGGCGATGAACTGGGTATGAAAATCGCCTGGACCTCTGGCCGCCCCCGTCGCCCCGATGAGCCGGACAATATCGAAATCCGCCGGCGCATCCACGCCAGGGCCCCGGCATTTGTCTTCGGCAGTATTAACGAGAAGATCTACCTGGCCGAGGCCAATGCCCGCGCCACCCACTACGTCCCCGCCACCTTTCCCGGCCCCGTGGTGCGCCGGACCACCGGCACGCCGTTTATGGGCTACGCCGGCGCCGCGCATATTATCCAGGAGCTGGTCAACCGCTTCTACGAGATGGTCTTCAACTTCCTGCCGGTCGAGCAGGTGAAAGCGCCCGCCGCTCCCGGCGGCCCGCCCCACGGCGCGCCCGCCGGGCCGCCCGCGCCGCCCTCGGCGGAGACCATGCCCTGGACGAAGGAGGCCACCGAGCGTCTGAATGCGGCGCTAGAACAGGTGCCCTACCTGGCGCGGATCAGCGCCAGTCGCTCGCTGCGCCTGGCTGCCGAGCAGGCCGCCCGCGCCCGCGGCGCTCCTGAGGTGACGGTGGATCTGGTCGAGGCGGCGATTGCCCACGGCGGGCAGGGGTGAGGGGTGTGGGGAAACCGGGTTTCTCCACATTCCAACCGGTGTTGGAGGCGCCTGACGCCCCGATGGGCGGGGGCGTGATGCCCCCGCGACCCCGCCACGGGGCGCCGCGGTGACCGGGGGCAATGGGGGCGGCCCCGGGGCATGCGACAATGCGCCACGGGGCGGCAGGGTATCGGCCAATGGGCTGCAAGATGTTATACCATTTTGGATTTTAGATTGTGGATTGCCACGCTGGGCAGCACAACGCCTGAAATCGCTTCAGGCAATGCGGCATCATCAACGGTAATTGGTATTACGCCACCCCCCTTTTCCCTTCATCATGGTACACTACCGGTGCTATGCGCCGATACGCGACCATTCTGCTACTCATTGCACCGCTCTTCGCCGCCCTCTACCTGCTGACACTCACCAGCGTCCATACCTTCGACGCGCTCTCGTATATCCTCGATGTTGACCGCAAGCCCTGGCGCGAGTTGTTTCACCCCCACCATCTGGCTTACGGGCCGTTGGGGGCAGGCATACGTCTGGCGGCCCTGGGCCTGGGCTGGCAGGGTAGCGCGGAGCGGCTGTTGCAGGCGACCAACGCTCTGGCCGGCGGCCTCGGGGTGGGGTTGTTCGCGGCGCTCCTGGCCCGCCTCACCCGGCACTGGCAGGCAGCGGCCCTCGGCGCGCTGTTGCTCGGCGCGAGCTACGCCTACTGGTACTACGCCGTCGAGGTTGAGGTCTACACCATCGCGGCGCTGTTCCTCATTGCCGCGCTGTGGCTCATGCTGGAACTGGCGCAGCGGCCCGCGTCGGTTCCGGGTTCTGCCGTTGCGCACGTGCCGCCGGGAGGGCCTGCCCCCTCCTCCCACCGGGTCGCTGCCCGGGGCGCAACGCGCGCGCAGCTAGCGGCAGGACTGGGGTTGCTCCAGGGCCTCGCAGTGTTGTTCCACCAGACCAATGTGCTGCTGAGCTTCCCGGGGCTGGTCGCGCTGTGGCTGGGCCTCCAGGCCACACCGCCCGCCGCGAGCGCGCGCTGGCGCGCTGCTCTGGCCCTCCTCTGCGCCTACGCAACGCCACTGACGCTGGTGGTGGGCGGCGCGTACCTGTGGGTCGGGCTGGGAGTGAGCGGCTTCCGGTCCTGGGAGGCGTTCTTCGGCTGGGTGGCGGGCTACACCACCACGGGCTACTGGGGCGGCGCGGTGGACGGGGCAAAACTCGCGCTGCTGGGGCAGGGCCTGGCGCGCACCATCGCCTGGCCCGGAGGGGCGCTGATCGGTCTGGCCTTGCTGATGATACTGGCGCTCAACTTCCGGCGCCTCGGGCGCGCGCCGCGGGGCGTCCTGTCCATCACGCTAACCTGGCTGGCCGTCTATGGAGCCTTCTTTATCTGGTGGGAGCCTGAGAACATCGAGTTCTGGATCGCCAGTCTGCCCCCGTTCTACCTGCTGGTCGTCCTGGCAGCGTACCCGCCCACCTCGGGTCAACCTCTGCCCCGGTTGGGGCCGGCGCTGTTGCTGGTGAGCGCGCTGGCCATGCTGCCGATCAACGGCAGCGCCATCCTTCGCCGCGGCGACGCGACCCGCGACCTGCAACGGGTGACGGCGACGGCGCTGGCGGCCCACAGCGCGCCGGGCGACTTACTGATTGTGCCCGATGGGGTGCTGGAGCTGTACCTGCCCTTTTATGTCGAGCGCCCGCAGGCGATCTCGCTGAACCAGGCCATGATCGCTACGGGCGCCTGGCCTGCTGCCTGCGCCTGGCTGCACGCGCGCATCGAAACGGCCCTGAGCGCCGGTTATGCCGTGCTGATCGCCGCCGATGCCATCCGGCCCCTCCCCGCGCCGCCGGGCGAACCGCCCACCCCCGCCGAACGCATGGGCCTCGACCCGGCAACGGTGGCGGAGTGCTATGCGCCGCTGCAACCGGCGCTGGAACCACTCATACCAATTACCGTTGATGATGCCGCATTGCCTGAAGCGATTTCAGGCGTTGTGCTGCCCAGCGTGGCAATCCACAATCCAAAATCTAAAATCCAAAATGGTATCGCGCCTGGTCCGGGGCTGCCTGCCTACTACCGCCTCCCCGCGGCCCAGGAACTGGCCAACGGCCCGGGCTGGGACTTCACGCGCGGGCGTTGGGGCTGGCGCGTCACCGGCGCGGCCCCGGCCACCAGCAGCCAGCCGGGATGGGCGCTGCGCCCGGAGAGCGACCCGACGCTGATCAGCCCGCCCCTGCGCCTGGAGCCAGCGCGCTTCACCGCCCTGGAGGTGCGCCTGGCCGCCGATACGGCTGCCCGCGACGCGCAGGTGTTCTTCCTCGACGGCAACGGCCAGGCCGACGAGGCGCGCTCCCTGCGCTGGAGGCTCGAACCCGGCCCCGCGGCGCGCACCTATCGCCTCGACCTGCGCGCCGCTCCCGGCTGGGAAGGCGTTATCACCGGCTTGCGGCTTGACCCGGTGAGCACAGGCGACGGCGGCACGGTTGTGGTGGAATGGCTGCGGCTGGCGCCATAGTGGAGAACCCGGCGCTCCCCTACGGCCTGTGATGACCCACGCCCAGCAGGTACCCCCACAGCGCCGCGCCCGAGATCGCCGCCACGGCAAACTTGACGCCCAGCGGCAACTCCGAAGGTGAGATAAAGCCTTCGATCAGGCCGGCGATGACCAGCAGCGGCACGCAACCCAGGATGATCAGCAGAGCGCGTCGAGCGGCAACCACCAGCGCCGCGCGGCGACTGAGCAGACCCGGGCGCAGGATGGCCCAGCCCAGTTGCAGGCCGGCGCCCCCGGCGAGGAAAATCACACTGAACTCGATCGCCCCGTGGGGCGCCACAAAACCCCAGAGATTGTCGGCGAAATCGAAGCGCTGCGCCGCGCCCGCCACCACACCCAGCAAGATCCCATTGCTCACCAGCACGATGAGCGTGTAGACCCCCAGGGTCACCCCGCCGGCAAAGGCGCGAAAGGCCACGCCGATGTTATTGGTCATAACCTCCGCCGAGGCCACACCGGCGCCCTGTTCATTGATCCGTTGCCACCACTCCTCGCCAGCCTGCACCTGTTGCACCACCGCCTCGGCGCCGGGGACAAGCGCGCCGGCCAGGGCCGGGTCGTTGTAGGTCGTCACAAAGGCAATTATCGCCGGCGCCAGAAACATCAGACAGGCAGCCAGGGTAGCCGGCCAGGTCTCGCGGAAGGCGCGGGGAAAACCTGCGGCGAAAAAGGCGCGCACCCGCGCCGCGCCGCCCGCGCCGCTCTCGCGGTAAATGGCGCCGTGCCCGCGGGCCACCAGGCTGTTCAAATAGAGCGCGACAGGATGTTCGGGCAGGTCGCGACGCGCCAGCGCCAGATCGGCGGCAGCCTGGCGGTAGAGACGGCCAAGATCCCGCAACTCGCCGGCGGAAAGCCCGTCCAGCCCGGCGCCAGCGCGCTCGAGGAGCGTCTCGAGACGCTCCCAGCGCTCACGCCGACGGGTGATGAAATCGTTGGGACGCATGAAAATACGTCTTTTCCTGGGAGGGCGCAGCCCTCCCAAACCCTCCCGCTGGAGAGGGCTTGCCGCCCTCACCGGCAGGGGCGTGGGGAACCCCGGGTTCCCCGTATGTTCACCTCAGTCGGATGGTCGTGCCGACATCAACTGGCTCACCGGCGAGCACAGCGGCCAGGTTACCGGGATCCGGCCCGATCAGGCGCACCTCCAGGTCAGGCAGGGCCTCGATCAGACGCCACATCAACTCGAGCTTGCTGCGCATGCCGCCGGTGACATCCACAGCGTGGGAGCCCCCAGCGCCGCGCAGCACCGTATCAAGATTGGCGGCGGTGATCAGCGGCACCCGTTCGGCGCCGGGATTGACGCGGGGATCGGCAGTATAGACGGCAGCTTCGCCGACCAGCACAATGCGGGCAGGGCGCAGCGGCGTCGCGAGGGCCAGGTGGGCCAGCAGGGCCTCGGTGGAGATGATCGCGCTACCCTGGAGGCGATCAAAGGCCACGTCGCCGTGGACCACAGGCGCCAGGCCGCGATCGAGAGCCTCGGCAATCGGGCCGGTTTCCCAGGCGGCGATACGCCCACCGGCGGCCTGCAACGCCGCCGAGGGTTGCAGAGCGAGAGCGGGCACACCCGCCTCGAGCAGCGTGTCCACCACGATGCGATTGAGTCGCAGCGCAGCCGCGGCGGTCAGGGCGAAGCCGGTATAATCGCTACCGGGCGCCAGGCCTCGGTGCACGCCGTAGCGCGCGGCGTAGTGGTGACCGAAGGAGCCGCTGCCGTGACCGAGGATCAGCCGCAGGCCGGGAGAGGCGCGGCGGGCAGCGGCCAGCTCAGCGGCCAGCCGCGCAATCACGGGCCGGTCGGGCGCCTCGCGCCCGGCCTTATCGGTGATTACCGAACCGCCAAGTTTCACGAAGGTGTACATACTTCCGTGACCTCATGCGGTGCGCCATCACGTCGGGAAGAGCAGCAGTACCCCCAGCACGGTCAATCCCCAGAGCGCCACACTCCCCGCCAGGGGCGCATCTGTGAGGATCAACTCGTCAGGCGCGCCGCCCTCCCCACGGATGTAGATGAGGTAGAGGTAGCGAAAGATTGCGTAGATGACGAAGGGGATAGTCAGCATCAACATGGGGTACGGCTCCTGCGGCGCCACCGGCGCGAGAAAGACCGTGACACTGTAGGCCATAATGATGCTGGCCGTAACAATCGCCATCATCTGGTCGAGCATCGGCACGGAATACTCGGCGAGGATGCGCCGGTGCTCGCCCGCGCCATTCTCCAGGAGGATCAACTCATGGCGGCGCTTGCCGATGCCCAGAAAGAGCGCCAGGAGCAGCATGCAGAGCAGCAACCAGGGCGTGATCAGCACCCCGATCACCACCGCGCCGCCCACTGCCCGCAAGACGAAGCCCGCAGCCAGCACAAGGATATCCAGAATGACCACGTTCTTGAGCCAGTAGGAGTACAGAAAGCCCTGGATGAGCACATAGGCCGCCAGCACGCCCAGAAAGGCCATACCACGACCGGCGAGCCAGGCGAGGGGAACCGCAAATGCGATCAGAACCATCGCCGCGATAATGCCAATCGTGGGGCTAAGGCGCCCGGAGGCGAAGGGCCGGTGGCGCTTCTTCGGATGGGCGCGGTCCTTCTCGATATCCACCAGATCGTTGACCAGATAGATCGCGCTTGCCGCCAGGCAAAAGGCCACGAAGGCGCCGAGCGTGCGCAGCAACGGCGCAGGCCCCACCGTGGCATCCCAGAAGCGCCAGAGCCGTTCTTCGGAAAAGGCCAGCGCCGCGAAGACAAAGACGTTCTTGACCCACTGGCGCGGGCGCATGGCGCGCGCCAGGTCACGCAACGTCGCGACGGGGTTCACACTGGCAGCGCCGATCGCGCCTTCGGACGATACTTTGCTCATCAGTCACCCATGCGGCTGCGCCGCACGCTACAAGAATGAAAAGAACTTGTTCCTGGGAGGGCGTAGAGGCTCGGCGCTGCCGAGCCTCTACGCCCCCGCGCGCGGGCTATTCAGGAACGCAGAGAACACGGCGCGAGGGCGCGCCGCTGCCCACCGCTGAGAGGCGGAAAAACCGCCTGATTGTACCCGATGGGCCGGTAGGGCGTCAACCGGGGAGGAAGCCGAAGCCGGCGACGACGTAGCTCTGCCTGCCGCGGGCTTTTTGCAAGGCCTCGCGTTGGCGCTGGTAGAGGACAAAGGGAGCGCCATCGGCCCGGCGAAAGATACGCGCCGTCTCCGGGTGGATGACGCCAGCGCGTGCCAGGTTGTCCATGTTCCGGTCGGGCTAGTTAGGAGGGGCTGACCGGCAACAGCGGATCATGCCACAGGTGGGCCTCCCCGGCCAGAGCGCGATCCACGAACTCCTGCAGCCGCGGGTCGGCCACATGGAAGAACGAGGCCACGACGTCACGGTAGTCAGCCAGGACAGCGGTGTGCAGGTCGAAGATGATTTTAGACATCGCCAGATTGCTGGTGGTCTACCTGCTCCGTGTTGATCGGCTGATCGAGGGGCTTTGGCCGGTATGCGAAGGCTTCAGGATGCCATGTCAAACTGTGGCGGAAGCCATCAACATGGTATGGTTGAGATAGAACACCCAAAATCCGTCTCTGGAAAAAAAGCAGAAGCTGACCCGAATCTCTGGAGATCGCCATCGAGAATTGACGAAAAGCTTTCAGTGTTCATCGGAAGACCTCACAAATTGGATCATCGCTTATCATTCCTCCTGTTTCTTTTCGTATTCCTTATCAAACTCTTGCAGAATTTTGGGATTATAAAACTTCTTGCTTTTACTTACAGGATTACTTGGGTCGAGAAATCGAACATAACAGTAGTTTCCATCATTTTCTAATCTCTTCCGAATATTGTGATACGTATCTTTGATCTTGAAATTTGAATACCTTTGCTGACACTGCATTTGCTCTTCGGTCAGGCGCACAGCTGGCGCATCAGGATCATCCGTCACGCGGACTGGCAGCGCTTGAGCCTGTTCAGACTGCACAAAACGGATTTCGACCTTCACCATGATGTGATAGCCGAGTTCAGAGTTCTCCTCGGCGCGAGCAGTCTGGTTCAAGAAAGACAAAAACTGCTCCTCTTCGGCATTCAGTTGAACGCCTTCAACACTTGAGGGCGGGGGGAGAAATGAAAGCGGCATGAGGTAGAGATTCAATTGCGTGAGATCTGTATGAAACCAATCCTGAACTGCAATCACGAAGTTTCTCACGCAGGCCATGCTCAGTTCCTGAAGGCGTCGAGTCAATTCACTCTCGCGATGACGGAAATGAACAGCAACATTGCGTACTTCAGAGAGAAGATCAAGGTTGGATCTTACATTGTGGTGGAGCATGCCATCCTCAGCGAGATGCTGCGTGAGATAACTCAAACCGTACGTGAGCGGATTTCCTGAGCGGTTCCGTTTGATCTGTCCCTGTTTATCTTTCTTATACATACTTTCAACACAATCTGAATGTTTTGCGATCCATTTGGCCTTGAGCAGCAATTCCCAGGCGTTAAGCGCGAGAATGGCGAAGGTTTCGCCGCGGTAGGGGTAAGCCGGTCGATTGTACGCGTCAATCGCCACAACCATCGCTGCCACGGCTCGTTCGACCAATTCGTTCGCGTTGGCGCTCATGCCAGACTCCCGTTCAACTGCAGCAATCGTTCGATCAGGACGCGCCGCGCCTCCGCCGCGGGCATGAAGCGCGTCTGGCCGCGTTCGTTCTGGTGGAAGTCGTGACCCAGGTCCACATCCTGCCAGCCGTAGCAGGCCAGGATGGCGGTGTCCAGCGCGATGTGCAGGTCGCGCAGGCGGGCGATGTCCTCGTCGGCGACGGCGGGGTTGTGGAAGAGGTTGTAGGTTTTGGTCAGGCCCAACTGCCGCGCCAGCATGGTCTGCCGCCGGTGTTCGTGGTAGTCGGCGCCGATCTGCGCGGCGCGGGCAAAGACCGGCTGGCTCAGCAGTTCCGCCAGACCGGGCGCGGCGTATTCGGATGGCGGGAAGGGGAAGGTGTCAAAGCAGTCGGTGGGGGTGTAGCGATTGCGCGACTCAAGGCTGGAAGCGTTGCGCCAGACCCAGGTTTCATGCACGGCGGATTGGAGCAGGGCGAAGTGATAGTCGTCGTCGAAGGCGAAGACGATGGTTTGCTCATTGTACACCCAGCCTTTCGGTACGAAAACGGGCACATGCATTTCGCTCACCCGACTTCGCACCAGCACCCGCCGCAGGGGGGCGATGGCCTGGCGCATTCCCGCCCGGTACGCGCCAAACTGCCACCAGTACTCGCGGTTGCGCTTGTCGCCGGGGCCGGTCAGTCGTTCCCGCTCCGGCTTGACGCGCGCTTCGACAATGCGAAGCACATCGGGGTACGCTTGAGCGTGTTCCAGCCCCCAATCGTGGAAGCAGATCACCCGCCGGCTGGGCTGCTGCTGCGGGTGGCTGTTCAGGTCTTCGCCGTTCAGGTAGGGGAAGAGGCAATCGGCGTTGCGCGGGTCTTCTGCCAGCAACCGTTCGGCTTCCTCCGGCTCCAGCACAAAACCGATGCCACGCACAATATCACCCTGAAACGCCTTCCCCGCATTCTGCCGCAGGCGTTGCGGTTCGCGTTCGGGTTGATCGTCGAGGCGGGAGGAGATGAAGGGGACGGGGGTGTTGTCGAGCAGGGGCAAACGCGCGGGCGCTTGAGCGCGCGCCGGCGCGCGGGTGAGCGCGACGAGATTGACTTCGACGCTGGCCTGACCGGGCCATGGGACGAAGCGCCGGGCAAAGTGGATGACGCCGCCCTGCTTGAGGATGACCGCCAGGCCGCTTTCGCGGGTGTCGCCCTGGCCGAGGGTATTGGTCGCGATCATGCCCAGCCGTCCGCCGGGTTTGAGCAAACCGAAGGCGCGGCGGAAGAAGGCAGCGCAGAGATCGGCCGTGCCGCCGAAGGGTTGCAGCGCGTATTCCAGCCATTTCCGGTACGCCTCGCCAAAGGCGCCGCTGACGCGCAACCCGCCCATAAACGGCGGATTGCCCAGGATCACATCAAAGCCGGAAGAGTACACCACAGAGGCGCGGAGACACAGCGATTCGTCTGGATTGTCCGGTCTCCGCGCCTCTGTGTCTCTGTGGTGCAACCTTGTGTCTCTGTGGTGCAACACCTCAGGGAACTCCAATGCCCAGTGGAAGAAGGCGCGGTCGGCGCGGATGGCCAGCGCGGCGGCGCCTGTGCCGCCACAAGCGGCGGCGGCCTGTCGGGCATCGGTCAGACGGCCGCGCGACAGCGCTTCGTGGATGGCGGCGGTGGTGATCGGTTCCCCGCTGGCGGCAGGGGACGACGGCAGGAAGAACGCAGCGGTGTAGGTATCGCATGCCAGGTGCAGCCGCCGAACCTCGGCGCTGTCCTGGACATGCTGCCAGGCGGCGCGTTTGGCCCGTACCTGCTCGATGGTCGCTTCAGGCAGCGCGGCAATCCGGCCCATGGTGGCGGCAACATCGGCCAGCGGCTGCGAGATGAAACTGTGTCGAAAGAGCGCGGCATCGCGCTCGCGGGCATTGCGCTTGCGCGCCTCGGCCAGGCGCTTGCGGTCGGCGGCGCCCTGCGCTTTGTAGGCTGCATCAGGAATGCCGTCTTCAAGCGCGGTCAGGTCGTGCAGACCAAGGAGCGAATCGCCGTGCCGGATGCGATGTTCCAGAAACGTGAGCGGCTTGCCGGCCGCGTGACTTTCCAGCCAGAGCGCCACCCGGCACAGTTCCACCGCCAGCGGGTTCTTGTCCACGCCGTAGAGACAATGGGTGATCGCATCGCGCACCCCCTGACGCAGCGCTTCGGGGGCCGGCTCGTCTTCGCCGGTGCGCAGGCGGGCCAGTTCTTTCCCCAGCCGCCGCGCCGCCGCGAGCAGGAAATGCCCGGAACCACACGCCGGATCGAGCACCTTCAGGTTCAGGATGGCGACCTCGCGTTCCTCATTCGTCCGGCAGGCAGCCAGCCGTTCCTGCAAGACCGGCTCAAGCGCGTGCTGGATGAGCGGGGTCACCAGTTCCGGCGGGGTGTAGTGCGAACCGGTCGAGCGGCGTTCCTCGCCGTGCGCTTCCATCTGGAACCGCGGACGATTGCCCCGCCACTCGATGACGGGTTGCAATTCCAGCAAACTCTCGTACACCGAGCCGAGTTCTTCGGTATCGAGCGCGGCGTAGTTGACGCGGCGCGGCGGGTTGTCGTAGAAGACCAGATGCCAGAAAGCGCCCAGCAGGTCACGGTTGGTAATGAGGGCCTCGTCCAGTTGCTGATGGGCGAAGAGTTCGCCGTTCAGCGGCGGCGCCTGTGCCGCCACAAGCGGCGGCGCGCCCAGCAAGGCGGCCAATCGTTCGTCCTGCAAAACCCGCCACAGGGCGCACAGGCCCAGCCACAGGTCGGCGTCGTCGGTGAAGGCGGCGCCTGTGCCGCCACAAGCGGCGCCTGTGCCGCCACAGGCAGCGCGGTGTTCGCACAAGCGGCGCAGGCGCGAGACGCCGTAGTGTTCGAGGTAGAGCGGGTGCTGCCCCATCAGGCCGCGCTCCTCGGAGACGAGCAGAAAGAGGAAGCGGTAAACCAGACGCAGGAGCTGGCGGTAGAGCGCCAGCTCCCCCTCGCGTTCCACCCACGCTCGCAATCTGGCGCTTTCGGGGTGACCAAGGAAGCCGTTCGCCAGGCGCGTCAGGCATTCTTCCACCCCCTGGCGCAGGCGCTCGCGCACCCTTCCGCCCTGCTCCACCGAGCGCTGGTAGTACTGCTCCAACCAGCAATGCTCGGCGTTGGCGCTGCTGCGCGGCAGGCGGGTGCGGTGCAGCAGGCGGTAGAGGATGACGAAGTCGGCGAAGCGATCCTCCTCGAACAGTTCCTGCAGGTCGAACTCCAGGTAGGCCTGCCGCCGGACGAAGGTGGAATCGCGCAGCAGGCGCAGGGTTACGCCGTTGGTAACGAGGCCCCAGAGCTGTTCGGTGCGGTTGAGATATTCCTGCACCAGCGCGTGGGGTGAGAGGCGCGGTCGTCCCGACGGAGCGACTCGTCCCAGCTCCTGACGGGCGCCGACGATATGCGCTGGCGGTGCGTCTTCGGTCTGATCGGCGCGGTGTGAGATGGCGAACGAAGCGCCATCCACCACATAGGCGCGGGGATTGAACACCGGCTCGTAGCCAAGCAGGCCGAGGAACGGGATCATCCAGCCATCGCGGGTGAGCGAGGTGGCCGGGTCGTTTTCGGGCAGGCGGTTCAGGCGGCTCTGGAACACGCTCCAGAGGATGCGCGCATCGGCGAACGCTGCGGCGATCTCGTCGGTGAGATTGCGCCGCTCCCCCAGTCCGAAGTCGCTCGCTCGCTGCCCTGGCAGTTCAAGAGCGAGGAGCTGCTCGAGGATGTCGGGACCCAGCAGGCCGCCTTCGATGCGTATGGCGGGAAAGGACGTCATGCCCGCACCTCCGGTTGCAGCACCAGCAGCCCCAGGAGGTCCGGCGGCAGTTGCGGCTCCACGGTCACTTCGCGCGCGCGCAGGCGCACGGCCTGGCGGATGCGCTTATGGGCCTGTTCCAGTTCCGCGGCACGCGCGCGAATGCGGAGCGCCAGGGCCGGCTCGATCTCCGGCCAGGCGCGCAGCGCAGCCGCAACCAGCTCGCGCTTTTCGCTCATGGGGAGGTTGGCCGTAGGCTGCGCTTCGGCGAGCAAGCGCAACGCCGCATCGTCATCGAGCCACTGCGGGGCGGGCGCCAGTTCAGCAGCCCCAACGACGCGCACCTCTTCGGACAGCAGCGGGGCGCGCCCCTCCGCTGCATCCCTTCCCCTGTTGGGCGGCGGGAGATGGACGAGGTAGCGCACGCGCAGCAGGAAGAGCGTGGTGAGGCGGGAGACGGCGCGAGTGCGAATCACCCCGCTGCGCGCGGCGCGGGCCGCGCTGCCTTTGACCAGGGCTTCCTCGAACACGAAGCGCGCCAGCGCAGCCACAAAGGGATGATTGCGGCCCGGATATTCCGCGCCCTCCGGCGTGGGAGAGGTGAACGCGATGCGCCAGTAGCCATCCCTGCGCCGCGGCAGGGCGAAGCGGATCACGTCGGGCAGGTTCGGCGGCAGGGGCTGGGTGACCAGACGAAAGACCTGACCATTCTTCTCGCGGGTCAGCGTCAGCCCCAGGCGCTGGGCTGCTTCGAGGACGAAGGCGCGCACGTCCTGCGGATCGCCCAGCACAGAATCGGCGGCTTCCAGTTCACGGCGCACTTCATCGGGCTTGAGGGCGCGCTGGGCGAAGCGCGTGCGGGTGATCTTCTCGCGCTCAGCGTCGCGATCCCATTGGCGGTGCAGGCGGGTGACGCTCTCGGCCATGAAATCGAAGGTCAGTTGCTGCGCCCCGCCCTGATAGCCGCCGCGCAAGAAGAGCGCGTTCAGCACGGCTTCGGTCACGCTCTCGCTGTCTTCCGGCACGGGGACGTGGGTGCCCAGCGCCTGGTGGATCTCGCGGGCTTTGTTGAGCAGCACGTCCAACACCACGCCATCCACGGGGTTGTCGGCGCCGTAGTAGCGGATGGCCCGCACCCGCCGCGCCGGCTGACCGTAGCGGTCTACCCGTCCCTCGCGCTGTTCCAGGCGGTTGGGGTTCCAGGGCAGGTCGTAATGGATGGCGGCGCTGAACTTCTCCTGAAGATTAATGCCCTCGGAGAGGCAGTCGGTAGCCGCCAGCACGCGCGGGCGTTCGGCGTCTATCTCGTCAATACGGGCGCGGCGCTCATCATCCCCCTGGCGGCCGGTGATGCAGACCACCTGCGCGGTCGGGTGATCGCTGGCCAGGCGCTCACGCAGGGCCCCGGCCACATATTCCGCCGTCGCCACATAACGGCACCAGACAATAGGGCAATAGCCCTCGGCGAGCAGGTTGCCGACGGCCTGGATCAAGCCTTCGAGTTTGGTATCCTGACCAGGGGCGAGCAGGGCGGAGGCCAGTTTGCCCAGCTCGCGCAATTTGCGGCGCTCGGAGTCGGGCAGACTGGCTTCGGCCTCCTCGATGGGCGAGGTGGGCTGTTCGTCGTCGGTGCGGTCGCCGTCGGACTCGAAGACGAAGCCGCGAACATCCACCTCATCCTCTCCCATGCGCTCGCTTTCTCGCTCTCCCGCTCGCATATGCCGGCTTTCCAGGGCGGCCATGGCCGCCGCCGGACTGGACATGACGCAGCGCAGCAAAGCCAGCGCGCCCCAGTAGCGCACACGGCGCTGGCGCTCCGCCAGGTTCTGTCCCGTCCGCACGATCTCGGCGCAGAAAGCAAAGGTCTTTCCAAACAGGGCGCGATAGGCGCTCGACAGGCGGTAGGTTCGTTCTTCGGCAACGCGCTGCGGGAAGCAGCTTTCGCCCTCCCAGTCGTGTTCGATGTCGCGGCGGGTGCGCTGGACGAAGTGCCTGGCCAGTTCGCTCACATGCGCTTCGCTCAGCGCGCCCATCTCCCACTGCGCAAAGCGCGGGTCGAGCAGCCCCAGGAGCGAGACAAACGCCGATTCGATGCCGCTGTGCGGCGTGGCGGTGAGCAGGATGAGATGGCGCTGCGCGTCCTGAGCTATGTCCTGCAACAGTTGGTGGCGCTGCTGCTGATTCTGGTTGTGCGCCATCGCCGCGCCGTGGGCCTCGTCCACGATGACCAGCTCAGGCGCGTGGAGCAAGAAGGCGCGGCGGTTGCGCTCGCTCTTCACCCAGTCAATGCTAATGACCTGCACCGGGTAATGCTCGTAGATGGTGCGCGTGGGCGGCTTGTGGCGCTCCAGTTGCCCCACCGTGCCGGAGCGGATGACCACCGCCTCGTGGAAGTTGAACTTCTCGATCAGCTCCTTCTGCCACTGGTCGCACAGGTAGGGCGGGCAAAGCACCGCCAGGCGTTTGATCTCGCCGCGCTCCCACAGTTCACGGGCAATGAGGAGCGCCTCAATCGTCTTGCCGACCCCCACATCATCGGCGATCAGCATGCGCACCGGGTCGAGGCGCAGCGCCATCAGCAACGGGACGAACTGATAGGTGCGTGGGCGAATAGAGATACGCCCCAGCGAGCGCAACGGCGCAGCCCCCTCGCGCAACGTGAGCCGCGCCGCCTGCCAGAGCAGATGGGCTGCGGCGGCATCCGCCACATCCTCCGGGGTGGGCAGGGGGAAATGCGCCGGTTGGGGGCGTTCCTCCGGCAGGGTGTAGCCGAGCAGATCGGATAGCTGCCGGTGCACTGCGACGACTTCTTCACTTGCCCCGGTTAGTGGGCGGAGCAACCACACCTCGAGTTGGTCGCTGGGCAGCAGCACCCAGTCCCGGTTTCGACAACGAACGATGGAACCAGGATTCATGGCAGACTGGCTCAGGTGTTTGCGATTGTCCATGAGCTACTCTCCCGCGCCGCCCGCAGGTTGGCGCGTGGGGCGATGATGGGAACGACGGGGCTGGCGCTGATGCCCGCCAGCGGTTGTGACCAGTTTACCGGCAAGCCTCGCCCTTCAGGGCGGAGTCACTTGTAGCCATAAGCCGATTATATAGTAGACTGATGGCTGAATATGCTGTGAAGCGGGTAATACCATTTCAGATTGTAGATTTTGGATTACAGATTGTCGCGCCAGGCGTCCGGGTGCGCTTGGACGCAACGCTGCTTGCGGAGAGTTCAAGTGAAATTGGTATAAGCATTGGCATGGATGGGAAACGCGCGGTCTGCGCTGAGGTGAACATAGTCCGCCCGCGGGAGGGGTTGGGCGTAGGGGCGCGGCGGCGCCGCGCCCTGCCCCCTCCCAGGAACCAACCCGCCAGCGGGGAGGGGTTGGGAGGGCAAAGCCCTCCCAAGAACAATACTATGTTCATTCCGGCGCTGTGCGCCATGCGCATGACCGTCTAATGTGAACATACGGAGAACCCGGGTTTTCCCATTCCCCCTGCCGGTGGGGACGCCAGCCGCTCCCACCAGCGGTTGGGACATGGGGAACCCGGGTTTTCCTATTCCCTCTGCCGTTTAAGGGCGGACAGAACATTCGAGCCAGCGTGGCTCGTACCGCATTGGAACGCCCCCGCTCGCGGCGCTGGTCTCCCCGCTTCGACAGGCTCAGCGCAGGCGCTCCAGCGAAGCTGGAGAGGGGGAGGGGGTGAGGACCAACCAGCGCATCCCCACACCATACCGCCCGTCGGCGCTCATACGTTCTGTCTGCCCCTGAACACCCGCCGCAGGGGGGCGATGGCGCCCCTCGGCGCAGGGTAGCGCAGGCCGGCAGCGGGCGTGGATATGAGTCGGTCTGGCGGCGCGCCCGGCCGCCGGTCGCGCGAGCGCCGGCAGACCATCGTCTCGATAAACGAACGCTGGCAGTACCGGCCGCTATTGGGACTGATGATGGATTGCACAACCGATCGTGCAGCAGTTATGTTTTCTAATCGAAGAGTAGATCAATCGCATTGTCTCCGTCAGCAGTTCCTACCGACGGGATATGCGTCAATTGCGCGACGGTTGAGATTGGGCCTGAACCGGTGGCAGACGCGGCGGGTGGCGCGCGGAACGGGCGCGGGCGACAACCGTCGCGCGAGTAGTCGCAGAGGAACCAATGCAACGACGACCATGGCAACGATGGTTCATCATCAGCGCGCTCGCGCTGGCGGCGCTGGGGCTGGCCGGCGCGCCAGGAGGGGAACGAGCGGGCGCGCCGGCATGGCTGGAGGGCGCGCCGGCAGCGCTGGCGGCGGCGAATCTGCCGCAGGTGAGCGCGGGCTATTATCACACCTGCGTGATTAACGAGGCCGGGCAACTCTACTGCTGGGGGCGGAACTTAGAAGGTCAGTCGGACGTGCCGTCCGACCTGATGACTCATGACCTGGGGGCGGTGGTAATGGTGAGCGTGGGCGTCTATCACACCTGCGCGATCACCGCTGCCAACACCCTCCGCTGCTGGGGGGAGAACCAGTACGGACAGGCGGCGGCGCCGTCCGACCTGGGGGCGGTCAAAGCGGTGAGCGCGGGTGACTATCACACCTGCGCGATCACCGCTGCCAACACCCTCCGCTGCTGGGG
>OGCI01001305.1_pt1 | contig 21539 bp, 15 predicted proteins | sample 1570021 | NCBI WGS metagenome assembly OGCI01 (sample SAMN06264664, study PRJEB24512) | hot springs metagenome | isolation source: Hot spring water | place: South Africa: Tshipise | collected 2015-06-21 | reverse complement strand
ATGAAATATATAAATAATTAGTTATATAAAAAATAAAATTATAATATAAATTAAAATATATAAGTTATAAATATATATATTTATTTAATTTTTTAATTTTAATTTAAATTTTTTTAATTTTATAATATATATAATATAATGATAATATAAATATAATACAATGTAACAGTATTTTGGTATTTGCACTATATTATCGTATTTATTAATTTATTATACTTATTACATTTATATATATGTAGATGTAGATAGTGTCACAAGGAGGTGGTAATCGCTTACCACCTTATTTTTATATAAAATAAAAATAAACACTTTTTGTTTTTAGAAAGTAAAATTCCAAACCAAAATATTGATTTTTTAATAAAACGGATTATCGGATTATAAAATATCTAACGATACCTTTTGAAAAATTTAAAAAAAAGTTTAAGACATGATTAATCATTTTAAATTAAATGATAAAAAAATTACAAAATCAAGCTTTTTTATAAAGATTGATAGATTATTGTTTAATCTAAAATTATTTCTGGGCTTTTGCTATAACCTCCTTCTTCCATATCTTCTTCTTTAATAGTTTTAACCTCAATTTCATAACCAAGTAATTCCGAAGCTAGACGAACATTAGAACCTTTTTTGCCTACTGCCAAAGACGCCTCTTCGGGAAAGCAGAAGACTGTAATTTTTTTGTTTACCTCATCAATATCTATTTTTTCTATCTCTGCTGGTTCTAAAGCATCCATAACCATTAGTTCAAGATCGTCAGGGTTATACTCAATAATATCTACTTTTTCTTGTAAAGAGCTTGATATCTCTCTCATTATATTAATGAGTCTAATATTTTTTCTACCTAAAATAGTACCTACAGGGTCAATACCACTTTCCTCTTCAGCTGCAGAAACCAAAATTTTTGTTCGAACACCAGGATCTCTGACGATTTTATCTATGGTTACAATCTCTGAAGCCACCTCTGGAACCTCTTTTTTGATTATAGCTTTCACAAAGTTTGGGTGTGTACGGGATAGGATAATTTGAGATGCTCCTCTCTTGTCTTCTATAATATCCACAATCAAAGCATTAACTATTTGACCGGGTCTAAACTTATCTATCGGCAGGATATTTTCTTGGTTGATATAACCCATAGTTTTGTCTAATTTAACCATATACCCGCCCTTACGGTAACAATCTATTTCTACTTTTACAATATCACCAATTTGGTCTTTAAATTTCTGCAAAACTCTAGTGTGGCGGAAGTTATTGATTGTTTGTACTAAAATTTGTTTAGCGACTTGACTAGCAATTCTACCAAAGCGAATTTCGTCGGCTACTTTAATTTCTTTTCTGATTATATCCCCCACTTTAGCAGAAGGATTTTCAAGTCTTGCATCTATAACAGAGATCTCCCTTTCTGGAATTTCTACTTTTTCTACAACATTAATAATTTGGTATATTTTATAACCACGACTTGTTTGGTCAAATTCAGCCTCATATAGTTTGTTTTTACCACCATATTCTTTGCGGTAAGCTCCGGCTATAGCATTTTCTATAGCCTTTATAACTTCTTCTGGCTCTACTCCTTTCTCTATGCAAAGAAGTTCTATTTGTTGTTTTAGATCGTCTTGATTTTGCATAACTGTTTTAGGTTAAATTTGATAAAAAAAATACCTCGGTAAACCGAAGTACAGTAACTTTTTAAAAGTTAAAATCTATTCTAATCTAATTAGAAAAATTAGAATTTCCTTAAAAATTACATCGATAATGTGAAAACTTATTTACTAAAATTTGTCAACCTAATTTGAATTTAGGAACTTAAAGAATTTTATCAATCCTTAAAATAAATAATATAAAAAAATGAAGAATATAAATGAGTCAAAATTTGTTTTGAGGGGATAGTTTATGGGTTTTTAATAGACTATTTTATGTTTAAAAAACTTTTATTTTTCATAACTCTCAGTAATTGAAAATAGAAAATAAAATTTGCTATTTTTTGAGAAGAACATTATTAATACAATTACAATTAAAAATATACAACCATTTTTTTAAAATCTAAGAAGAATTTTTTAGTCTGATTTTAGACTAATTAGATAAAAATTAAAAAAATTTTAAGACACTTACAGAAAAATAAATACTGATTTTTTACAGTCAACTTGACTAATTTTAAAAAAGGGTATTAAACCTTTAGGCTACTTTTTAGTATTTCTAATTTTTTTAGTTTATAAATATTTTGAATTTGGATATTTAATCGTTTTGCATGTTTATTTTTTATTAAACACTTTTCATATATGTTCCGCAGATTTTTATTAGTTTTTACAGATCCAGAATTAAGAACAAAAATTATTAAAATAATTGCTCTTCTGATAATAATCAGGTTCTTATCTTATATCCCTATTCCTACACTAGGAATTAGCGATATTTCGGGTATTTTAGGCTCTGATGCTGTATTTAGTCTCTTAAATACGATTTCTGGAGGAGCCTATAATGGTCTTTCTTTTATTATGCTTGGGGTAGCTCCTTACATTACTGCTTCTATAGTAATGCAATTGCTAGGGGTTATTATACCTAAACTTAATGAAATTAGAAGAGAAGAAGGTGAAGCTGGTAGGACAAAAATCAATCGTTGGACTAGGTATTTAGTGGTCCCTCTTGCTGCTCTTCAAGCTTGGGGTATTATTAGGTTTTTAGCTATTTCTGGTGATACAGGACAGGGTAGAATTCTGCCTGATATTTTTTACCAAAGTGAAATAACCAATGAAACTATCTGGGCATGGTTTGTGGTTATAGCATCTATGGTGGCTGGTAGTTTGATAATGACTTGGATTGGAGAAATTATAACCGAGTATAAAATGGGTAACGGTATTTCGTTAATAATTCTAGCTGGTATTGTGGCGAGTTTGCCGAAGCAATTTTTAGAATTTTGGAAATTTGTTTGGCCTAATTTGATTTCGATGTTTGACTCTTTGTTTATATCTCCTTTTAACAGGGAAACATGGAAGCAAATTTTATGGCAAAACTCAGAATGGGCTACATCTAGAAGCTTCTTCATTATTTTGTTTAGTTTTTTGTTGACTCTAGTTTTGGTGATTTTTGTAGGCGAGGCTATGCGAAAAATTCCTGTGGTTCACTCACGAAGAGGTCATAATGAAGGAAATAGTAGAACTTTGAATCAAGTTAAAGCTAATTTACCGGTAAAGGTTAATATGGCTGGAGTTATTCCTATTATTTTTGCCATATCTTTTATTTTGTTTCCCAGCGTAATTGCTACATTTTTTAGTACTTCCACTTTACCACAAATAGAGCAAACCGCTTTGCGCATACAAACTTTTTTAAGCAGTAACCAAATTCCTACTTTTCCTCCAGAAAATTTACCAAGTAATTTTTTAGGATTTTATAAAGCGGATAATGCTGATAGTCTGATTGCCGCTCAAAATTTTGATACCACTGAGGGTCAGGAGCTTTTTGGTTTTACTATTTCCAACTTAAAAGATCAGTGTAACGAAAATACCAAAAATTCTTTTTTGAATGGTACTTTTTTGAATTTTAGTCTTCCATGTGCTAACATTGATTTGCTGCCAACTTTTGCTATTCATTGGAAAGGTGTTTTGGCGTATAATTTCTTTTATTTCGTTTTAATTATCTTCTTTACATATTTTTATACTGCTAATGTAGCTTTCAAAACCGAAGAAATATCAGAGGATTTACAAAAAGGTGGAATCTATATTCCCGGATATAGACCTGGAGAACAAACTCAAGCTTATTTGAAATATATCTCTAATAGGCTTAATGTTGTAGGTAGTGTATTTCTGGCTGTGATCGCCATACTTCCTATTGTTATTGGTAATAACCTCCAAATTGGAGCTAATTCTATTAGTGCTATTGTGGGAGGAACTACACTTCTCATTTTAGTATCTGTTACCATAGAATCTTTATCTCAAATTATAGCCCAAGCTACGTCGATTGACTACGACAGATTTACCAAAAGGTTTAAAAGTAAAGACAATTAAATGGATTTTAGTATAGAACCCTATCTTTCTCAAAAATCCGAAATCCTTGTTTTTTGACCAAAACCATTGATGTATGGAAACTCGTAATTTAAAGGCGATAGTTGTAAGTTGTTACACAGATGATTTAATTAATGTAACATATCTTAAAATTTTAACTGAGGTCGCTGTTGAAAGTATTAAGTTACCAACTGCGCTGTCGAATTATAGATTACAACACTTGCTTAGGCCCAATTTTATTTTAGATATTGAAGTTGTGAAAACTAGGAAAAACTGGATTCTTAAAGGTATTCTGCATTATCAACCTTTTTGTCATCCTAAAACTTATCAATGTTATCTTAAGCTAGCCGAAGTGTTTTTGTTGGTCAATAAATTTTGTTATGAAGGGCAACAGGTTGATTTACTGTCTTTTTTAGTCAACAAATTATCGTTGATAGATCTAGAAACTTTAGATATAAATCTATTTGAACTTAGCCTACTTCAAAAGCTTGGGTTTGCTCCAAAGGAAGACTACTCGAATAATATTAATACAAAGTTACATTTCACCAAAACAGCTGGAGGTTTGATATAGGTTATGATCTTATTTGATCAAAAAACGAACTTGTTATTATTGTTATTATCAATATTTTTTTGTAATGTTGTTTGTTGTATCTAAGATAAGTTTTTTCAGAAGTTATTTATTTGTTCTAACAATTGTCGAAACATAAGTTATGAAAAATAACTTTTCTCTTGTAATTTTGGTGATCGGATCTTTATTTTTGTGGTTTCATTACACATTTATTGTATCCCCACAAAACCAGCAAAATCAGCCAAATCAAACAAACCAGTCATATTATCATAACGAAAATTTAGTTCATACAGAATCCGAACAAAGTTTAACTATTGGTGGCTGGATACCAGCTTGGGCTAGCCAGGGCGGTTTTAGTGTTTTTGAGAAGAACATACAATTGTTTGATAATATATCTCCGGTTTGGTATGAAGTTTTACCAGACGGTAACTTAAAAGAGACCAAACCGGTTAATAGTAGGGAAATAGTAAAATTAGCTAGACAAAATAAGATAAAAGTCGTACCTTCCATAGCCATGTTTGATCACGAGATTTTTACTCAAATTTTACAAAACGAAACTAATTTAGATCGGCATATAAAGACAATCGTGCAAACAGTAGTGGATAATCAATATGACGGCATTGATATTGATTACGAGTCTACAAAACTTAGCGATAAAGAAAAATATTTTGAATTTTTGGAGCGATTGTCTTCTAAACTTAAATCTGAAGAAAAAATTTTAGCTGTTAGTGTGTTAGCAAAGTGGGGGGATGATGTTAGATATTCTTATCTTCCACAAACTAGGCAAGTGCAAGACTGGTCAAGAATTGCCCAATATGCAGACGAAATCAGAATTATGACATATGATTATACTCCAGCTTCTGCTCTTTACCCCGGACCTATAGCACCAATAGATTGGGTAGAAGAAGTTGTTGATTATGCTTTGACTAAAACAGAGGCTAATAAATTTGTTTTAGGTATTCATTTATACTCATATGAGAGATGGGTAGAGGTTCCTAATCCCTCACTTGATAAAGGTTTTGATCATCCATCTTTGCAATTCAAAAACAGTTTTAGAGAAAATAGTACGTCACAAACACAAGCCAGATCTTATACTTTTGATATTGTAGAGCAGTTATTAGAGCAAAATCAAGGTCAAATAGAAGAGTATCAAGGAGAAAAAATTTTTAGATATCGTAAAGTTAATCCTGTAACAGGTGTTTTAGAAAACAGAATTTTAGTGTATATAGACTCACAAGGTGTGTCAGATAGGCTAGAATTAGCTAAACAAAAGGGATTAAAGGGTGTAGTGTTTTGGCAATTGAGTGGTTCAGATGGTATTTTGTCTAAATTAGATACTTGAACTTTCTATTCCTAATTTAGGAACTATTAAAAGAATTGTGTCCAGATTTTTCTAATTTTTAGATGAAAATGTTTTCAAATTATTAGATATAAAAAACAAAGGAATTGGTAATGTTTTTATCCATGGATTTTTTTGATATTTTTTAGGTTAAATAAATTTTTAGAATAATTTTTTGAAGTAAGATCCACACTATAATCTTAATAGCTAATTTTCACTGTGGACAATTTATTTTTTTGTTTTTAGGATAGGGAGGTGGTTTCCTCAAACAATAGAGCAAATATAAAATTGATTATTCTACCCGGTTGGGAACAGTGTACTTTACACTGGCAAGGTGTAGTTGATAAGCTGCAAAGTGATTTTGAGGTTGAAGTTATTGATATGCCGGGTTTTGGTAAGGAACAGTTGATCAGCCAAGACTGGGAGGTATCAGACTATGCTGACTGGGTAAAGTGTAAGATTGAAAGTAATATATTATACGAAGTTAAAAAAGATCAAAAACTTATTTTACTTGGCCATTCTTTTGGCGGCAGAGTAGGTCATTATTTGGCTTGCACATATCAACCAAATTGGCTTAAGGGCTTAATTTTGTACGCTGCTCCAGTGTTGTATAGACCAAGTTTGCTAGTCAAAATTCAAAATATTTTAACCAAAGTCATCGACAACATAATTCCTACAAAAATTATTCCACAATCGTGGAAACATTTATTTTATAGCGACGATCTAAAAAATAGCCTGATAACCGGCAAAGAGAAGATTTTTAGGAAAGTAGTTGGGTTTGACCAAACCGAGCTTTTGAAATACAATAAATACCCTACGGTTTTATTGTGGGGTAGTGAAGATAGGAGTGTTTCGGTTGCAATTGCCAAAGAAATACAACAAAAAACCACTAACTCAACTCTTGTAATTTTACCTCATGAAGGACACAATATTCATTTAAGTAACCCAAACTTGTTTTATGGAACGCTCAAACAAATTCTTACAAATAATTTTTAGAATTTTTCCTTTTGCTGATTTTTTACATATTTTACAGTTGGAAAACTATGAAACTAAAAGATACTTAAGTAGACTTAGGTATTTATTTTTAAAGCGAGATTTACAAAGGTTGGAACCACTAAAATGGACCACTAGAGCTAAACTAACGGCAGTTTTAGCGGCACTGTTGGTATTTTTCGGGATTTTTTTGATTTATCCTTTTTATGTATTTTATGTTACTTTGATGATTTATTTTGTTTTTAATAAGAATGGACCAAACTGGTTTTGGACTGTAATTTTGTTGTGGTCTGCAATTTTTAATTTATTTTTAATTATATTCAATCTAGGTTTTGACACTCCTATTTTACAAACAATTGGAGTTTATCTTAGTTGGGGTTACGTTACACTTTTGTTTTTAGCTTTATTATTAAGTGGTTTTTATGGCAAATCCAGTTTCCCTAAAAAAGGTCGTTTTAGTTGGTTTTTGTTTTTGTTTTTATCAACTCTATTTTCTTTTTTGCGATTATCCGGCATATTAGCAGTTTTACAAGTAGTAATTTTGTTATTTGCTTTATCGGTGGTTTTAATTCCGATTTGGATAGGTCTGGCAAATATACTTTTAACTCCGATTTTTTTTATAGCTAAAAGAATTCTCTATCAAAAAGCTCAAAAATACCTTCAAACTGTTTCCAAAGATCTCAAAGTGATTGCGGTGGTAGGGAGTTATGGCAAAACTACAACCAAAAATTTTATTTACCAATTGCTCAAATACAATTATAAAATACAGATGATTCCAGGTAATATCAATACTGCGACTGGTATCGCCCACTGGATTTTAACCAAATTTGAACCATCTACTGAAGTTTTGTTGGTAGAAGCCGATGGATATGATGCCAGAGAGTATGTATCTACAGCAACTATTGTTCAGCCGGATTTTATAATTATTACTAATATTGGTGATCAACATTTGGAAAGGTTTGGTACAATGAAAAACTTAGCTAAAGCTATTTTGCAATTCCCCAAAAATTCGAAAGTAAACGGAACTGTTGTGGTTTCGTCTAAGATTGTTGAAGATTATGCTTGTTGGGGAATTGACCTTTTTAAGGAACTTGCTCCTAGAAAAATTATTCAAGTTGAACTAGTTCAAAAGCTTACTTACAAAAAACAAAAGCTTTCAATTGTAGATTTGTCTAGTAGTAACAAAACTAATTTACTACTTGCTTTGACTTTGGCTGAACAATTTGATATTCCTTTAGACTTTGTACAAGATACTGTGTTTAAACTGGAACTTCCAGAAAGACGACAAGACCAAATAGAACTGTTTGGGTTTGAAACCCTTGATGATTCTTATAATATAAGTTTTACTACAGCTATAGCTGGACTTGAAAGAGCTGCTAAGTTGGCAAAGAAGGCTAAAAAAGATTTAGTAGTAATTTTTGCTGGAATACCCGAGTTGGGTAGTGAGAATTTGTTAGCTAATTACGAAATTGCCAAACAAATGGTATCCAAAGCTAAACATATTATTTTACTTGAGACTATTCTTACTGGAGCTACCAAAGCAGCTCTACAGAAATTAAATTTTCAAAATATTTATACTGCTGGCAGTATGATTGAAGCATGGCAGATAATAAAAGCCAAGTTTGACCCTGAAAAGCATTACATTTTAATGCAACCTGAGCTAAATGATTTGTATTATGAAGGTTAGTAGTTATAAATAATTTCTTGGTTAAATCAGAAACTCGAAAATAAAAAATAGAGTAATTTGAATTTTGTGGTTTTTATCTCGTTATCGAGAAAATATATCTGATTTATGTTTAGTTTTTATCTGTAAGGCAGGTGATAAAGTTTTTTATATTTAATTAATTGTTTTAATTGTTTCAATTTAGAATATTTCTCTCTTGAGAGATTTTTTATATGAAAAAACTTTTGAAAAAATTGATTTAGTTCTGATAAAACTAGTAATATTGCTAGTTTGACAATTTGTTGTACAAGTGTCAATTTCGGATTGTTTAGCAGTCGTAGCTCAGTGGATTAGAGCATCTGGTTGCGGTCCAGAAGGTCGCAGGTTCGAGTCCTGCCGATTGCACCATCTTTAAAACAAAGATCTTCTTGATAAAAATTAATTTTACATCTAACCAAACTTAATACTAAATATCTTGATATTTTTTGAAAATCGTTTTTATTTAACCAAATTTGTTGAATTAGATCATAGCACAATCGAAGAAATTAAAAATTTTAAAAATCAACATTTACTAAATTTAAAATTCTATGCAAATCGTCATCAATGCAGGTGGAACAGGTACTAGGCTTTGGCCAATATCCACCAAAAACAACCCAAAGCAATTTGTAGAACTTTTTGACAATCAGACACTACTTTCTAAGACTTATAGTCGTTTAAGACAAACCTTTGATCCTCGAAATATCTGGGTAACTGTCAATAGTAGCCATTTTAGTTTGGCCAAACAGATTTTACCTAGTGAGTTTCTTGATCACCATATTCTAGCGGAACCAGAAAAAAGAGATACTTTTGCTGCAGTCGTAGCTCATTCAGCTGTAGTAAGTCATTTTACTAGTGATGACGAACCAATCATATTTTTGCATGCTGACCATCTTACTTTACCAGAGTATGAATCTAGTCAAAAACAAAACTATGCGATAAAGATTATTGCTCAAAGTTTACTGGACAAACAATTTGACCTGGCTGTGATTGGTATTCAACCAACTTTTGCCGCTACTCAGTATGGCTATATTCAAATCGATCCAAAAGATCGCGGGAATTACCTACAAAATGTAGTTAAAGTGCTTTCTTTCAAGGAAAAACCGGATAAAGAGACTGCCGAAAAATTTCTAAATAGTGGCAATTATTTGTGGAATTTTGGAGCTTTTTCTTTTTGTTTTGTTCGACTCAAAAAAATTATTTCGAACTTATACCCAGACATTCTTCCAGTTGTGGAAAATATCCAAAAAATAGGTAAAATAGAGCTGGAGGATTTTCGACAACTGCCGAAAATTACTTTTGACTATGCTGTTTTAGAAAAAGTTAAAAATCTTGGGGTTATAGGTATTGACTTTGAAGTGTGGGAAGATATTGGCACTTGGGAGACTTTGTCAAATTATCTACCTGAAGTGGGTAGCCACGATCATCATATTCAGTTTGCTGGACATGGAAACAAAGTCAAAACAATTTATCCAAATAAAAAAATTGCTTTTGTGGGCGTATCCAACCTGCTTTTTGTAGAAACAGAGGAAGGTATTTTGATAGCTGACCCAACTTACACTAGTGAAATTCGTAAGGTAACCGAATGGTCGGAAAGTTTAGCTACTAAAAATGTAAAAACCATAACTGAAGAAAAATAAAATCTTTATTCTTTATTAAGTTTGCACAAATCAAATCAAATCAAATCAACAAGGAAATAAATAAATCCCTCCGGTTATTTTTTGTTTTCAGGATAATTTATTTTCAGCTTTATCTCGATAAATTTTTCGACATAAATGGAAAAAATTTGATATGTTATTACAACTTACTAGTTTGTATTATATTATCATATATTATCAGATAAGTATTCGAAGAATAAATCAGTAAGGGTTTGAAGAAACAAGATTTGGAACAAAAGCAATTCCAGAGGTTAGAGGAGGAACTCTTGATAAGGCTAAATTACTTTTAAGTTAAATTTTAATGACCCTACTGGTAGTTCGGTTATTTACTTTAGAGTTATTGCTTGCTATAAAAAATCCTGAAAATAACCTCAGAAGGAGAGCGCTCCTCTAAGTAAAAAAAGCTGGATCAAGCTGGGGCTCAGATTGAATTTAAAGTTAAGAACGAAAAAAGGAAAGACAATAACTACTTTTCAATAGTGGTGATCATCACGATAAATAAAAACAATAGTCGTCTATTCAAAAAATGAAATTTCTAGATTAGATCTCCAAAAAAAGACTATACCGTAATTATCAACGAAATTGTAAATAAAACCAGAATTCATTTAAACGGTTTAAAAAATAATTCCAACAGTGCCCATCAGACAGGTGGAAATACTGAGAAAGCTAAGAAAAAGAAAAAAGCTTAATAATTTTACTAAAATTTACAACTTTTTGTGTTTATCTTAATAGTTTTATTTGTTGCCCATTTTTTAAGTCTTTAAGAGTCAAAACTGTTCTTGTTTTTCAATTGCTTTTGAAGCACTAGACTGTCTAAAAAGTTAGTCTGAAAAAGGCTTTTTGGCTATGACTTCGCAAAATCTAAAAACATTTTTAGGTTGATTTTTAGTTTATCTAGACTGCAAGCTAGCTTATTGTTTTTTGGATTAATTTTTGCTTGACAGTAGTTTTTTTTTGTTTCTTACTACTAGTCCAAGTAGTTTAGCAACTCTTATAACCACTATATATAGTGGATAATGTCGCTAGCTTGCACAATTCGAAGCTGTTCTTGTTTTTGCTTGGGTTTTTTATTTTATTCAAAACTTGAAAATTTGCTATGTCTAGTTCAAATATTACTATCACACAAGACATTCTACCTACAAGTGCTAGTAGTCAGGACTTACTAGCTTTTGATACTACACTTACGAGATCTCAACCTAATTTGTTAGTGCAAAAGCGGGATGGTTCGTATGATGTTTTTAATATTAAGAAAATTGAAAATGCTATTTTTCGAGCAATGCAAGCACAGGGGAATGGGACTATAGAAGATGCTCGAGAAATTAGTAAGAGGGTGTTTGAGGTCATCAGACAACAGTTTTTTGAAGCCAAATTACAAAAACAAGAGTTTTCCCCAACTGTAGAGCAAATTCAGGATTTGGTAGAAAATGAGTTGATGTCTAGCAATTTTCATGATGTTGCTAAAGCCTACATTTTATACCGAGCAGAAAGAGCCAAGCTGAGACAAAAAAGTCTGTTCAAACGAAGAGTCAACCTAAAACCATATGAATACCCTGATCTCTATGAATATACAAATGCTATTCGTCACTCCTACTGGATTCATACAGAGTTTAACTATACTAGTGATGTTCAAGATTTTAAAGTTAATATAAATGATGTTGAGAGAAGTGCGATCAAAAATGCGATGATTGCGATTGCTCAAATTGAGGTTGCCGTTAAAACTTTTTGGGGTGATTTATACAAAAAAATGCCGAAACCAGAACTAGCGGCAGTTGGTTTTACTTTTGCAGAAAGCGAGGTTCGCCATATGGATGCTTATTCTCATTTATTAGAAATTTTGGGACTTAACGAAGAATTTGCTAAAATTAAAGATATACCAGCCTTGATGAAAAGAGTTAATTATTTGGATTCCGCTATTCAACGATCTCGCAGTGAAGATAATCAAGAATATGCTCGCTCCATAGCTTTATTTTCTTTGTTTATCGAACATGTTTCTCTGTTTTCACAATTTTTGATCATAATGTCGTTTAATAAGTATCGCAATTTATTTAAAGGTATTTCTAATGCCATTGAAGCCACTTCTAAAGAAGAGCAAATCCATGGTTTGTTTGGTATTGATTTGATTAAAGTAATTCGCCAAGAAAAACCAGAGTGGTTTGGTAAAGAATTTGAGAGTCTTATCGTAGATACTTGTAATGAAGCTTTTGAAACGGAAAAACAAGTAGTTGACTGGATTTTAGAAGCTGGAGAATTGGACTTTTTACCGAAAATAATCATTTTGGAATTTATCAAAAACAGATTTAACAATTCACTTGTCAATATTGGCTTACCAAAATTGTTTGAAGTAGATGAGGCTTTGGTAGAACAGACAGACTGGTTTGATCAGGAGATTATAGCTAGCAAACATGTCGATTTCTTTGTAAAACGATCGATTAATTATAGCAAGCATATTCAGAGTGTAACCGCAGATGACCTGTTTTAAAAATTATATTTAAATATTTTCGTAAATTTTTAAAAAACTCTAGCTTTTTTAATAGAAATTAACTTTTTTATTTTTATAATTATTTCAAATTAAAAATTTCACATTATGCATTGGCTAACAGATTATTCTCGAGCTTTTTTAGCAAAAGGTTATTTAGCATCCGGAGTGAGTGCTGAGGAAAGGTTAGAATATATCGCTAATCATGCTGAAAAAATTTTAAATAAGCCTGGATTTGCTGATAGATTTTTAGGCTATATGAGTAAGGGTTACTATTCCTTGTCATCCCCAATTTGGTCAAATTTTGGTCTTAGGAAAGGTTTGCCGATCAGTTGTTTCTCTTGCTATATTGGAGATGATATGGGGCAAATCTTGTTTGCTCAGGCAGAGGTTGGTATGATGAGTAAATTTGGTGGGGGAACTGCGGGTTATTTTGGTGATCTTCGTCCTCGTGGGGCTCCTATTAAAGACAATGGTTATTCTTCTGGATCTGTGCATTTTATGAGATTATTTGAAACTTTGATCAATGTGGTTAGTCAAGGCTCAGTTAGACGAGGTCATTTTACTCCATATTTACCCGTAGAACATTCAGATATTCAAGAATTTTTGGAAATTGGCACCGAAGGTAACCCAATTCAAGAGATGACATATGCGGTTACAGTTACTGATGATTGGATGGAAGATATGATCTCAGGAAACACGGAAAAAAGAACCATTTGGGCGAAAATTTTACAGCGAAGAATTGAGATTGGCTACCCTTATATAATGTTTGTAGATACAGTTAACCGCAATACTGTTGATGTTTATAAAGACAAAGGATTAAAAATTTTAGCTAGCAATTTGTGTAGCGAAGTAGTTTTACCAACTAACGAAGAGTGGTCGTTTGTTTGTGATTTATCCTCAATGAATCTTTTGTATTATGATGAATGGAAAAATACTGATGCCGTTGAGGTTATGGTCTACTTTTTGGATGCAGTAATGAGTGAGTTTATCAACCGTTTGGAGGAATATAGAGACAGCACAGACCCTAGACACAAGCAAGTGTTTCATTTTATGCGAAGAGCCTATAATTTTGCAGTGGCTAACCGAGCAATTGGACTGGGGGTTTTGGGTTGGCATTCTTATTTACAATCTAAAATGATTCCTATAGAAAGCAAAGAAGCAGCTAAATTGAATGTAGAAATTTTTAGGTTAATTAGAGATCAAGCTTATGAAGCTTCAGTCAAACTTGCTAAAGAATATGGTGAACCAGAGATTTTAAAAGGTTACGGCAGACGAAATGCCACTCTACTTGCGGTAGCTCCTACTACTTCTTCAGCCTTTATTTTAGGACAAGTTTCTCAAAGCATTGAGCCAATTTGGTCAAATTGTTATGTCAAGGACATCGATAAAATGAAAGTAACAATCAAGAACAAAAAACTGGAAGAAGTGCTTGAGCAAAAAGGTAAAAATACCAAGGAAGTTTGGAACAGTATTCGTGATAACGATGGTTCGGTACAACATCTAAATTTTTTGAGTGAGCATGAAAAAGAGGTCTTTAAAACCTTCCAAGAAATTAACCAAAGAGTATTGATTGAGCAAGCGGCAATTCGACAAGAGTTTATCGATCAAAGTCAGTCGCTCAATTTAGCCATCAACCCAAAAATCAAAATCAAAGATCTCAACGAGCTTTATATTTATGCTTGGAGACTGGGAATTAAAACTTTATACTACCAGCATAGTGTTAATGCCGCTCAAGAATTTGGTAGAATGAAAGTTAAAGAAGCTAATTGTGTGGCTTGTGAAGCCTAAAATGTACTGCTATATGATTTCATTTAACATATGATTTCATTTAACCAAAAAATCCAAAAATTTGTTCTAGATGCTAGCTCAAAAGCTTTAGCTACCACCGGAGTAAATGGTCTAAATGTGGTTCCAGTTTCTACAATTCAAATCAAGGACGGTAAGATTTGGCTTTTTGATTATTTTATGGAAAAAACTGCTCAAAACATAAAGTGTAATAACAATAACAACAAAGTTTCTTTAGTTTGTTGGAGTGGTTTGCAGGGTTTTCAATTGAAAGGCGTGGCTAGCTATTTCGACTCTGGAGCAGATTTTGAAAACGCTAAAGGGTATGTAAAACAAATTCATCCGGATAGAAAGTTGAAAGGTTTGGTAATTTTAGATGTGATTGAAGTATTTGAAGTCTCTATAAAGTAATTAATTTTTTAAGTTTTTTCTATGGAATAAGGTAAAAAGTTTTTAAAATTTCGTCCATTTCTTTCAATACTGTTTGAAGTTCAGGAGAATCTAATCGCAGGGGTTTTTGATTTTCTTCTGGAAGTTCGCTAAAGGGTAGATTGCTTTCGTAATAATAAGTTACTACAATATAATTACCATTATCGTTTCGAATATAATTTTCGTTAAATAGAGTTGGACTAATAGAGAACATAGTATCGATAGGATCAAAATCCGGATTTCCGGTATAATTGACTATGGTCGAGCCTATCCAAATATCCACCACTTCTGGGGTACTTACTCCTGGAATTATCTTAGATACACAATCACTTTTTGCAGTAAAATCTATTCTACCTATTTTTGAGGTTATAGGCACAACGGTGCTATAGTTAGAACTACAAGCTCCTGCAAAAGGGTCTCCCGGCAATCCCCCTCCAGTGAATAAGGCATTTGTTGAAATGTTTATGATAAATCCGTCCTTTTTTAAACTGATATTCGAGCAACCTTCCTCAAAACATTCATTTCTTTGAATATTCCATCCAGAAGGAACGACTACTTTAAATTGTTTTTCTTCAATCCTTCTTTGAATGTTGGTCGGTTGTTGTTCTGGAGGTACAGCTACAGAAAAGTCCGGATTTCGACCAGATAGTGGGGTGTCGGGAGTTAGATTTTCATTTTTGATTCCAGAATAGAATATTAAAAGAATCGCTACCGCAAGTAATATAACAATAACAGAAACGACGATAATTAATTTTTTTTTACCAGACATAATCAATAATTAAAATAATTGATTTTTCAAATTAAGTTAGTTGAAGATGAGCAGGGAACAGGTTGAAAATCAGGAGTTTTAGAAATAGTTTCAATATATAAAATTCCTGTTGTTGCCATAGGATAGCCAGTTATATTTTTACCGTCGGCACTTAATTTTACCTCCATTAGACGACTACTTCCCCATACATTCCTGTTCTCATATTGCCAGGGATCATTTAATAGTAAAGATCTGTCAGATCCTCTATAGCCTACAATAGTCATAATATGAGAACTACCTGATGAAAAAGCAACCGATATAAACAAGGGCAGTCCAGAATTTATTTGATCTCTAATAGCATCAAAATCTGCTGTTTGCATTCTATGACTAATAGTTAAATCAAAATATTTCAAAAATTCATCCCTACCAGCGTGATCACTCATCCTGCACTCCTGACTACCTGTGGTTATACCAAAAGCGCCTTTACACGATCGACCTGATGTTTTGTTATATAAAGCACTTCTTTTATTATCAGCCATATTAACAACTTGATAATTGTCATTTCGCCACATGTACGTGTACAAGCAATAATCGTTTTGATCTCCTGTAAAATTGCTCAGTTTTTGACTATCCAAGCAAGGAAAAGTCCCCGGCCTAGCTGCTTCTACTATCATAACTGCAGAAGCGGCTCCGCAAGAGTTGTTTTTATAAGGACTAGGAGCATCTTCTCCATTTGGTTTTTTGTTTTGGCTGATATATGGTGTATATCTTAACTTAACAAAACCGTTTCTATTGTCTACAACAGCACTATTCTCACCGCAGCTAAGACTTGATCCATTTTGATTAGGTAATTCATCTCTGTTACTTGGCACTTGAGGGTTTATACAACCTAAAAAATCCGCGTCTCTCAACCCATTACCTTCTTCGTCAATAAACTCATGACAAAGTTGGCAGTCAACATAATCAGACTTGCATTTGGTAACACACTGTCTAAGACTATTTCCTTCTCTAGAGAATTTACAATTTTGAATACAGGCAGCAAAACCTGGGCAACCTCTTAAATTTGGAGTAACATCGATTAAGTTTGCTCTTTCTCCCAAATTCATTTCTTGAATGAAACTAAAAGTGAGTAATCTGGATAAAGGGTTTATAGCTCCTAAGATAGTTACAGGCATACCGATTAACACAATACCTACAATAAGATCGTTAATTGATTCTTTAAAGATTTGGTATACACTAGCTTTACTGCTATCAAAAAAGCTAAAGTTAATAAGAAACAGGTAACCTATTTTAGCAAAAAAATAGACAATACCAATAAGCAACGCATAACCAGTTATTTGAGAAATACACTCCAAAAAAGCGGCTGTGCCAGTATCTGCAAATTCGCAGGCAGTAAATGTACCAGTGAAGATATTGTTACTTTGTTGGCTTTCGGCATTAACTTCAATAGAAGTGATCGATGCGACGATACTTAAAAATATTTGTACAACACAAAAAATAACAAAACTGATAGTAGTAATTTTACTCAGAAATCTATTTATTCTTGCTAAAAAATTTTTTTTCATATTAGATACTCCTTCTTTAAGTTAGAAGTAAATAGATAACTTCAACAATTGACTTCCATAGTATACCAAATTTTATTATAAAAGGCAAATTATTTTTTAAATTTTTTGATAATAAAATATGGAAACTTCACAGTCGCAACTAAATAACTCGATTCAAGTCTTTAAAACTAGTAAGATTATTTTTCTTGGCGACATTCTTTTGATGCCAATTCTGATTGGTTTTTACACTTTTATTCGCAATTTAATATACTATTATTCAGAAACCATAACCACTACTCCGGATTCTTTGGAAATGAAAAGAGGAATCTTAGTAGTAGAAAAAATTGAGGTACCATATTCCAAAGTTAATTCGATACATATCAAACAAAGTATTTTAGGAAGGATTTTTAATTTTGGTACAGTTATCATTAGTACTGGCAATGACACAACTGGAATTGTGTTTAGAAATATACACTCACCAAACGAACTTAAACAAAGAGTTAATTTTAGTTCTCATAGTTTCAATCTTAATTGAGATTGAACAGTACTTACTTATATTCACGATTTTATAAAGCTTTGAAAAAGTCAAACTTATCAGGGTTTTTGATCCTAAAAAATCATAGCAAATTACAACACGTAACAATTAAATGCTTAAACTTGTTCAAATTCTCATTTTCATTTTAGCAATTTTGTTGCCCATTCAGAATATGCTTGTGGGATTGCTGGTTTTTCGTTTACAGTTACCTGAATGGATAAGCCTTTGGAAAGAGGGAGTGGTAGCAGCTTTATTGATCTATTTTTTGTCCGATTTAGTCATAAAACTCAAACACTCAAATTATAAATTTAATTTAACTACAAAATTACCTTTAGTTTTAGTTTTGTTATCAACTTTGATTATTTTGGTGAGTAGTTTTGTTTTTAATGATAAATCATTAATTCACTTTATTTGGGGTTTTAGATTTGAATTGTGGTGGTTGTGGTTTTTTGGGGTAGTGGCTACTTGGCTTAGGTTTGTGGACACAAAGAAAGTTGCCCTCGAATTTTTACCAAAATTTTTACTATCAATTTATCTAGGATTTTTTCTAAGTGCCGTCGTTGCTATCGCCAGTATTTTTTTTGGTCAGCCGCTGGTATCATCACTGTGGTTAGGTACTGAAGAACAGTCTCAAATTGTGCATATAGCTCCGAAGTGTCATTTAATTGATTATGGAATTAATACTTGTCGTCTGTCAGGAGCTTTTGGTACCCCAAATCATTTAGTAGCTTACTTGCTTTTGGTTTTACCAATTTTTTTGGTTAATATCATTTACACCACTAATAAACGAGATTTATTAAAAGAGACTATTGAGTTATCAAAAAATTTGAATTCACACGATAAAACTAGTTTTTTTAAAATAGCTAAATTTTGGTTTGAGATATTAGCAGTTGTACTGATTGTTTTATTCATTTTATTGTCTTACTCTAGATTTGCTTGGCTGGGATTAGCTGTGTTTATTGGATTTGCTTTAATTTTATTGGCTCGTCGTTGGTTACCCGAAGTAAGTTGGTCCAACTGGGTCGTCAAAACAAGTTGGTTTTTAATTTTATTAATTCCTTTGTTTATAGCTATAATTGCGGTCAATCTAAACACTGAGACAATCAATGCTTTACCATTACCTGAAGGTTTACTTAAACCGTCCTCCACAAGTTTGCATGCAAGGCATACTGCGGCGGCAGTGCAAATTATTTTAAATAATCCTGATAAATTGTTGATTGGCTGGGGCCTACCTTCAGCTGGTTCTGCTGCTAAAGAGGAATATATCGATCACTACGAAAACAAAATGATTATGTCTAATTTAGAAATTGCTTACTTAAACGGCATTTTACCAGACCGTTTGGCAGTTCCTGAAAACTGGTTTTTACAACTGATTCTTAACGGAGGTTTGATTTATTTTTTATTTTATTCTATGTTGGTTTTGTTGCCGCTTCGTGGGTTGTGGCAAAGTATCGTTGGTTTTGAGATGAATAAAGAAGTCAATTTTTCCAAAATATTTTTCGGATTAGGTTTTTTTGGGGTAATTTTGGGTAATTTACTTTTGCACGTTTGGGAGAATCAAACTGTAGCTCTTTATTGGACTTTATCTTGGTTGTGTTTTGTGCTAATCTGTAGTAAAAATTTTTCTCAAAATTTACAGAAGTGATTATAAGGCTGGTTGTTAGTTGTAATTTTATTTAAATTTTTTGGTAATTTTGTTTAAATGGGCTTGATTATTACTTGACAACCACAATCTTTTTAAAAATCAACTACTTATTGTTTGGGGCAACCAAAACAAGTTTTTTGGTTTTTCCCCATCTTAAAAGAAAATTTAAACAAACTGCGATTTTTAGATTGCCAACATAGCTCAGTAGGTAGAGCACATCCATGGTAAGGATGAGGTCGCCGGTTCGATCCCGGTTGTTGGCTCCATCAAATTACTGAAGTTAAGTAACCACTTCAACTTGTTGTTATATTTAATTGTAACGAACTAGATGATGACTTATGGAGAAACTTAATTTGAGTTTTGTTTAAAACAAGATAAACTAGAACACTTAAAATCACGAAGTTTCAATTCCTTACAAAGGTAACTGTTAAGGTTTCTTAGGCTTCCTGGGTAAAATAGCTATTATCTTTGGTTTGACATTACATATTTTTTGAAAAAGTCCTAACTTGATGATTCTACAGCTAAATAATTGGAGATGTTTTGATTCTCTGACTATAAACTTACCTCAGGATGCTTTTATTATTATAGATCAAAATGGCAGCGGCAAGACGAGTATTTTGTCTGCACTTTACAGTCTTTTAACCGGAGCACCTTTCCCCAATACAAAATTTACCCATTCATTAAAGTTTCAAAAAGATTATTTTGGTTTGCAAGTTCAAAACTACTCTGATCAGTGGTTTCTTAACGGGAAAATTAGTCCAAGTGGTAGGTTGACTATAAAATTTGAACACCCAGAGTTTGTGAAACTCAACTTCTTAAAAAACAATCAAGCTAAAGTATCTTTAGATGATTTACAGATATTTACGTATCTACCTACCGACAACACTTGGTTATTTGAAAATCGTACTCAAAAATTAAAAATTTTGGACGATTTGTTGTCGCAAATATACGGTAAACCATACACGGAAGCTCTCAAAAAACTACAACAGGCTTGCACACAAAAGCTATCCTTGATTAAGAACTCCAAACAGAAAGAAATTCCTGTTGATTATACTTTGTATCTAACTTTTAGTGAGTTAATTTTTGCTCAATCGCAAATTTTGTGGAATTTTAGAGCAAAATTTTTTGCTTTTTGGCAAAATCACTTATTTGAGTTTGTAAGTTGGATAGACAGCAAATTTAAAAATTGGCAAATAGTTTGGCAAATTACGGACTCTTTAAGTCAAAGACAAAAACAATCGACTCTAACACAGAACGCTAAGCCGGATTGGCAGCAGTTTTATAGAACAGAGGTTGTCGCTGAAAAAATTTTGTATGGAGCAAGTAGAGATGATTTTAGCTTAAAATGTAACGGGTTAGATTGTCAATCCGTGTTGTCAAGAGGAGAAATGAGAAGTTTGGTTTTATTTATCAAAAATTTAGCATCAACTCTAGCCCCAAAACCTTATTTGATTTGGTTGGTAGATGATATTTTTAATGAACTAGACTCTCAAAGAGAGCAAATAGTGTTTCAAAATATTCTACAAAAAGCAAATTGGTTTGTGTCCACTTCCACCAAAAAACTTGATTATTTATCAGTGTCTCATTATTCGGTGAATAGCTTAATAGATTCAAAAAAAATTCCTCGCGCTTTCCGAGCAAAAGTGTGAGATCCTGAACCTACTGTCATTTAGTAGATAGACTAGATATTGAGTATACCACCCAGGATACTGTCAAGACTAATATTCACGTGGCTATCAGTCATCCGGTCTCTTCGTTCAACTTGTTGTAGACTGTAAAGAGGTCGGTTTAAGCTATTTATTTAGGAACAACGCGCCTAGAAGGTTTAAAAACCGCCCAGAATAGGTACAGACACTACCATCAGAACTAACACATAAATTGTTGCATTACTATCACCTTTTTTCTTTTTGGAATCTGTAAAAACCAGCATCTACCCTAGTTCAATCAGGCGAACGGTTTAGGGAATTTATCCATTAGGAGTGCAACCAAACTGTACCCTCTGTCAGAAGCAACAGTATACTTTTATTCTTTAAAATATTTGAGTGGCTTAAAAAATAGCATATATCCTCGCAAAGCAAAATTATTCATCGTTATCTTTAACTTCAAACTTAATTAAAAAATTAAAACT
>OGCI01001303.1_pt1 | contig 21549 bp, 19 predicted proteins | sample 1570021 | NCBI WGS metagenome assembly OGCI01 (sample SAMN06264664, study PRJEB24512) | hot springs metagenome | isolation source: Hot spring water | place: South Africa: Tshipise | collected 2015-06-21 | reverse complement strand
GGGTGAAACTGCACCTGAAACAAGTACTTCTCGTAATTGATCAATAGTTTTAATTTTTTTAGCTCCCCAAGGATTAAATATTTTGTTTTTGTTTAGGTTTGTAAACAGAGTGTACTAAAGAGAGATTAGGAATTGTTATTTTGATTGATATTTATCTTGCTGCTAATCGTAAATTTCTTTAATTTACAAAAAATTTATAAAAAAATTTATAAGCAGTTTCGAGCTTTATTTAAAAAACATAGTTTTAACTATTGAAATTTGTTGAATTTCGTGGATTATAGTAATAAAATTTGACGAATCAAAAAATTGCATGAATTTGTTTTATAAAACAAGTTTTGTGTATGATATGTCAAAGTCAAAAATTTTAGTAACAGGTGGTTTGGGTTATATTGGTTCACAGACTGTTTTATCTTTACTAGATAGTGGTTTTGAGGTTGTGATCTTAGATAAAAATCAACCTAAAGAATACCAGAATTTTGCATATATAGTAGATTTTGAGAGGGTAGATTTACTCAACATTGGAGATTTGGAGAGAGTTTTTAAAAAATATAAAATTGAGGTGGTTATTCACTTTGCAGCTTTTATAGAGGTAGGCGAAAGTCAGTTAAAACCAGAAAAATACTACAAGAATAATGTTGTTGGTACTCTTAATTTACTTACGATAATGCATCGATATAAAGTGAATAAAATAGTTTTTTCTTCGACAGCAGCGGTTTATGGTTTCTCCGGAGTTGAGCTGATTGATGAAAATCAACCTAGAAATCCTATCAGTGTCTATGGCAGAACTAAAAGTATATCCGAAGATATTATAAATGATTTTTGTAAGATTCACGGTTTTTCTGCTTTTTCCCTACGATATTTTAATGCCTGCGGGGCTGATCCCCAAACTCGTACAGGTGAAGACCATAATCCTGAAACTCATCTTATTCCGTGCATTTTAAACGCAATCGCCAACAATGTTACTTTCAAAATTTTTGGTAATAATTATAACACCCCAGACGGAACTTGCATTAGAGACTATATTCATACTACAGATTTGGCTTCGGCTCATATTTTGGCTACAAAATATCTGATGGATTTAACTACTAGTGGTTTTTATGAGGTTGTAAATTTAGGTACAGGACAAGGTTTTTCGGTGTCTCAAATTGTTCAGTCTGTGGAACAAGTAACCGGTTGTAAAGTTTTAGTAGAATTTGTAGATCGAAGACCGGGAGATTCAGATAGGTTAGTGGCCAGCAACCAAAAAGCCAAAAAAATCTTAAATTGGGAACCACAATCTAACCTTTATCAAATCATTAAAACTGCTTGGGAATGGTATCAAAAAATAAAACTGAAATAAAGGGAAATGTTTCTAAGATATTCCAACATGTTTTCAGCAACAAAATTTATTGAAGTTGTTAATTACTAAATAAACAGAAGTTATAGCGAGAGTGGCTAACTGATAGATATAGAAAAAAGAAGTACCTAATTAATCATAAAGATACAGTTTGTTAGGCAAAACTACAAAGATTTGCTTGGAAACACTCAATTCTCTAAATTTTCAAAAACTTGTACCAGTACAGGCGCATCTGTTTCTCTTAGAGAATAGTAATCAACCAAAAATCTAGACAAAAACTTTTCACTTAAACTCTCTTCTAAATCTACTTCACCTTGTTCAGAACTGCCTTCTATTTCCCCTCCAGAAAGTAAATAGTTAGCAATATTAACCACTTTACCTTCTCGAATATGTTCTATAAAAATACTTCCTAAATAACAACTTTCTTGATTTTTCTGAATTATCAGTGTAACTAGGTCTATAGTGTGCGGGCCAGATAGCAAGGATTTTTTACTTGCCAAGATTTTGTGAAGTAAAATTAATCTTTCCTTCCATACTGTGGCTTGCTTAAAGTCTTCTTTTTCTACGAAATATTTGATTTTTTGATTTAAAAATACTTCCACTTCTCCTAGCTTTCCTTGTAAGGCTTTTTTGATTTGTTCTATTTTTTCCAGATATGAATTCCAACTTTCTTGACCAATACAAATTCCCTCACAAAGACCAATACTGACATAATTACAATGTCTATTTTGGATTTTTTTACACTGACAAAAAGGAAAAATTGACCTTAAAGTGTGTAAAGTTGCTTCAGCTACAAAACGATTGGAAAAAGGTCCAAAATATTCGCTAGTATTGTCGTCTTTGTATTTAGTTACAAAAAAACCGGGTATTTGATTTTTGGTTAGTTTGATATAACAGTAATTTTTATCTTCTTTTAGAGCAATATTGTACTTTGGTTGTAGACTGTTTATTAGATTAGCTTCTAGCAATAAACTTTCTGATTCAGTTTTACAAATTGTGTATTCTATTCTGGATATTTGACTGATCATTAATTTAGTTCTAGGATGGTGGTCTTTGGAGTTTTGAAAATAACTAGAAACTCGATTTTTTAGATTTTTAGCTTTGCCAATATACAGTAATTGATCCTCTGAGTTATAATATCTGTAAACTCCAGGCTGATTAGGTAGATCTTTGATGATATTTTTCAGATTTTCAGACATTTCTCTAATATTTCTCTAAAAGATAAAAGAGAGATTTAGAAATAGACTTTTGGAAAACCATATAAAAACTTCCCAAAATGTTTGGAGTTATGAGCCAGTTATATTTTTAGTATAAACAAACTAGTTTTTTCATTGTCTTAATCTTGGTCAACTGCTATTTAAACTCTTGTATCAATTTAGAAATATCAAAAACACTAACTTCATCGACCAATGGTGTTTTGCGGTTTTGTCGATTTTGTTGAATACTTAAAAATTCTTCTTTATTAGGGTTGTGATACAAAAGACCAATAGCAATTTGATTGTCTAAATCACTAGCAATTTTTCTAGCTTGCCAAATATTAGTATTGTCATAATTTTCTATTTCTTCAACTTTTTTTAGACGAGGCCAGTACCAATTTTGGGGCGTGGCTTTGTTATAAGTTGGGCAAACTTGCAAAACTTCTATAAAAGCAAAACCTTTGTGGTTGAGACCTTTTCTAATAAGATCGGCCAAGTGTTCTACATCTCCACTAAAACCCCTGGCTACAAAACTTGGGTTTAAAGATAAAACAATTTCAGCTGGGTTTAGTGGGTCAGACACTACCTCACCCGGTGTTCCATTCATTACTTGACCTTTACGAGTAGTAGCTGAGGCTTGCCCTGTGGTTAAACCGTAATTAGAGTTATTGTGGCAAACAAAAACCATATTATAGTTATTGCGAACACCGTGCACAAGGTGGTTAATTCCTTCCGAAAAAGTAGCTCCATCTCCACCTGTAGCAATTATTGGTAGGCTATCATTACCAATAGCACAACCTGCAGCTAAACTAATTACCCTACCATGCAGACCATGAATAGTATTGGCTGTTATTTTATCGCTAGCATTGCCATTACAACCAACATCAAAACAAAGCAAGCACTCGTGAGGTGCAATGTTTTCTAATACTAGAGCTCTAATTATAGCGTTCAAAATACCTAAATCACCGCATCCAGAGCACCAGGTATGAATATTGCAACTTTCAAAAGATAAGTATTGTTCTATTTTAACTTGCAGATCTTGCACTTGAGACATATACTTTTATGACTTTATGTAAAAGTGGAGTTATTTTTTGGAAAAAGTCAAACTTAAATCTGTATTTGGTTGTATATACTACATATATACAATCTGTAAAGCTATAGCCTATTTAAAAATTTTATAAGAAGGAGTCTTTTATTATTCATTTTCAAATTAAAGAAAAAATTATCTAGAGGTCTACACAAACTTATTTAACCAAAAACACACTAATAGTTGACTAAAAAACAAAATATTCCTAGTTCGCTTTATAGATTTATGTCAGTTATAATTGTGTATGGCTCTGTGGGTGGTAATACTGAGTTGGTAGCTAAAAAAGTACATCAAACACTGATTGCCAGTGGAGTGGAAGCAGTACTTTCTCGTGTGGAGACAACCAACCCTGAGGAGATTCTCAAACATGACATAATTATTTTGGCAAGTCCAACTTATTATCACGGGGAAACGGAGGCTAATTTTCCACCCTTTTTGCATTCACTGAAGCAATTTGATTTGACTGGTAAAAAATTTTTAGCTATTGGTTTGGGAGATAAAAAATATTATCCAGAATATCTTTGTGATGCAGCTGAAGTGTTTGAAAATTTTGTTGAAGAAGTTGGTGGTCAATTATTGATACCTTCCCTAAGAGTTGGTACTAACCCTGTGCAAGTACTAACAACCACGGTAGAAAACTGGGCTAAGAGGGTGGCGATTAAAGCTTTAGCAAACTAAATTGTAACTTTTTTAATGCAATATGGCTCGTTTTGTAATTAAGATAGCTGGAGAAAGTGGTGCTGGAATAGAAAGCAGTGGGGTAATTGTAATGAAAGCTCTTAAAAAAATGGGTTATTGGATTACTGCTGATCGTGAGTTTCCTTCTTTAATCAAAGGTGGTTGTGCTAATTATCAAATTAATTTTTCGGATCGCCCAATTAGGGCTATGAGTAAAAACCACCGTATCGGAGTAGCTGTCGATCGAGAAGGTGTAAAAAGTTGTTTAGAGACTTTACAGCCAGGTAGCTTGTTGATTAACGGATTTGAAAGGTGGCCAAGAGTGATTAAGAATATGGAAAAAGAGGCCCAAGAAAAACAAATTGAGATTATTCATTTACCGGCTACTACTATTGCCAAAGATAATGGTGGAAGCGGTTTGATGGTTAATACGGTTGTGCTTGGAACTTTGTGGAGGGTTTTAGGTTTTGATTTAAATGTACTTAAAGAGCAAGTTACTAGACAATTCGGTAAAAGACTACATTTACTGGAAATCAATTTAAGATGTCTACAAAGTGGTTATGATTTTGTGCAAACTCCTCCCAATCTTGACTTATCAGATTTAAATAAGATTCATCCAAATCCAGAGGACGGCAATCAAAATCTACTTATTGATGGTAATATAGCTCTTAGTTTAGGAGCAATTCATTGTGGAGTGAGAGCTTATTATGCCTATCCGATGAGTCCAGCTAGTTCGATTTTGAGCTATCTAGCCAAAACCGCTTTTGATACGGGAATAGTGGTTAAACAAGCTGAGGATGAAATTACTGCCGCTCAAATGGCTTTGGGTTCGATGCATGTTGGAGCTAGAGCTTTTACAGCTACTTCTGGAGGCGGATACGATCTGATGACTGAGACAGTGTCGCTAGCCGGAATGATTGAAACTCCGATGGTAGTTGTAATTGCACAAAGACCGGGACCAGCAACCGGTCTACCTACTTGGACAGGGCAAGGTGATTTAAATCTAGCTATCTATTCCTCACATGGAGAATTTGCCAGAGTGGTAATGGCTTGTAGCGATCCATCTTCTGCTTTTGAAAATATTCAACATGCTTTCAATGTAGCCGAAAATTTTCAATGTCCAACTATTTTACTTACCGAGAAAACCATAGCTGAATCAAAAACTACTGTGCCGGAATTTCCCCAAAACAATATACCAATCTTGAGAGGTTTAGTGAGTCAGAAAGAGTTAGAAACAGTCAAACCTAGTGATCGTTATGAGATTACAGATAGTGGAGTATCCAAAAGATGGTTACCGGGAAAGTCAAAAACTATTTACTTTGCTAATGGAGATGAACACCATGAAGATGGTAGCTTGGACGAAACCGAAGGGGTTAGCGACATGATTTGGAAAAGAGTTAAAAAGATCGAAGCTATCAGGCAGGCTCTGCCAGAGCCAGAAATTTTTGGGCAACCAAGCAATACAGATATTTCTTTTGTTGGTTGGGGAAGTAGTAAAAATGCAGTATTAGATGCTATTGAACAATCTTTAGATTATAAAATTAACTATTTACACTTTACTTACCTCTGGCCTCTGAAAACTGATAGACTAAAAGAATTTTTTGCTAATAATCCGAATGTTCACCTTATTGAAGGAAATGCTACTGGTCAGCTTGGTCAACTAATTGCTAAAGAAACCGGTCTTAGATTTGTAGGTAAACTTCTTAAGTGGAACGGTAGACCATTTTATTTGGAAGATATTTTGGAATATATAAAAAAACCAATCTTAAACCGAGATTTTTGAAATCCTCAACAAACTAAAAAACAGATTCTCCGTAGACCTCCGAACCAACTCAGTGTTTCTTGCACTTTCATACACGGATGGAGTTTGGTCGAAACTATCTAACTAGCTAGATAGCAAAAAACTTTAAGAATTAAGACTTAAATAATCTTTTTAATCAAGTCCACTACTCTGTTGGAATAACCCCACTCGTTGTCATACCAAGCTAATACTTTGACTAAGTTTTCTTCGATCACCATTGTCGACAAGCCATCCACGATACTAGAGTGAGGATTACCTCGATAATCTATTGATACAAGTGGTTCCATAGAAAAGTCCATAATTCCTTTTAGCTCGTTTTCTGCAGCAGTTTGCAACACTTGGTTAACTTCCTTAATAGTGGTAGGCTTGTTAACTTGTACTACTAAATCCACCAAAGATACATTCGGAGTAGGTACTCTAATAGCCATTCCATCTAGCTTACCTTTGAGTTCTGGTAACACCAAACCAATCGCTTTGGCTGCTCCTGTGGAAGTTGGGATCATGCTCAAAGCGGCGGCTCTAGCACGGCGAAGATCAGAATGAGGTAAATCCAAAATATTTTGGTCGTTAGTGTAGGAATGAACAGTAGTCATTGACCCTTTAATAATTTCAAATTTCTCATGCAAGACTTTGGCAACTGGTGCCAAACAATTTGTAGTACAAGAAGCATTAGAGATGATATGGTGCTTGGCTTTATCGTAATCATTTTCGTTGACTCCCAAAACTAGGGTCACATCTGGCTGTTTGGCTGGAGCGGAGATGATTACTTTTTTAGCTCCGTTTTTAAGGTGCCATTCGGCTTCTCTCTGATCGGTAAAAAACTTAAGCCCAGTAGACTCGACTACAACCTCAACACCAAATTCAGCCCAATTTAATTGGGTGTAATCTCTTTGAGAGAAAACTTTGACTTGTCTATTATTATTTATCACTAAGTAATCCCCATCGATATCTACTTGAGCTTTGAAATTACCAATAATTGAATCATACTTGAGTAAGTGAGCTAAAGTTTTAGCATCTGCCAGATCGTTTACCGCCACAACTTCGATATTAGAATCATCAAAGGCGGCACGAAATACATTCCTACCAATCCTACCAAAACCGTTGATGGCAACTTTTATAGACATAAAAAATATATTTGAGGTTTAAAAATTAAAATACAGACGTTGTTTTTACTTCTCAAACCATTTTTTTGTCAAATTTTTTGCGGCCAGAAGAAGTGTTAGACAGCAAAAAAGTAAAAAAGTAAAGTAAAATAAGGTTATAAACAGACGAAAAATTAACTTTTGCACAAAATAGAAGAGTGGTGTATAATGTAATCGTGTTTTATTGTATAAACGCATCCATTTTAATAAAAAGATTTAGTAAAATATATAAGTACTATGTTTAAACAAGCTTTAGAACAATTTGTGGCAGAAGTTAGGGCTTCACTCCCTGAGGGATCACGTGGAGGAGTACTAGAATATGACGGTTTACATGTTGAAGGTGTTTATAAGGAGCCAAGGATCGTGAAGTCGCATTAACCCTCAGGTGACGTTAAGTTTACTCAAGTAATTTGCCCTGTTACTATTAAGGGTATATACCCACTCAAAGGTGGATCAGGAAATCCGGAGGAATGTTCTGTAATATTCTGTATTTATCGAAAGATATTCCTATTTGCGTGGGAGAAGAGTAAGGGAATGGAGAAATCTTGATCATGTAAAAAGATGTGCAGAGATGTATAAATATGAACCTCCAAAATATCTAGAAAAAGAAATAGCTAGTAGAGGTGGGTATGAAAGAATGAATGAAAATGGACTAGAAGATCAAATAAGGTTAGCAGGTGAAGAAAGAGAAGCCAGAATATCAGATGCTGAAAAATATAAAAAAGTGCATGGGGATTTACAAAAAGTTAACCAATTTTATTATGAGGTTGATGAACCGGCATCTCCTAAACCATATTTTTGTGTTTATGGTAATAAATCTAATAAATTGGGGAGAAGAAATGGGAGAAAATGGGAGAAGAAAGAAAAAACCAACAAGATCTGAGCTTAATTCTCGAAAAAGAAGTAGGAGGAATCGGAGTCAGATTATGTTGTGTTGTTGATGGGATGGGTGAATATGCATTCGGAGATAAAGCTGCAGAAATTTTTGCGCAACAATTAGAAAATGAATTTCGTGAATTGAGCGAGTTAGAATAGTTAGGAGAAGAGGGTGTAAGATATATGGTTCATAGAGCTGCTGAAAGTGCCAGTGGGAGAATATTTAAAGAATTAGGTAAAGAGCCTGGATGTGTTTTTGCTGGTTTTGTAATTGTGGAAAATCGAGCATATATCTTTCAGGTTGGCAACTCTGTTGTAGCTAGAATTTCTAGAGATCGTCAAAAGTCATTTATAACTTCACCTCAAGGAGTGAAAGGTAAGTCTAAAGGAGCAAAAACAGACCCACAGGTTACTAACTTTGTTGCGGGGGATCGTGTACCTCCACCAGGTAAAATCCATGTTCGTATTGAAAATATAGAGGGAGGTGATATTATCATCTGTATGACGGACGGATTTTATGATAATTTACTTCCTCTACCTAAAACTAGGTCTGGTAGATTTGGTAGATTATTAGAACTTCTTGAGAAAGGATTTTACAGGATTACAACAATCCTATTAACAGGAGTAATGATCCCGCCGTTTACTATGGGAATTATCACTAAAATCAGGAGTACGATCACCACTTAATTTTGTTGAAAATTTAATTGGGCATCTTAAGGGATTGTCTAGAGATTATCCAGAATGTGTAAAATCTGACAATGTAGCCGTTGTTGCATACGGATACCAGACGGACGTGTAAAGTAGCTTGTAAAAAAGTTTTTGGCTATGTTTTTTTAAGTAAATGTTGGAGTTGTTCTGATACTTTTGGTTTATTTTTCTTTCCCTAGTTTATAGGCTTATCATAGAAGAATTTAGAAGAATTGGTGTTTAGAACTTGTTAGCTTGTTCTAAAATCTGTTTCTAATAGCTTTTAGCTGATTCTAATGAGTTTAGAAATTAAAAGAAACTATTACCTCTTTTTACCGATTTTTGTTTACATTTTTTTGTTTTTCTAAAAAATAAGGGTGTTTGAATTTTTGTCCAAATATTTTGGTGGTGATGTATTTTAAAAAAAGTTTATACAAAAGCAGATTTTGTAGTTAAAGTTCCGGCTTGTAAGACTTTGTTGACAATTTAGCATATTTTATTTTCTTACCATTAGTATCCTAATCTACTGTTAAGGAACTTTTTCTATGTTATGCTTAAAATCACCCAAATTTCAGGCCCTTTGGTCACGGCCCAGATTGAGCTGGGAGGAAAATCCCCTCAACTACTCGAAACTGTCTATGTAGGACACAAAAAACTACTTGGTGAAATTGTCAAAATTCTTGGAGATGAGTGTAAAATTCAGGTTTATGAAGAAACTGCTGGGTTGCAGGTGGGTGAGCCTGTGGAACTGAGAGGCGAGTTGCTTAGTGTAGAGTTGGGTCCCGGTATGCTTGGAACTATTTTTGATGGAATCCAAAGACCGTTAGAGGCAATAGACAAAATTACCCCGATTTTTATTGGCGCCGGACTTCACGTTCCATCTTTGGATAGAAATAAAAAGTGGAATTTTGAAGCTATCGTTGAAATTGGAGAAAAAGTCTTTCCGGGAACTCAAATTGGTAAAGTGATGGAAACAGAATTGTTAGAACACAAAATTCTGATTCCTGTTGGTATTCAAGGCACAATTACTAAAATCGATTCTGGAGCTTTTACTGTTGAGGACATAATTGCCGAAGTAGAGGATGATCAAGGTAATAAGCACCAAATTAAGATGATGCACAAGTGGCCAGTTAAGGTTGCGCGTCCAATACGAACAAGATTGTCTCCTAAAAAGATTTTTCAAACAGGTCAGAGAGTGGTTGATTCCTTCTTTCCAATAATGCTTGGAGGAACGGTTTCTACTCCTGGACCTTTTGGAGCAGGTAAAACTTTTACTCAACAACAATTTGCTAAGTGGAGTAATGCCCAGATTGTGGTTTATGTGGGTTGTGGTGAAAGAGGTAACGAAATGACCGAAATGGTTAAACTTTTTCCAAAACTGGAGGACCCTCGCACCGGTAGACCTTTAATGGAAAGGACCGTATTGATAGCCAATACTTCAAATATGCCGATTGCTGCCCGTGAAGCTAGTATTTATACCGGAATGACAATTGCTGAATATTTTCGTGATATGGGTTATGATGTAGTGTTAATGGCTGATTCTACTAGTCGTTGGGCTGAAGCTATGAGGGAAATTTCTTCTAGAATGGGTGAAATGCCTTCCGAAGAAGGTTATCCGGCCTATTTATCCTCCAGAATAGCTGCTTTTTATGAGAGAGCAGGTGTGGTGCAAACTCTTAATGGGGTAGAAGGTTCGGTAACCGCCATTGGTACAGTGTCTCCTGCTGGTGGTGATTTTTCGGAACCGGTAACTCAAGCTAGCCTTAAAAGTACTCAGGTGTTTCTAGCTTTGGACGAGAAGCTAGCTTCTAAAAGACATTATCCAGCTATTAACTGGCAAACTAGCTATAGTTTGTATGAAGATCAATTCAATGAGCTAGTCTCGGAGAGCGATATGGGTAAACAGTTTGTAGAAGACAGAAAATTAGCTAAAAAACTGCTTAGCAAAGAAGACGAGTTACTGGAAATGGTAAAACTTGTAGGTATGGACGGTTTGGATAATATAGATCGTTTGGTTCTAGAAACTTCAAGGTCTATTAGAGAAGATTATCTACAACAAAATGGGTTTGATGCTACAGATACTTATTGCAGTTTTGAAAAAACTCAAGCTATGTTGGCTGTGATTATGGGGGTTCATAGGGCTTTAGAGCAAGCAATTGAAAATAATCCAGAACATGAAACGTTGGTGGCTGACTTTTTTGTGCCGGCGGTTCGTAATAAACTGGCTAATCTTAAATACAACAAAACTGTAGAGGAAGTGGAAAAAGATGGAGAGGAGTTGATTCGTAAAGCAATGTCTATGAGTGAAGTAGAAGTTTAGTTTGAGTACGGGTTAGCAGAATGTTTTATTTTGCAGTTTAGGTTTTTACAGGTTTTGTCTAAATGAGGAAGCGGGTGTGCAACACTAATAGTAGACTATTTTCTCTTGTCGTCTGTACTTATATATCTGTAAATCTGTAACCAACGGCTCCCATTAGGAAGATTTATAGCTAATTTAATTTGGGTTATTATATTTTCTAGCATTATCAATAAACACTGACATTTCTGCACGGGTTACATTATTGCCGGGTCTGTAGTGTCTTATAGTACCAGTTTGATTAATAGGATAACCCCGAATAATACCAGCACATTTTAGAGAAGTTATTTCTTCATAAAATGGTGCACCAGGTTGAACATCTGGGAAAGGCTCACAAGATGGGTCTGTGGTTTTGTTATCTATGTTAAAGGCTCTAAAAATAAATGCCGCCATTTCTCCCCGAGTTACGCTATTATTAAGTCTGTAATGTCTTACACCATTACCTACAGGATATCCTAAAACGATACCAGCACATTTTAGAGAAGTTATTTCTTCATAAAATGGTGCACCAGGTTGAACATCTGGGAAAGGCTCACAGCTTGTATTTGTAGGTATATTGGCTCCATTTTTAATAAACTTTGCCATTTCTCCGCGAGTTACATTATTACTTGGTCTGTAAGTGCGGTCAGGATAACCACTAATTATTTGGGCTTTTTTTAAATTACATATGGTTCGGTTAAATGAATGATCAAATCGTACATCCAAAAAACACGAAGTTGGAGTTTCTGGATCAGCCGCCTTTGTTATGGCTAAAGCAGCATCAAGCCTGCCATAACCGGTTTCGTCATCTTTACCTAAAGGGCCAATATCTACGGTCATCCAACCTTGTGGTAAAAAATTTTCTTTGATATCAAAAAAGGTAATGTCTGGGTTGATACTAAGCATCATAGCTACGACTGCAGTTACTTGAGGTGTCGCAAAAGAAGTGCCAGCAACTCTCAAAAGATCCCCATTATTATTCTGAACGAGCATATAATCTGTACCTCCTTGTTGTATTCCATCGACGGGGGCTACAATGTCTATTTTGTCGTGATAAGTGGAATATATAGCTCTAGTTCCGTTTTTTGTAATTGCACCCACGGCAATCGTGTTTTCGGAATAAGCTGGATAAAATCTATTATTACCATTTGTAGCATCATTACCCGCAGCCGCTATTACAATACCACCTTGTTGGTTAAATCTGTTAATAGCTCGATCTAAATATGGATCAAATGTATAACTTCCTAAGGAAAGGTTAATAATTCTAGCTCCACTTTCTCTAGCATGGTCAATCGCTTTTTCGATAGTAAAAGTATTCAGTGCACTTCTTTTCCCTTCGGTACAATTACCGCTGTTATCTCTTTGACAATCCCTTAGTTCTATTGGTAAAATCGTAATCTTTGGGGCTACTCCTGCTCCTCCAAAGTTATTGTGTTGCATGGCTATAACACTAGCAACGGCTGTGCCATGACTGTTTTGATCTTCTTGCTTACCTAAACCAACACAAATCACCCCTGGTTGATTGTCAGGCCAGTCACCTAGATAAGTGTCTCCATTTTGACTACATACTCCAGTATTACTTGCCCAGTAATAACTTCTCCACTCGGATTGAGGAGCGAAATTGGCACCTGCGAAGTCAATTACATTAGTATTAACTCCTGTATCAATAATGGCTACTTTAATTTCTGGAGAGCCGCCACAAGCTCCGTTTTGACAATTAACTAAGCTTTTAGCTTGACCGAAGAACGACCAAGCGGTAGGCATTCTGATTCCGGGAAATCCGTTTTGTAATTGCCATTGAGAATTAAATTCTGGATCTTCGGGTGTGTGTGGTGAAGTTTCTAAAAGTTTATACTCATAAACAGGTTGAAAAAAATCTACAACAGAGTCTCGAGGGATCTTTTCCAGTTGGTCCGTTAAATTTTGATTTTCTGGCAACTGTAAAAAACGAACTGTGTCATACGCTGTGTTTTTCCTACTAACAACATTTTCAATTCCAAACTTTGTTTTCAAAGTTTCATTGGTCACTGGTTTTATGGTTTGCAGGATTAACTGATCTTCCTGAAAATTGTGGTTACTGGTTAATTGATTAGCTAGAAATCTGGCAAATTGTTCTTGCTTACTTAAAGTCGGTACACCAGTAGTTTCTTTTTTTGCCTCAATTTGGAAGGTGAGATTGTGAAAAATTAAATTAGAGGTGAGAAATAAAACCAGTAAAACAACAACATTAAAAGTTTTAGTTAAGTTTTTGTTAGGCATAGAAAAAAGAATCTAAACAGATCTAATTAAGACAGAAAATATCTAGTTGTCAATTTAGTTGAAAAGCCTTTATAGAATTAATTTTTTGTAAATATTTTGTAAAAACTATTTTAATTTTTAAATATTAATAACAAAATAATTTAAACACGTCTTACGGCAGACTTGCCACTTAAAATGACTAAAGGTATTCTTGCTCTGGGATAAACTGTATCACCCGCCAAAAATAAATTTTTGTAACCTAACAAATCTGGTCTAGGCTTAATAAGCTTATTATTGGGTTTTGCTTTTGTCATGTAAACTACCTGTATAACTGTTGGTATTCTTGACTAGATTTGTAGGGTTGACGATTTTTTCTACAAAAATTCGGTCGCTTACATCAAAACTGACTACTTGTTTAATTTTTTCAATTATTTGAGGTTTTAATTTTTTAACAATTTCTTTCCAATTTTGGCCCGAATCTGGCGGAGTGTTGAGTATCACAAACCAATTTTGGTAACCTATAGGAGCTGCGTTAATAAAATAGTTAAATTGTCTGGTACTTTTGCTTGAGCTAACTGTTCAAATTCGTTTTTGTAATCAATTGCTAAAATAATGTTGTGTAAATCGATTTCTTCCTACTGGCCTTTAATTTCCCAATAAAATAAAACGGCCGGAGTAGAAAGCTCTTGAGGTCTTGACTTCTTGAGCATATGTTGAGCTAAAATCTGGTTAAGTTACCAATAGTCGCCAGCATAAATTATCGCATCAAAATTTTCTTGGGTGTCTTCAAACTAAAACCCTGTGACTGTTTGTGTTTGGTTATAATTTTACTTACTACCGTGTTTTATTTGATCTCTACTTCTTGTAGTTTTAGCAATTTGACCTAACCAGGCAAGTCATAAATCCTATTTTTGGGTAAAAAACAGGCAAATTATGTTCAACATGAGCTGTAGTTTTAAAAACACTGAAAACCAAAAAAGAGAAGGAGTCGTTGTAGGTAACATAACGATAAAAAATATTTCTTGTGGTTGGATCTTGAAAATAGGTTTATAATATCAACCTTAGTTTTCTAAGGTCTAATAGTGTTGATTTGTAAGAAAGCTTGTAAAAATTTGGGGGTAAAGACTTGCCAAAAACTAAATTCATTATAAACTAAAAAATCAGCTGAGATGTTATTTAGAGCTCTGCAGTATTTTAAAAAATCTAATACTTGTTCAGCATATCAGTATTTTGGACTGAATTTTTTTGGTAAATTTTTGAGAGTTACTGTAGCCATGATGTGTTGACAATCGTTATAAAAATATTATTATATTATTAATTTATCCGAAATTAGTATTTCGATTAGATTCAAGCGACCCTCAAGTTTTTAACCAGTTTCCTCAAACAAATCATCCAAAATAAATTTCATCGTCAGCAAACTAGGTTCAGTATCAAAAACAAAACCATTTTTTTGCTATATTCCTGCTTTGCCACCGACGAAGTCGTTTTTTAGATTAGTTACTTTGTTTCCTTTTTGAGCTAAACGAATTTCCGCAGATAGGCCCAGCCACCTGTCCTTACAATTGTTACTTTTTTAGACATTTTTATATACTTTTATATACTTAATTTTTTTTAGAATTTTTAGAAAATACCTTCGATTTGTGTTTGGTTAGATTGTCTCTTTAGAGGTTCCGGTTTGCCCATTTCGATTTCTTTGATTTGGTGCATATCTGGATATTTAAGCTTACCTGTTTGCCGGATTTGTTCAAAAATTTGGTTTGTTAAACGGACATCATGCATACAATAATCAATTAAGGGTAGCCAATTTTGGTCCCAATAGTAATTTTTAAATTGTTCGAAAGAATCAGTTTTGGACTCCCCTAAATTAGCTTTGCATATATCATTAAGTTTGATTTTATAGCCAATTCGCTTTTCAATTTCTAATAAAATATCGTAGTTAGGGAGAGTTTGTAGGTCAAAATTAGCATATTTTTGAAGCACTGGTAAGTCAAACCAGATATGATTGTAACCGACCACTAAGTCAACCCCCTTCAAAAGTCTTAAAAATTCGATAACATCACCTTCCAAAAAGGCAATGTATTCGTTTAACCAGCTAAAATAAGCTCCAACTACTGAAACTCTAAGTTTGTTAGTGTCCATCTCATCCAGCTTGTCTGGATGGTAAGTCTCAATATCAAAAGTAATAAAGTTCATACTAGGTACAAATCTTAATTGAAATTTGGTTTTGGTCAAATTTGTATGTGTTCTTGCTAATTAGAGATGTTTAGTAATTTGGAACATTTGACTAATTTAAAAAATAATTGAATAGTCTGAGTTCCTTGTTTTTAACATTTAACAAAAATATATAACTTTAGAAGTTTATGAAAACCAAAGCCACCAAAGACTTTAAAAAATTAGCTAAACCTCCTAAAAAAAGATCTTCCTTAGAGTTTATTTTTGGCTCCCAAAAAACTTTTAACTCTACGAATAAGCAAAAAAATAACGGTCAATCAACAAACAAAAACTGGCTAATTGAGTTGTTTAATAAATTTAATAATTCTAAAAATATTCAAACTGAAAAACTACCAAAAACAATTAACCCAAAATTGGAACCAAAATATAAAGGATCTTTATCCAAGAAATCACTAAAAACTAGGTTTAGTTTAACAAACTCTGTTTTTAATTTAACAAAAAGTATTTTTAAATTACCAATTTTTATTTTTTCTACTTTATCTACAGGTGTTGGGCAGGCTTTTTCTGGTTTTAGTCGAGAATCTGTTATTAAAATTTTATTTTTTGGAATTTTTGGAATTTTGATTTTGAGTCTTATCAATTTGCAAGTTATAGCCAACAATAATCTCCTCTCAAGAGAGAGATCTAATCTGTTATTGAATATTACCCCATCTATAAGAGGTAGTATTTTTATAAGAGATATTAAAGCTAACAACAGACCAATAGAAGTGACCAGTTCACGAGTTTTGTTCAATGTATTTATTGAACCTCACACTCTGAATACTCAAATAAATCAAGGTTTAATTACAAAAGAGCAGGCAATATCTATTATATCTGGTTCCTTGAATTTACCTTACCAACAAGTTCAAGAAATAATTGACGGGGAGTTATCTAAGCCTAATTTATCTCAATATCGGATACTTAGAAAATTTGTTACTAAGAACCAAAAAGATGCAGTAGAACATCTTAGATTATTTGGATATAAAGGTATTAAAGGATTTAGTAGTTGGTTGGGAATTGAACAGGTAGAAGTTAGGTCTTATCCTGAAGAGCAATTTTTAGAGTCTTTAGGCGCTGTTTTAGGTTATGTGCAAAGGGAACCAGTGACCAGAGATGAAGCTCTTAAAATTAAAGGTTGTCATGCTTTAGTTGAAAAAAATGAGCAAAGAAATACCGTAAATTCTTTTACAGGAAGAGCGGAAGACGGTAGATATATTGTTGGCATTTATGGTATTGAGCAAAAATTTTGTAGCGAGCTCGGGGGACTTAACGGTAGACAACTCCTGGGAAGCGAAATAGGTATCAAAACCCAACAAGATGTCGAGGTAGTGCACGGATCTGATTTGTTTTTAACGATTGATCGTAATATACAACTAAAAGCTCAGGAAATTTTAGATGATTTGGTTAAAGCTAATACAAACGAGCAAGGTGGGCCACGAGATGGTACTATCATTGTAATGGACCTGAAAAGAGATCCCGGAGCTATTTTAGCTATGGCTAATTATCCTAAAGCTAATCCTAACGAATATTATAAAGGTATTGAAGGTTTTAGAAATACTGCCACTAGCGTGGACTACGAAGTAGGGTCAGTAATAAAACCAATTACCGTTGCAGCTGCTTTAAACGAATATTTTACTGGTCAAGTTGATTCTAAAGGCAATAGAAGAGGTATATCTCCTAATCAAAAGTTTTTAGGTTATGATGAGCGAGGCAAACCTTTTTTAGAAAATAACGGGAATGTGTTATACATAAGAAACGCTGACGGAATGGCGTATCTAAACAGAGGGGAACAGTCAATTTCTGACTGTCTTCGTGATTCTATTAATACATGTTTGGCTGATATACAATCAACTATAGGTAATGTAAGAACTAAATATTATTTTCAAGACCTGTTTTTGATAGGTAAGCCTACCCTGATTTCTTTACCGGGTGATACTCATGATAATGTTAAGCCTTTTGAAGAAAATATTTTTTCTGATTTTGCATATGCTACTTTTGGGTTTGGCCAAGGTTTTACTATGTCTCCTTTACAACTTGTTCGTAGTTATACTCCTTTAGCTAATCAAGGTAAAATTATCGAACCTTTTTTGGTAGATAAAATAGTTGATTCCAATAATAGGGTAATTGATTCTAAATCATTAGACGCCCCGTCATCTATAGCCCGAAGAGCTCAAATGCAAGTGATCGAACCGGATGTAGCAAGGTTAGTTACTGAATATTTAGTCAATGCAATAGATCAAGGTTATTTGGGAATAGCTTCTAGTAAAGGAAGAGTACCTGGTTATACAGTAGCTGGAAAAACAGGGACTGCTCAAGTTTCTAGACCATATAACGGTATACCTTGTGGGTATAACTGCAATACTATGAGAGGAATTTATGATCATACTTTTATTGGTTACGGTCCAGCTAGAAACCCGGAAGTTATTATTCTTATAAAATTGTCAGAACCAAATCCTGGAGTAATTAGAAATTATGCTGTGAACACACTTGGACCCGGTTTTTCTAAAATGATGGGTTGGACTCTTGATTATCTTGGAGTTCCTAGGGAGCCTGGTAGGTAATACATTTTAGATAGTGTATAATCATCTATTAGTTTGACGGAAACAAAGGTTTGGGTATATTTAATTATGTGTTGAACCTGAGAAACGGGATATGATTATCCCTTTTAGGGAGTTTTTTAGGGAAAACAATTTTTCGGAATCAATTAAATTATGGTTGTTTAAAAAGTTTTTCTTTTAAAATTAAATATAGCGTTGTACAAGTTTTTCTGATTTAGAGCAATTTTCCCACTGCACAGTGGATCATTATTTTTGATAATCTTTGATAATCTGTATTTTAAATGCACAATAAAGAGTCTTTTATAGCCTTTTTTGAAGAATAATATCTTGACAATTTCAAGTATTCCACCAATTAACCTTCAACTTAAAAGGTTTTTAGTTAAGTTAAAAATTAATACTTTGAATTATTTTAATTTTAATTGTTATCTAGTAATATTGGCCTAGATAGCTTCGGTAGTTTGTATATTTGTTAACTTGTTTGTATGTCAAAATGGAATTTTTTGCCAATTGCCTTTTTACAAAAACAGTTTATACCTTTTCAGGATGCCAAATTATCTATAGCTGTTCATGCTCTTCACTATGGTACAGCAGCTTTTGGTGGTATGAGAGGTACAGTTTTTCCAGAGAAAAACGAAATTTTACTTTTTAGACTTGATAAACATGCAAAAAGGTTAAGTAATAGTTCTAAGTATATTAATTATGATATCTCGCCTGATTATATAGCTAGTACAATTGTTGAGTTTGTAAAACAAAACAAACCAAATAAATCCTTCTATATTCGCCCTTTGGTCTACAACTCTAGTCTCGGAATTACTCCAAAAATACAAGATGAAAGCGATTTTTTAATTTATGGTCTTGAGTTAGATGATTATCTACCACCTGATGGTGTACGTTGTTCCATTGCTTCTTGGCAAAGACAAGCAGATGTTTCCCTACCATTAAGAGGTAAAATCACTGGTACTTATATCACTTCTTGTTTAGCTAAAACAGAAGCTTTAAGTAGGGGTTTTGATGAAGCTTTACTAATTAATAGTAACGGTAAAGTGTGTGAAGCTAGTGGTATGAACTTATTTTTGGTGAGGGATGGCAAGCTTATTACTCCTGGAGTGGATCAGGACATTTTGGAAGGTATTACAAGAGATAGTATTATTCAAATTGCTAGGGAAGAACTCGGCTTAGAAGTTATAGAGCGATCTGTAGACAAGACTGAATTGATGATTGCTGACGAAGTTTTTCTAACTGGAACAGCCGCCAAAGTAACTCCTGTTAAGCAAATAGAGCAATTTTTGCTACCTAATGATCGACCAATTACAGACAAAATTAAAGCTAAATTTAATGATATCACTCAAGGAAAAGTCTCCAAATATAGTCATTGGATAACTCGCATAAAAATCTAAAAACAGGTTTAAGGTGATTTTGAAACTTGTCAATTTTGTAGTATTATCTTTTAATCTGTATTTATTATCTTTTAATCTGTACTAATTATTGGTTAGACTATAATATGTTTTCTGTTTCCAAAAATCCCACAATCAGAGAAATTCAACTTCTTTATAAACAAAACAAAGCTACTCCTAGTCAGGTAACTCAGTTTTTTCTTAATCGCTCAAAACAGGTTGATAAAGAAATCAAGGCGGTTCTTAGGTATACAGAAGATTTAGCTGCTATTGAAGCTGAGTTTTGTGATAATTTAATGAATCAATACAAAGAAGAAAAAGGTTCTGCTTGGTTTGAAGAATTAATAAAAGATTATCCCCTTTTTGGTATTCCTTATAGTATAAAAGACAATATTTTAGTTGAGGGTGAAGTAGTCACCTCTGGGTCTAAAATTTTACAGGATTACAAATCAGCTTATTCTGCCACGGTTTATTTGAAGATAAAACAAGCTGGAGGTATTTTGATTTCGCAGACAAACCAAGATGAGTTTGCTATGGGGTCTAGCACAGAAAATAGTGCTTACCAAACCACTCACAATCCTTTAGATACAAAGAGGGTTCCTGGTGGTTCTTCTGGCGGATCCGCCGCAGTGGTGGCTTCTGGTCAAGCAGTATTTGCTTTAGGTTCTGATACAGGAGGTTCAATTAGACAGCCCGCTGCCTTTTGCAATTTGGTAGGTGTTAAACCAACGTATGGGATGGTTTCAAGATATGGTGTGATGGCTATGGCTTCTTCCCTTGATCAGGTTGGTCCTCTTACCAACAATGTTTATGACAACCTTCTTGTGTTGAGAGTTTTAATGGGTAAAGATCCTAACGACAATACCTCCCTATTTGTACCAGAACTAGAAAAAAGTATGAGTCAGTTAATTGACTATATAAATCAGAAAATTTTCAATACGAAAAAAATGGTCAAAACTGATCAACCATTTAAAATTGGTCTTATTAAAGAGTTACTTGGCGAGGGTGTAGAGCCAGAAATTAGAAACAGAATAAAAGAAATAGCTCTTGAACTACATAATTTTGGTCATGAAATAGCAGAATTAGATCTACCTTTAACCAAATATGCCTTGGCAATTTATTATACTTTAATGACTGTAGAGGTTGCTTCAAACTTGGAAAGGTATGATGGAATAAGGTACGCTTCCAAAGTTATTTCAGAAATAAAAGATCCAGAATTATTCTTTACAGCCAGAGATGTTGGTTTTGGAGATGAGCCAAAGAGAAGAATTATGTTAGGCACTTATTCATCGTCATCGGGTTTTTATGATGCTTATTACAATAGGGCTGAAAAAGTAATGATGATTCTGAGACAACAGTTCCAGCAAGCTTTTGAAAAAGTAGATTTGATTTTGACCCCAACTAGCCCGGAATTTCCTTTTCGAATAGGTTATAAATCGAATAACCCATTAGCTATGTATTTGTCTGATATAATGACTATTAGTTCTAATCTAACTAGAACACCAGCAATTAGTGTACCTGCAGGTTTGGTAACTTATTTTGATAATCAAGCTTTAGAAAGCTCAAAACTGCCAATTGGTTGCCAAGTTTTGGGTCCAGAATTTGGTGACGATAAAATTTATAAGTTGGCTTTTGAAATAGAGCAATTAGTCAAAAATTTGAATAGATAGTTATGTTTGATATATTGTTTGGTTTAGGCTTGATGGGCGTGGGAATTGTCATGATTGTTTGGGCAACAAAACTTACCGACATCATTCCTTTTGAGTTTGGAGCTAAAATAACCGGAGGATCTAGTTCAGCAGCATATCAACTTCTTGGAGTACTTTTAATTATGCTATCCTTTTTCTTTATTTTTGGTTTTTTGAAAATTTTTGGATAAATTTGGTGTTATCATTAGATATTTTAAAACATTTTAGAATATTTTAGAATAATAAATAAAAATTTTTCTGTTTGATTAGGGTGTTTTAAGTGTTTGTTGAAAACAATTGTTGTTTATAATTTTTTCATTAC